>ENA-ORBV01006026-ORBV01006026.1-microbial-mat-metagenome-genome-assembly--contig:-NODE-6026-length-21691-cov-8.179606_pt1 | contig 21691 bp, 19 predicted proteins | sample MGYA00237777_ERZ505514 | MGnify/ENA primary metagenome ERZ505514 (study PRJEB26160, sample SAMN06269048) | microbial mat metagenome | isolation source: Oligotrophic lake microbial mat | place... | reverse complement strand
TTTTCAAGCAGAAGACGGCATACGAGATTCGCCTTAGTCTCGTGGGCTCGGAGATGTGTATAAGAGACAGGGAGATGGTGGTGCGGTGGGGATCGATGGGGATCATGGCGGCGGGGCTGTATTGGACGGTGACGCGGTTGTTTTTGGAGTGACTGTGATAGCGTGAGAACTATGAAGCGGCGAACGATTTTCAAGTCGCTGGCGGGCGTGGCGGCGCTTTCCCCAGCAACGATGGCGCAGACTCCCGCGGGATCGAACGCGCCAACGCCGGACGATGTTTTTAAGATCGATTTGACCACGGCAGACGCGGTGGCGGACCCGCGGCATAAATTCCTTACGCCGCAGCAGTACGCGACGCTGGCCCGGCTGTGCGATCTGTTGGGACCGGCCTATAACGGGAAGCCATCGGCGAAGCAGGCGGAGGCGCCGCAGTTCCTGGATTTCCTATTGGCGCAATCGCCGGCGGACCGGCAGATGCTGTATGCGCAGGGGCTGGATCAGTTGGACATTGACGCGCGGTCGCGGCGGGGCAAGGGCTTTGCGGATTTTAGCGATGCCGAGGCGGGCGAATTGATGGCGCCGTTAAGAGCCAAATGGACTTGGAAAGCGCCGACGGAGCCGTTGGCGCGGTTTCTGCGGGCGGCCAAGCTCGATGTGTTGCGAGCGACATTGAACTCTAAGGTCTACGCGGAGGCGGGCGCGGGATCAAGGCGCGCGGCGGGCGTGAATACATATTGGGACGTGGTCGAGTAAGCGATGAGACAAGATTATGACGTGGTGATAATTGGCTCGGGCGCGGCCGGCGGAATGGCCGCGTATGTGTTGTGCAAAGCGGGAGTAAAGTGCCTGATGCTGGAAGCTGGGCCGATGCTCGACATGCAGCGGCACCGGTCTTTCAAGGCCGTATACGATTTGCCGTATCGCGGATTCAACAAGCCGGGGCGCTTTCCGCACATCACGCAAGCGTCGGAGTTCGACGCCAACCTGTGGATTGACGAGAAGGCCAATCCGTATAGCTATCCGGAGAACGATCCATATTATTGGGTGCGCATACGGATGGTGGGCGGCAAGACGCTGCGGTGGGGCCGGGCGTCCTGGCGGTTGAGCGATTTCGAGTTCAAATGCAAAGACCACGACGGGTTTGGCGAGAACTGGCCTTTGGGTTTGGAAGATCTGGCGCGGTTTTATGACCGCGTGGAGCCGCTGTTTCGCGTAAGCGGACGGAACGAAGGCTGGCCGCAAATGCCGGATGGGAAGATCACGCTCGATGAATCGCGCGATTCTACGAGCATTCAGCGGTTCAAGGCGGCGGCGGCGAAGCTGGGCGTGCCGACAACGAAGCCGCGGCGGGCGACGGGGACGCTGGCATCGTCAGTGAATCTGTTATTGCCGGAAGCGCTGGCGACAGGCAATTTGACGATTGTGCCGAACGCCATTGTGCGGGAGATTGGCATGGACGCGGCGACGGGGCGCGTGAACGCGGTGCATTTTCTGGACCGGCGAAACAAGCGCGAATACAGCGTGCCGGCGAAGGTGCTGATGCTGGGCGCGTCGACACTGGAGAGCACGCGGCTGATGTTGAATTCGCGGTCGCGGCTGTTTCCGAATGGCCTCGGCAATTCGAGCGGCGTGCTGGGCCATTACCTGTTCGACCAGTTTTATGTGAAAAACACGGTGGTGGCGATTGTGCCGGAGGCGCGCGGAGGCAAGGGCGACCGGACGCTGATGGGCGGCGCGGGGTACATTCCGCGGTTCCGCAATTTGAAGGGGAAAGAGAAGAATTTCATTCGCGGATACGCGTACGATTTCGGCAGCGGCGGGACGCCGAGTCCGGAACTGCTGCCGGCCTACGGCGGCGAGATGATGAAGATGATGGATGAGTTGCAAGGCGCCGCTTTCAGCATGACGACGATGGGCGAAGGCTTGCCGCGCTATGAGAACAAAGTCAGCATTCATCCTACGCTGAAGGACGATTGGGGCATCCCGTGCCTGCACATTGAGCAGACCTATACGGAGAATGAATTCAACATGGCTAAGGATGCCATGGAGACCGGCGCGGCGGCCTGCGAAGGCGCCGGGTTTGAAGTGCTGGCGAAGCACTCGGAAATGGTGCCGCCGGGCGAGAGCATTCACGAAGTGGGAACGTGCCGGATGGGCGCGGATCCCAAAAAGTCAGTATTAAACGGCTGGAACCAGGCGCATGACGTGAAGAATTTATTTGTGCTGGATGGGTCGGCGTTTGTGTCGGGCGGGGCGCAGAATCCGACGCTGACGATATTGGCGCTGACAATGCGGGCGTCGGAGTATTTGATAGACCAGAAGAAGAAGGGTCAGATCTGATGCGGGTGGCGGTGCTTATTTTGGGGGTCGCGATGGCGGCGTGGATCGGGTTCGGGCAGACGCCTCCAGAGCAGCCGATTCCTTATAGTCACAAACAACATGCGGGGACTTTGAAATTGCAGTGTTCGTTCTGCCATGAGAACAAAGAACCAGGCGAGACGATGGGAATTCCGGCGACGGCGAAGTGCATGGGGTGTCACAAGTCCGTGAAGACGGATTCGCCCCATATTCAGAAGCTCGCGGGGTTCAACGAGCAGAACCGGCCAGTGCCTTGGGTGCGGATTTACCAGATTCCGAGTTATGTATTTTTCTCGCATAAGGCGCATTTAGCGGCGGGCGGGACTTGCGCGGAGTGCCATGGGGCGGTGGCCGAGCGGGAGGTTTTGCGGAAGGAAGTGCCCACGAATATGGGGGCGTGTATGGAATGCCATCAGAAGAAGAAGGCGTCGAATGACTGCACGTTCTGTCATGAGCAGCGAAATTAGGGGATTGACGTGAGAATTTCCAAAATCGTTCTGAAGAATTGGCGGAATTTTCGGTCGGCGGAAGTCGAGTTGGGTGATCGCGTGTTCCTGGTCGGCCCGAACGCCTCAGGGAAGTCAAATTTTTTGGACGCAATTCGATTCCTGCGGGATGTGGCAAAGGCTGGAGGAGGATTGCAACCCGCATTGGCCGGGCGCGGAGGGCTTTCCAAAGTCAGGTGCCTCGCTGCGCTGAAAGATCCAGATGTTGAGATCGACGTGACTCTGACCGATGGCGACGGCGGCGAGGATTGGCGATATGCGATCGGCATCACGCAGGGAGTGAGGGGATATCGGCAGCCGTATATCCGCTATGAGAAAGTCTGGCGGGGCGAGAAGCAAATCCTTAATCGGCCGGACTCGCAGGACCAAAAAGATGACGAGCGAAAGACGCAGACGCATTTGGAGCAGATTAGCGCTAATACTAATTTTCGAGCGATTGCAAAGTTTTTCGAGTCAATCCGGTACCTCCACCTCGTGCCGCAACTGCTGAAACACGCGGATTATTATCAGGGTTCGGGAACTGTGGAAGATCCGTACGGGCGCAACTTCCTTGAGATGATTGCGAAGACGCCTGAAAAGACGCGACGGTCAAGGCTGAAGAAAATCGAAGCGGCATTGCGGCATGCGGTCCCGCAATTGCGAGCGCTGACAGACACCAAGGACGAAGCCGGTGTGCCGCACTTGGAAGCGATCTACGAGCACTGGCGACCCAACGCGGGACGGCAAAGGGAAGATCAGTTTTCAGATGGGACGATTCGGCTGATCGGCCTGTTTTGGTCGCTGCTCGACGGCGATGCGCCTTTGCTGCTGGAGGAGCCGGAGCTTTCCCTTCATTCGAGTATTGTGGCAAAATTACCCGGTCTCTTCCATAAATTGGGGCGAAGGAAGAAACGGCAACTGATTGTCAGCACCCATAGTTGGGATTTGCTTTCGGAGAAAGGTATTGGCGGCGAGGAGGTGGTAATGCTGCAGCCGGACAAAAACGGCGCCAAAGCCGTATTGGCCTCGTCGATTTCAGAAGTTGGGGACCTTCTCGATGCCGACTTAAGTATTGCGGATGCGGTTCTTCCGCGGACCGCGCCGGAGCAAATAAGTCTGTTTGACCTGGCCGTATGAGTCCGATCCCCAGAAACCTTGCGGTCGAGGATGCGCTAAGTGAAGCGGTGCTGCGCCAAATGTTGAAGCGCTGCGCCAAATGTATGCCGTTGGCACCGTCTACAGCCGGGGCGGATATGGTTACCTGAAAAAGACGATTCGCGGTTGGAACGCCGCCGCGAGAGGGACTCCGTTCCTGTTGGTCACCGACTTGGACTCCGCAGCTTGCCCAAGTGCGCTTATAGAGGAGTGGCTTTCGGTACCGAAGCATGACAATCTCTTATTTCGAATCGCGGTGCATGAAGTTGAAGCATGGCTATTGGCGGATTCAAAGGGACTGGCCACCTATCTCGCTGTGAAACCGGGATTAGTACCGAAGCGTCCAGAGGCGCTTCCGGATCCCAAACGAAGTCTTGTCGAGTTGGCGAGTGTCTCGAAGCGAAAGCAAATCCGCGAGGATATCGTTCCGCGCAGAGGCAGTACGGCACAACAAGGGCCTGGATATAACAACTGCTTGAGCGAGTTTGTCCAATCCACTTGGGATGTTCAATTGGCGGCGAACAACGCGAAGAGCCTTCGAAGAACACTGGACCGATTATCAACGTTTCGGCCCGTTTGGGCGCCGGCGCGCTAATACTCGAACTGGACTTCGCGAGCGGGCAAGGCTTTCGAGAATGCCGCAATAGGCGGGCAGGCCGTAGCAGGGACTGCGGCGTTAGTGTGGTTGGTCAAGTAGAACTTACGATGCCGAACCGGAGGACGGCGCGCTCGTTCATTAGCGGGATGGTCTTCGCTGCGCGGCCGGAGGCGCGCGGCGGCAAGGGCGACCGGACGCTGATGGGTGGCGCGGGAAACATTCAGCGCTTCCGCCACTTGAAGGAGGAAGTTGCAAGGCGCGGCCTTCAGCAGAACGACCATCGGCGAGGGCTTGGCGCGCTATGAGAAAAAGGTCAGCATCAATCCCGCGCCGCAAGACGACGGGGGCATCCCTTGCCATGAGAACAAAGAACCAGGCGAGTCAATGGGAATTCCGGCCACGGCGAAGTGCATGGGGTGTCACAAGTCCGTGAAGACGGATTCGCCGCACATTCAGAAGCTCGCCGGGTTCCACGGGCAGAACCGGCCGGTGCCCTGGGTGCGGATTTACCAGATTCCGAGTTATGTATTTTTCTCGCATAAGGCGCATATTACGGCGGGCGGGACCTGCGCGGAATGCCATGGGGCGGTGGCGGAGCGGGAGGTTTTGCGGAAGGAAGTGCCCACGAATATGGGCGCGTGCATGGAATGCCATCAGAAGAAAAAGGGCGTCCAATGACTGCACGTTCTGTCATGAGCAGCGGAATTAGCCGCGATTACTCGCTTGCTTTCTCCGGCAAAAACAGCCCAAACACCGCTGTCACCAAGCTCAACAAAATCGACCCCAGCAGCGCCGCGATAAACCCATCCACCCGGAACCCCGGCACCACCGCCGCCGCGAGCATCAGCATCAATGCATTAATCACTAACGAAACCAACCCCAGTGTGAGCACCCGAAAAGGCCACGCGAAGAACTTAATCACCGCCCCTAAAGTGGCGTTAATGAACCCAATGGCCGCCGCCGCGATCAGCGCCGACACGAAGCCGGAAACGGAAACTCCCGGTACAAAATACGTCACCACAAATAGGGCCAGGGCGCTAAACAACCACCGCAATAAAAGGTTCGTCATCGGACGACTAGTATACGTGAGTCAACGGTCACTTGGTTGGCGGTTACGCTGCCCTTGAAACCGCGGCTTTAGGTCATAAACGCTTGGCATGAGAGAAGGCCGCCATGGCCGCAAGTTTGGCGGCGGCGGCGCCGGAGTCGATCGACTCTTTCGCCTTCGAGACGGCGCTGGCCAAGTCGGGAGCGGCGTCGGCTACCAGCAGACCGGCGGCGGCATTCATGATGACAATGTCGCGCTTGGGACCCTTGGCGCCGCTCAGGATTTCGCGGGTGATGGCGGCGTTGGCAAAGCGGTCGCCTCCGCGCACGGAGTCGAGGGACGCACGGTTGACGCCGAAATCGCCGGGCTGCCAGAACTCCTTTTTCACCGCGCCGTTCTCGACTTGCCAGACCGTGGTCATGCCGGAAATGGTGATTTCGTCAAGGCCGTCGGATCCGTGAACGAGGACCTGCCTGCCATTCCCGAGATTTGCCAAGGTCCGCGCCATTTCGTCCCCGATTCCTTCGGCGGGCACGCCGATTAGTTGAGCCTGGGCGCTGGCGGGGTTGCAGAGCGGGCCCATCAAATTGAGTACTGTGCGGATCTTCAATTCGGTTCTGACGGGCGCCGCATGGCGGAGCGCGGGATGCAGTTTGGGCGCGAAAAGGAAGCCGATGCCGGTTTCGCGAATGCTGGCGCCCATTTGTCCGGCGGTAAGATCGATGTTGACGCCGAGAGCTTCAAGTACGTCGGCGCTGCCGCACATTGAGCTTGCGGAACGATTGCCGTGCTTGGCAATTTTGGCGCCCGCGCCAGCCACGACGAACGCGGCGACGGTAGAGATGTTGAACGTGTTGCACTCGTCGCCGCCAGTGCCGCAGGTATCGAGAACCGGGCCAGGACCGGGATCGACCCGGACCATCGCTTCGCGCATGGCGCGGGCAAATCCGAGGAGAACTTCGGCGCTGACTTTCCGCGGAGGCAACAGAACCAGGAACGCGGTCAATTGCACGGGGGAGACGCCGCCGGCGAGTATCAGGCGCATGGCTTCTTCGGCGTCATCGGATTGAAACGGCCTTTCGCGAATCAGGTTGTGCAGAAATGGCAGAAAGGCTGAGTTGGAATCAGGCACGATGTTAAACTCAGAGTTTAGCGTATGAAAATCCACGAGTATCAAGGAAAGGCGATTCTGGCGCGCCACGGTGTGCCGGTGCCGAAAAGCAAAGTCGCTTTTACCGTTCAAGAGGCTGAAGCCGCCGCCAAAGAACTTGGCGGCTTTGTTGTTGTGAAGGCCCAGATTCACGCTGGAGGCCGCGGAAAAGGCGGCGGCGTGAAGGTCTGCAAAACCTTTGAGGACGCGGTGGAGGCGTCGAAGAAGATTCTGGGGATGCAACTGATCACGCCACAAACCGGGCCACAGGGTCAATTGGTGCGGCGATTACTGGTGGAGGAAGCGCTGCCGATTGAGAAAGAGATGTATCTCGGAATCACGCTGGATCGAGTGTCGGGCAAGAACGTCTTCATGGCGTCGTCGGAAGGCGGCATGGAAATTGAGGAAGTTGCTCATCATTCGCCCGAGAAGATATTGAAAGAAACGATTGAGCCGGGTCTGGGACTACAGGGTTTTCAGGCGCGTAACATGGCGTTCGGCATTGGGGTGCCGGCAGCCAGCGTGAATGCGGCGGCGAAGGCGATGATTGCATTGGTGAAGGCTTATGAAGAGTCGGATGCGTCGCTCGCCGAAATCAATCCGTTCATTCTCTTGAAGGACGGGCGGATTATGGCGCTGGACGCAAAAATCAATATTGACGATAACGCACTGTACCGGCATTCCGACTTTGTCGACTTACGCGATGTGGACGAAGAAGACGCGCTGGAAGTGGAAGCTTCCAAGTTCTCGTTGAATTACATCAAACTGGACGGGAACATTGCCTGCATGGTGAATGGCGCGGGGCTGGCGATGGCCACAATGGACATTATCAAGTGGGCGGGCGGCGAGCCGGCTAACTTCCTGGATGTCGGGGGCGGCGCGAATGAAGAACAGATCAAGAATGCGTTCCGGATTCTGCTTTCCGATTCCGCGGTGAAGGCGGTTTTGATTAACATCTTCGGCGGCATTTTGCGCTGCGATGTGCTGGCGGCTGGCGTTGTTAACGCGGCGCGCGAGCTGGGAATCAGCCTTCCGGTAGTTATTCGGATGGAAGGCACGAATGTGGAAGAAGGCAAGAAAATTATCCGCGAGTCCGGCTTCAACTTCCTGGTGGCCGAAGGCATGAAAGATGCGGCCGAGAAGGTTGTGAGGGCGGCACAATGAGCGTATTAGTCAATAAAGAAACCCGGCTGCTGGTGCAGGGGTATACCGGGGCGCAGGGCACCTTCCACGCGACTAATTCGATTAACTACGGCACGACTGTGGTTGGCGGAGTTACTCCGGGCAAAGGCGGCACGAAGCATCTGGACCGGCCGGTGTTCGATACGGTTGACGCGGCTGTGCGGGATACAGGCGCGAATGCCACGGTGATATTTGTCCCGCCGCCATTCGCGGCTGACGCGATTATGGAAGCGGCGGACGCGGGGATCGCTCTGATTGTATGTATAACCGAGGGCATTCCGGTGCGGGATATGATCGGAGCGCGGCAGTTTCTGCTGTCGCGCCATTCGCGGCTAATCGGGCCGAACTGTCCCGGTATTATTACGCCGGGTGAATGCCGGATCGGTATCATGCCGGGTCATATTCATTTGCGTGGACATGTTGGCGTAGTTAGCCGATCGGGTACATTAACTTATGAGGCCGTTGGTCAGTTGACGGCGCTGGGGATCGGTCAATCGACTTGTATTGGTATCGGCGGGGATCCCATCATCGGAACGACGCATCTGGACGCGATTAAGCTATTCAACGACGATCCGGATACACACGCGATTGTGATGATTGGTGAGATTGGCGGCAATAACGAAGAGATTGCGGCCGACTGGATCAAAGAAAACGTGAAGAAGCCCGTGGTGGGATTTATTGCCGGCCAGACGGCGCCTCCAGGACGGCGCATGGGCCACGCGGGCGCGATTGTCGCGGGCGGCAGCGGCAAAGCTTCGGACAAGATGGCGGCGATGGAAGCCGCCGGGATAACAGTTTGCAGTACCCCGGCCGACATCGGCCAGAAAATCAAAGAAAGACTTTCGAGTTAAGGACATATGGCATTGGAACGTACATTCGCGATAATTAAGCCTGACGCCGTCGTGCGCGGGATTAGCGGTCAGATCATTCAGTTAATAGAAGAAAACGGCTTCCGCATTGTGGCGATGAAGAAGCATCACATCAGTCAAAAAGAAGCCGAGGGCTTCTATGGCGTTCACCGCGACCGGCCTTTTTTTGGCTCATTGGTGAAGTTCATGACCGAGGGGCCATCGGTTCTACTGGTGTTGGAAAAGGAGGGCGCTATTCATTCCTGGCGGGACATGATGGGCGCGACGAATCCGGCGAACGCGGCGGAGGGTACGATTCGTAAGCGGTTCGCGGAGTCGATTGAGCGGAATTGCGCGCATGGATCGGATGCTCCGGAGACGGCGGCGGTTGAGACGGGTTATTATTTCTCGGCTTCGGAATTGCTGTAAGTTTTTGCCGCGCTCCGATTGTCCCGGCACCGGTATAATACGACGTATGTACCGTCTGGTCTTGCTGTCATTACTAGCCGCCGCGCAACTCCCCGCGCAGAACCGCTTCACGCGTCTGATGCGCGACATCCTCATATTCGACGCGCATATCGACACCCCGCGCTACTTTGCCGATGAAGGCTATCGGCTCCGCGACGAACACCAATACTACGAACTCGACATCCCGCGCATGCGGAAAGGCAAGCTCGGCGCCGTTCTCTTCGGCCTCTACGCGCAACCGCAGGACTTCCCGCCCGAACGCTGGCTCCCGCGCGCCATGGAAACGCTGGATGCGCTGCACACCGAAGTTGCCGCTAACAAACAGGACATGGAGTTCGCCTACTCCGCCGCCGATATCGAACGCATTCACAAGTCCGGCAAACTTGCCGCTATGGCCAGTCTTGAGGGCGGCCATCTTATCGCCGACAGCCTCGGCGTCCTCCGCGTCTTTCACCGTCTGGGCGTTCGCTACATGACCCTTGCGCACTTCGCTTCCAACAACTTTGCCGACTCCATGACCGGTATGCAAATCCATACCGGCCTCTCCAAATTCGGCCGCGAACTGGTCGGCGAAATGAACCGTATCGGCATGATTATCGATGTCTCCCACATCTCCGACAAAGCCGTCCTCGACGCCGTTGAGAACAGCCGCGCGCCGGTTATCGCTTCGCATTCATCCGTCAAGGCCATTGCGCCGATCGTCCGCAACATGCCGGACAGCGTTATTCAGGCCATCGCCAAACGCGGCGGAGTCGTCTGTATCAATTTCCACGCCGGCTACCTGGATAAAGCGGCGTACGAGGTCTACTTCCGCAACCGTCAGGCTCGCGATGAAGAGATCAAGCTGGTGACCGAAAAGAAGCCCGTCAACTGGGAACAAGTCCGCGGGATCCAGCAAAAATACTTCGCGAAAATGCCAAAAGTCGAGGTGAAGGTACTCCTCCGCCACATCGATCATATTGCCAAACTCGCCGGGCCCGATCATGTCGGACTCGGCTCCGATTTCGACGGCATTTCCGGCATGACGCCAACGGGGATGGAAGACGTTTCCAAATATCCCGTCCTCGTTAAAGGTCTCATCGACATGGGCTATTCCGATCCGGATATCCGCAAGATTATGGGCCTCAACATACTTCGTGTACTCCGCCAAACTGAGGAGGTTGCAAAACAAAAATGAACCGCCGTGAATTCGTCGCGACCGCCGCCGCCGCGCCAGTCGCCCTTGCCCAACCGGCAAAGAAGCGCATTGCCTGCCTCTCGTCTACTTACCACGTTCGCTCGCATTCCGATAACTTCATCACGCGCTTCCTCGAAGGTTATTGGATCCACGAGAAACACTACGATGCCCCCTTCACCGTCGCGTCCTTGTGGATGGACCAGGTCCACCCCGCTGACATCGGTGAACGCCTCTCCACCGCCTATAACTTTCCGGTCGTGAAGACGATCGCCGATGCCCTCACGCTTAACACTGGAAAGCTCGCCGTCGATGGCGTCATACTCGTCTGCGAACACGGCGACTATCGCCACAACGAAAAGCAGCAGCAACTCTATCCCCGATTTGAGTACTTCGAACAGGTCGTCAATATCTTCAAGAAAAGCGGCAGGACCTGCCCCGTCTTTGTTGATAAGCATCTCTCCTACGATTGGAAAAAAGCGCGGCAAATGTACAAGTGGTCGCAGGAACTGAAGTTCCCGCTGATGGCCGGTTCCAGCGTCCCCGTCACCTTCCGCCGCCCCGAGTATGATCCTCCCTTGAATGTCGAACTCGAATCCGCGCTCAGCATTGGCGGCGGCTGGACAGCCGATGGCGGCATCTTCCATATCCTCGAAACGTTGCAGGCGTTTGTTGAACGCCGCAAGGGCGGGGAATCCGGCATTCGCTCCGTGCAAATGCTGAAAGGCAATGAAGTCTGGAAGGCCGCCCAACAGGGCCTTTGGCGTCGTGAGCTTCTGGACGCCGCACTCGCCCGAAGGCTAAAACCCGTGATTGGGAAGCCCGAAGAAATGACTGCCGTTCTCGGCCTCATCGAATATCGCGACGGCTTCAAAGCCGCTACGCTTGCCCTCAGCGGCGTGTCCGAATATATCGTCACCGTAAAGCCCAAAGGCGCGCCGCCGCAAGCCACGCTCTGCTACATTCCCATAGAGAACTCCAACAATTTCTCTATGCTCGTCCACGGCATCACGCAAATGATCGACACTGGCAAACCAGCCATTGACGTCCGCCGAACGCTGCTCGTCACCGGCGCTCTGGCCGGCCTCATGGATTCCGGATTCCAGAACGGGAAGCGTTTGGAAACGCCGGATCTCAAAATCGCCTACAAAGCGCCTGCCCAAAGCTGGTACGCGAAAGGGGAGGGTTCCTGATGGCGATCCCCATTGATCCCAAAGCGGAATTGAAACAAATCGCCACCGGCTTCGCGCTCGCCGAAGGCCCCCTATTCAGCCGCCGCGGCTACCTCCTTTTCTCCGACATTCGTGCTGAAAAAATCCACAAGTGGGAACGCGGCCAACTTGCCGTTTTTCGCGAAAGGAGCAACAAAGCCAACGGCCTTACCTTCGATCACCAAGGCCGGCTTCTAGCGGCCGAAGGCGGCGGACGCGTCACGCGCACAGAAAAGAACGGCGCCATCACCGTCCTTGCCGAAGCCGATCTGCTTCGTCCCAACGACATAGTCTACTCGATAGATGGCAGCATCTATTTTTCCGATCCTCCCAAAAATCGCGTTTATCAAATTACGCGCCGAGGCCAGGCCCGCATAGTCGCTGAAGATACAGGCCCGAACGGTGTCGCCCTATCCCCAAACCAGCAACGCCTCTACGTCGCCGGCTACCAAACGGCAATCGTCAAAGTTCATGACATCCTGCCGGATGGCCGCCTTAGCCCAGGCAAGGATTTCGCGTCCATCTCCGTCGACGGTCTTAAAACAGATGAATCTGGAAATGTTTGGATGGCCTCGGTTGACGGCATCCATGTCTACACAGCGGGCGGTGAACCGTTGGGCGTCCTGAAAACTCCCGAACGCCCGACAAACTGCGGTTGGAGCGGCGGCACTCTTTACATCACCACACCCACATCGGTCTACCAGATCCAGACCAAAGTAACTGGCACCCGCACTTTCTAATTATTGTCCCAGCAGCGTTTTCACCGCCGTCTCCAGTTGGACGTCCGTACCCCGGTAACTCTCGCCCATCGGCCTCAACTACCACGCGTTGGTCGCCAAGGCGCAGAAGCGCTTCTCAAACGGCATGAACCTGCTGGCCACATATACTTACGCCAAGTCGCTCGACAACACCACCAACATTGCCGCCTTGGGCAACGAAGGCAGCGAGTACTCAAACGCCTACCATCGGCGGGCGGACTACGGGCCGTCCGAAAACGACATCCGCCAGCGCATCGCCGCCAGTTCCATCTATCAGCTTCCCTATGGCCCCCCTTGTAGTCCAGCCCGTAAGCAGCGCGAACGGGCCGGTGCAATGTGTGAGATCCTCTTAATCTGGGAAGCGCGACGCACAAGTGATCAAAATCGGCATACGATGGCCCGCGACATGGCTCCTGCTGGCGGCGACCCTGGCGGCGCAGCCTAAGGAAGCCGCGCAGCCGACCGAAGTGGGGCAGCCCATCATGCGCCACTACCAGCCGCGCGATGTCGGCGTCTCCCGCCAGATCTGGAGCATCCTGCAGGATCGCCGTGGCGTGATGTACTTTGGCACCGGCTTCGGCATCTTCGAATACGACGGCGAAACGTGGCGCAAGATTGTCGTTCCGGGCACCACCGTCGCCCGGTCCTTGGCGATGGACGCGGCGGGCAAGATCTGGGTGGGCGCGGGTGGCGACCTGGGGTCACTCGAGCCCGACATGCAGGGCGCGCTCCAGTTCGTGTCGCTCAAGGCGAAGATCCCCGCCGAATATCAGAAGTTCAACGACATCTGGCAGACCCTATCGACGCCGCAGGGAGTGTACTTCCGCGCCCGGGAGCGGATCTTTCTGTGGGACGGGACCCGGATGCGGGTCTGGTCACCGAAGTCGCGCTTTGAAGCGCTGTCGATGGTGCGCGGCCGGCTCTACACCTCCCAAGCCGGAATCGGGCTGCAAGAGATCGTGGGCGACGAGTTGAAAGACCTGCCGGGCGGCGAGGCTTACAAAGATGCAATTCGTGTATTCCTGCATCCTTATGACGACCAGCGGATGCTCGTCTCCGCACGAAGCGGAAAGCTCAGCCTCTACGATGGCGCGAAGGTAACCCCGTTTCCCACCGCAGCGGATGACTACCTCGCTAAGAACGAAACCTACAACACGATGCTGCTGCCGGATGGCGCCATCGGTGTGACGACGCTGCGCGGCGGTGCGGTGATACTGGAGCACGATGGCCGCCGCCGGCGTCTGATTGAGGAGGGCCTGCCCGAGCCTGGCATCCTCTCTGCCGCGCTCGATCGCGAGGGCGCGCTTTGGCTGGGGCGGGGCGAGGGGATCACCCGGGTCGACATCGCCTCGCCCATCTCGCTCTTCGGCACCAGTTCCCCGAGCGACGTGCAGCGGCATGAAGGCACGTTCTACGCCTCCTACTCGAGTGGTGGCACCGCGCTGCGCAAGCTGGTGCTGGATCCCGGCACGGGCGTGTCGGTACTTGAGCCCGTGCCGGCTAAGTTCAACCAGGCCTGGACCCTGCGCTCGTACCCAGACCCGTTTGGCGCAGGCCCGTTTGGTAAAGTGCCGAATCAGCTCCTGGTGTGTACTTCGGACGGCGTCAAGATCATCCGGGGCAACGCAATTTCGGCCGCCGTGCCGGGCCTCGAAGGGCCGCTGGAGGCTTGCAACGGCTTGGCTGCGTCGACGGGTACGCCGGCCCGCCTCTATGTGGGCCACATTGCCGGGATTTCGTCCATCCGCTGGGACGGGCAAACGTGGCAAAACGAAGGACGCTTGCCGGACTTTAACTCCGCTGGCGCCTTTGGCCGGAACAATGAAGACCGCGAGGGGCGGGTGTGGGTAGGAGTACTGGGCGGCGTGATGCGCCTGGACGTTCCCGCCACCGGGATGCGAGACGCCCGCATGGTTCGCTTTGGCGAAAAAGAGGGCTTCGGCAAGAGCCTGCATGTCGTCCTGGGCGCGGCGGGGGAGATTTTCGCCTACCCCTTCGACGGGACGGAAGCAAAGCGCTGGGACCGCGCGAGCGAAAAATTCGTGCCCGACAATCGTTTCATCCTCCCGATGCAGGAAACGGGGGGCCGCGTCACGTTCAACGAACTGGAGAACGGCGACGTCTTTTCGTTGCACCGGACGCCCACCAGCCAGCGCCAGGGCATGTTCCGGCGGCAGGGGGATGGCAGCTATCGTCTGGAGGAAGCTCCCTACACCCGGCTTTCACCTTACAGTCTTTTCAGCGCGAGGATTCTGAACGGTACGCTTTGGCTCGGCGGTGACGCGCTGATTCGTTTCGATCCCCAGACCGCTTCCGTGCGGATGCCGCCTTTGTCCGCGTTGGTGCGCCGGGTGACTCCTGGTACCGCGGAGCCCGTTTTTGGCGGCTATGGCAACTCCACGGCCAAGCTAAAGCCGGAGAATAACTCGCTGCTTTTCGAATTCGCCGCGAACACCTTTGGTGACAACGGCGAGACGGCCTTCCAATACCGGCTCGACGGTGCCGACGCTGACTGGTCCGCCTGGGCGCGCCAGCGCGAGGCGCGCTATAGCAACTTGTCGCCAGGCACTTATCGCTTCCATGTGCGGGCCCGGGCCCTGGATGGCCGGGTGAGCGAAGAAGGCTCCTACGGCTTCACCATCACGCCTCCCTGGTATCGCACGCCAATTGCTTACGTGGGCTATGGCTTGTCGTTTCTGCTGGCTTTGTTTGGTGCCAGCCGGCTGGTCGTCGGGCGGGAGCGGGCCAAGGCGGCGCAAGAGTCCGCCGCGCTGGAGGGCCAGGCCAAGGCGCTCGAGGCTACCGTGGCGGAGCGCACGCAGGAAGTCCGCGCCCAAGCCGCCGAACTCGCGGCCCAGCGCGACAGCATCGAATTGCTGAACGAGATCGGCAAAGAGATCACCGCCTCGCTCGATCTCGAAACCATCCTTTTCAAGCTCTACGAGCGCGTCAACCAGATCGCCGACGCCAGCATCTTCGGCGTCGGCCTCTATCAGCCGCAAGAGAGCCTGCTCACTTACAACCTGGCCATTGAGAACGGCAAACGCTACGCGCCTTATACCCGCAGCACGCTCGACAAGAACCAACTGGGCGTCTGGTGTATCGACCATCGGCAGGCGGTGCTGATCAACGACGTCGCCACGGAAACCACGCGCTACATCCCCTCCTACCAGCACATGGGCCGGCTGCTGGAAGACGGCAGTGAGGCCCAGGCGCCGCAGTCGATGATCTACCTGCCGCTCGTCGCGCAGGACCGTGTGCTGGGCGTCCTGAGCGTCCAAAGTTTCAAGAAAAACGCCTACGACGAGCATGACTTGACCCTGCTCGAGAATCTCGCCGCCTACACCACCATCGCGCTCGACAACGCCGGCGCCTATGCCCTGGTGAACGAGCGCGAACACGAAGTGCGCGAGCGCGCCGCCGAACTGGCCACCATCAACCGCATCACGCAGGCGCTCTCCTCGCAGTTGGACCAAGCCGGCTTAATCCAACTCGTCGGCGACCAGGTCCGCGAAGTCTTCCACGCGCCCATTGCCTTCGTCGCGCTGTTTGACCGCGCGACGATGATGCTGCACTTCCCCTATGCGCACGGCGAGGAGAATGCCGTCTCGCGGCCGTTTGGGGAAGGGCTTACCTCGCAGATCATTCGCAGCGGTCAGCCGCTGTTGATCAACGAGGATATGGACGCCAGCCGCGCCCGCATGGGTGTGAAGAACATCGGCCGCAAGTCCGCGTCGTTTCTGGGCGTCCCCATCTCGGCTGGTGGCGAGAACGTGGGCGTCATCAGCGTGCAGACCACCGAGCAGGAAGGCCGCTTCACTGAGGCTGACCAGCGTTTGCTCAGCACCATCGCCGGCGCCGTGGGTGTCGCTCTGCACAACGCGCGCCTCTTCGAAGAGACGCAGAAGGCCCGCGCCATCGCCGAACAAGCCGACGCCGCCAAGAGCTCGTTCCTTTCGACGGTGAGCCACGAACTGCGCACGCCGCTCACGTCCGTATTGGGCTTCGCCAAGATCATCCGCCGGCGCCTGGAAGAGCGACTCTTCCCGCTGATCCCCGAGGATGACCGCAAGATCGCGCAGGCCAAAACTCAGGTGATCGACAACCTGGGCGTGGTAGTCAGCGAAGGCGAACGGCTCACTAAGCTGATCGACGACGTGCTTGACCTCGCCAAGATCGAAGCAGGCAAGTTCACCTGGAACATGGAGCAAGTGGACGTCGCCGGCGTGATCGACCAAGCGGTATCCGCCACGTCTTCGCTGACCGAAGCTAAGAAGCTCGAAGTGGTGCGCAACGTCCAGCCCGGCCTGCCCCAGGTGACCGGCGATCGCGACCGTCTGATCCAGGTGGTGATCAACCTGATCTCGAACGCCGTCAAGTTCACCGACGCGGGTTCCATCACCCTGTCAGGCCTCCTGAGCGAAGGCGCGCTGACGGTGAGCGTAAAGGATTCCGGCATCGGCATCGCCGCCGAAGACCAGCCCAAGGTCTTTGAGAAGTTCAAGCAAGTGGGCGACACGCTCACCGATAAGCCCAAGGGCACCGGCCTCGGCCTGCCCATCTGCAAAGAGATTGTGGAGCACCATGGCGGCCGCATTTGGGTGGAGAGCCGCCCGGGGCAGGGCAGCACGTTCTCCTTCACGTTGCCGGTGGCGGGCGAGGTGGGTGGCGCATCGAGTCCGCGCTCGATCGACATCGAATCGCTGGTGCGGCAGTTGCGCGAGACCGTCGCCAGCCATTCGCCGCGGGAGAAAAGCATCCTGGTGGTGGATGACGACCCGCATATCCGCTCGCTGCTGCAGCAGGAGTTTGTCGAGGCCGGCTACGCGGTCCGTCTGGCAGAAGACGGCCGCCGGGCTCTGCAGATGGTGCGCGAAGAGCATCCCGGCCTCATCGTGCTCGACGTGATGATGCCAGAGATGAACGGCTTCGACGTGGCGGCGGTGCTCAAGAACGATCCGGTGACGATGGACATCCCGATCATCATCCTGTCGATCGTCGAAGACAAAGAGCGCGGCTTCCGCCTGGGGGTTGACCGTTACCTTACCAAGCCCATCGACACCGTGTCGCTCTTCCGCGAAGTGGGCACCTTGCTCGACCAGGGCAAATCGCACAAGAAGGTGATGGTGGTGGACGAGGACGCTTCCACCTTGCGCACCGTCACTGATGTCTTAGAGACGCGCGGCTATCAGGTGGTGGAGAGCAATGGCGCCGAGTTGTTCGCCAAGGCTGTATCTTCGAAGCCCGACATCATCATGCTCAGTTCGCTGCTTTCCAGTAACCAGGACGTGGTGCGCAGCTTGCGCTTTGAGAAAGGCTTAGAGAACGTGCTGTTTCTCATCTACCGGTAAAAGGCTATGAAGATACTGATTGTCGACGACGAACCGCACCTGCGCATGCTCATCCAGCAGACGCTCGAAGACCTGGAAGACGAGGGCGTCGAATTGCTGCTGGCCACCAACGGCGAAGAGGCGCTCGCTACGATTCAGGCCGAGTTGCCGAACCTGGTGTTTCTGGATGTGATGATGCCCAAGAAGAATGGCTTCGACGTCTGCCAGGCGGTGAAGAAAGAGCTGGGGCTCACCCAGGTGCACATCATTCTGCTGACGGCGAAAGGGCAGGAGTTCGATCGCCTGCGCGGCGAAGAGGTGGGCGCGAACATGTACATGACCAAACCCTTCGACCCGGACGCGCTTGTGGCGCAGGCGCGTGCGGTGCTGGGTTTGTAATGCCCCCTTTTTTGTGGGATGGGCCCCCTGGCCCGTCCGCGATCTTACCGAGCAGAAAATTGCCAGAGAGCAACGCACGTGGCTAACCTATCGCTCAAAGCCCTGCTCAGCCCCAAGACCGGCCTGTTGCCGGTGGTGCAATCTTTGTCGAAGGCGCTGGGCGATGGACTCGCCTTTGAGGACGCCGAGGGGCGGCTTCTTTGGGGCACTGCTACCGATTCCACCCGCACCCCCGTCAGCGACCTCGGTTACGTCATCGGTCCATCTCTACCCGCCGCCGCCCTGGCCGCGTTCCTGGAACACACCGCCGCCAAAGAGCAGGAGCGGCGCGCCTTGGCCGGCGAAGTGCTCCACCTCTACCGCGAAGTGAACCTGATCGAGCAGCTATCCCAGCAACTCGCCGCTTTGCTGGACTTCGCCTCCGTCGGCCAAGCCGCGCTCGACCAGGCGCGAAGGCTGATCTCCGCTTCCAGCGGCGCCTGCTTCATTCGCGAAGGCGACCACCTGCGCGGCGTGGCTTCGTTTGGTGACCCGGCCGTAATTGGCTTGCCCTTCGCCGAGTCCATTCTGGCGCGTGGCTTGGCCGACATCGCCATGGACGGCGACTTTACGGTCATCGCCGCGCCCCTGCGCTCCAAGGGTGTCATCGCCTTGGCGCAAACGTCGGCCCACGCCTATACCAGTGCCGACGTCAAGCTGCTGAACACCATCGCCATGCAGACCGCCGCCGCCATCGAGAATGCCATGCTCTGCGTCGAAATGGTGGCCGCCGCGCGCGACCGCGAACATCTAGCCGCCTTGCAAAAGGAACTCGATACCGCCCGCACCATTCAGCACTCGCTGGTGCCCCGCATCTTCCCGCCCTTCCCCGAACGCGCCGACTTTGACCTGCACGCCCAAATGACATCCGCCAAAGCCGTCGGCGGCGACTTCTTCGACTTCTTCCTGCTGGACGACCATCGTCTCGGTCTGGTGATCGGTGACGTCTCCGGCAAAGGCATTCCCGCCGCTCTCTACATGGCCGTCACCCGTACCCAGATCAAGACCACGGCCTTGCAAGGCATGGCCCCGGACGCCTGCCTGCTCGCCGTCAATCAGGTGCTGGTGCGCGACAAGGTCTCCTCCATGTTCGCCACTTGTTTCTATGGCATTTTGGATACCCGCACCGGCCAATTCGATTATTGCAACGCTGGCCACAACCCGCCCTATCTGCTGCGCCTTTCCGGCGACGTCGAGCGAGTGCCGATCACCGGCGGCCTGCCCTTGGGCATGTTCGGCAAGCTGAAATGCGTCGCGGGCTCGGTGAGCTTGGGGTCCGGCGAAGCCATTTTTCTCTATACCGACGGCGTGCCTGAAGCGACCAATGCAGTGCTCGATGACTTTACCGAGGATCGAATGGCGGCGAGCTTGCAGGCCGCGGCGGGCTTGGCCCCATCCCCTTTGCTCGACCACGTCACCCGCGATCTGGCGGAGTTTACCGCGGGCGCGCCGCAATCGGACGACGTGACGATGTTGGCGTTGCGCCGAAACTCATAAGTTATACAAAACAAGAGGGACGATCGCCGGCTTTCAATGCGCCGCGACGTTAAGGCCACACTTTCCTGCTATGTCGTTAATTGCAAGTGCTTTATTCCAAACCGGGGGCATCCACGCGCATCCCTGGGTTTCCCGGTAGGTGATAGAAAGAAAAACACTTAGGTCCCTTCAGAAAGCTGGCCCTCCAAAGCCGCCATGAACCTGGATTGACCGAAAAGGCGAGTCTAGTCGCTGCCACGTCGCATCCAAACCTCTTCATGCCCAATCGACTCGGCCACGAAGCCAGCCCCTACCTCCTCCAGCACGCCAACAACCCCGTCGACTGGTACCCTTGGGGCGAAGAAGCCTTCGAAAAAGCCCGCTCCGAAAACAAGCCCATCTTCCTTTCCATCGGCTACTCCACTTGCCACTGGTGCCACGTGATGGAGCAGGAGAGCTTCGAAAACGAGAGCATTGCCGAATGGCTGAATCAGCACTACGTGCCCGTGAAGGTGGACCGCGAGGAGCGCCCGGACATCGACCGCATCTACATGATGTTCATCCAAGCCACCACCGGCACCGGCGGCTGGCCGATGTCGGTCTTCCTGACGCCGGCTCTGAAGCCTTTCTTCGGCGGTACCTACTACCCGCCGGGTGATCGCCAAGGCAAGCCCGGCTTCGGCTCTATCCTGCAACACTTGACGTCGGCCTGGGCTAATGACCAGAAGAACATCCTCGAATCTGGCGAAGCGGTACTCTTTGAGCTGCGGAAGTACGCTCAAGTCCGGGCCGTCGACGAAGGCGTGCTCGACCCGACGATCCTGAGCCAAATCCTCTTTCAGCAGTTACACGATAGCTTCGACCGCGACTTGGGCGGCTTCGGCACCAAGCCCAAGTTCCCACGCCCGGTGGTCTTCAACTTCCTGCTGCGGCACTTTCACTTAACCGGCGAGCCCGAAGCGCTCACCATGGTGACCAAGACGCTCGACGAGATGGCGCGCGGCGGCATCAACGACCAGATGGGCGGCGGCTTCCATCGCTACTCGGTGGACGCGCAATGGTTCGTGCCCCACTTCGAGAAGATGCTCTACGATCAGGCGCAACTGGCCGTCAGCTACCTGGAGGCTTACCAGATTACCCGCGAGCCGCGCTATGCCGCGGTGGCGCGCAGCATTTTCGACTACGTTCTCCGCGACATGACGGACTCAGCCGGCGGTTTCTACTCCGCCGAAGACGCCGACAGCGACGACCCGGCAAAGCCCGGCCATCATTCCGAAGGCGCCTTCTACCTCTTCACCTACGATGAGATCGCGAACCTGATTGGCGAAAAGGCTATGACCTGGTTCGCCTATCGCTATGGGTGCGCGCCCAACGGCAACGTCCACGACGACCCTCGCCAGGAGTTTGCGCGCCGGAACATCTTGTACCAGTCACGTTCGGTGGAAGAGACGGCGCAGCGCTTTGGCCTGCCTTTAACGGACCTTCAGCAAACCCTCTCTGACGCCCAAGCGAAGCTGATGGCGGCGCGCAAAATCCGCGTGCGGCCGGGCCTTGACGACAAAGTGCTCACTGCCTGGAATGGCCTGATGATTTCGGCTTTCGCCAAAGGGGCGATGGTGCTTGAGGAGCCGCGCTATCTCGCCGCCGCCCAACGCGCCGCGGCGTTCTTAAAGGACCAACTGCTGACCGCCGACGGCGTCCTGCTGCGCCGCTATCGCCAAGGCGCGGCCGCCATTCCTGGCTTCCTCGACGACTACGCCTGCTTCACCCAAGCCCTGCTCGATCTCCATCAAGCCGACTTCGACCCCCGGCACCTTGACCTCGCCCGCACCCTCGCCGACGACCTCCTCGATCTGTTCGAAGACGAGCACCACGGCGGCTTCTTCGCCACCACCGGCCAGGACGCCGATCTCATCCTGCGCATCAAGGATGACTACGATGCCTCCGAGCCCAGCGGTAATTCCGCGGCAGCCTGCGCCCTGGTGACGCTCCATGCCATCACTGATGACGCC
>ENA-ORBV01006025-ORBV01006025.1-microbial-mat-metagenome-genome-assembly--contig:-NODE-6025-length-21691-cov-13.103960_pt1 | contig 21691 bp, 13 predicted proteins | sample MGYA00237777_ERZ505514 | MGnify/ENA primary metagenome ERZ505514 (study PRJEB26160, sample SAMN06269048) | microbial mat metagenome | isolation source: Oligotrophic lake microbial mat | place... | reverse complement strand
AGTTTCTAGTTGAGAAACTGGAGCAACCTTAGTCAAGGCATCAGCAATTTTTACGGGCTGACTAATTACTTGGCTGGCTGTTTGATTAGCTGGCTCTGTAGTTGCAGATTCTCCAGTTAGGGTGGAAGCATTAGCGGGGACTACGCTGCTGATTGCAGCAAGCCCTGCTCCTAGAGCACTCCAGAAAAGTTTTGATGACATGAATATAATCCTCACACACTTATATGTTTCTTTAACTAAGGTACAGAATTAATTCGTACTAATTCTGTGACCTGCGATACATAATACCTGAGTTTATTTATTAGCGCAGATAACAGCATTACAGACAGTCAACATAGTATATATTCACTTTGGCAAGTGTAAACCACTTAAAATCATTTATTCTTTGGCTGTTTTTTAGATAACTAATCGGTGGAGTCTTAATACCCTTCTGAACTGAGGGGAATTCAAATATAATATCGTGACTGGAAAAGTCATCGATCGAACATATTTTGGTCTGACTCATAAATGTTGACAAGAGGTAAATGAAAAGAATCGATCTAGTTTTTAGGAGTGTGGGGGAAAGAACGGCTCAATTCGCTCTAGAGCAAGCAATCAAAAACATCCAGCCGCAGCATGTGCATCTAATCGAAAATGTTAAGCCATTCTCGCTTGCAGTTACGCAGATGCTAACGATTGCATATGACTGTGATTTTGTCGTATTTATGGATGCTGATTGTTTGATTATGGAAGATATGCAGCCATTCCTGCAAAGTAATCATTATCCATATGTTGACTGCTATGTGCTTGACAAATTTCGCAATCATATCCATTGTGGGGTTCACATTACAAGAGTTGATGTTGTCCAAGCGATGAAGGATGTCCAAATCCCTGTTGATGATTTGAAATACATCCTCAGACCCGAATCCCGCTTGCGAGAATTAGCTTTAGCCAAGCTTAATTTGGGGAAGACCTTCAAGAAATTTGCGATCTATCATGATTTTTTTCAGTTTTACTACGATATCTTTGCTAAGTATGCGTTAAGAGAGCTAAGAAGTCGGGAGGATTATAGCCGTACAAAATTGAATATGAATCAACGAGATTGGATAAGACAAAAAGATGATCTCGATTTTGTGATTGCTAATTCTGCTTTTGAATATACTAGGCGAATGATTAGCCCTGATGCGCCTAATCACAAGATTGCCAAATTTATCGTGAGTTTGCCTGAGATTGCGAGTCAGCAGCTAAGTCAGCTAAGCATATTAGAGAAGCCGCCGTTTGCCCCGCAAGAAGCTCTAGACTTAATTACGAAATTTAACTTTAAAGGAAAGGATTGGAATCAGAAGATGAAAGTTTTTGGGATTGGTCTAAGTCGCACTGGGACTAAAAGTTTAACAATGGCTCTAAATAACATTGGCACTAATGTGATTCATTATCCAAATGATCAAAAGACATTGAAAGAACTGATCGCTGGCAACTATAATTTTTCTTGTCTTCAGAATTTTGATGGCATTACGGATATCACGATCGCGCCTTTTTATGCTCAACTAGACAAACTTTTCCCTGACAGTAAATTTATTTTGACTCTGCGCGATCGAAAAGCATGGTTGAAATCGCTCGAAGATAGCTGGAGAAATAAGCCGCTAATTGATGACTCTTCAAATCATTTGATCCAACTCAGAATAGTTTTGCGGATGGCGGTATATGGCACTTGTGTGTTTAATGAAGAGCGGTTGTCTTATGTCTACGATCTCCACTATAAGAATGTTCTAGACTATTTCAAAGATCGTCCTGAATCTTTGTTAGTGATTAACATTTGTGATGGTGAGGGATGGGAAAAGCTCTGCCCATTTCTTGGATATCCCATTACAGATGAGCCTTTTCCTTCGATCAATCAAAAGAAAAAGCTGAATGGGAATAGCAACTAGAAAAGTTCCCTCTCCTAGCAGGAAAGAGAACTCTTCTAGAGCCTGAAACCTAAAGTTAGGATTCGCTTACTTCTTCGCTTGCTACTTCGATCGAACCTTGATCCGATCCTAGTGTCAGTTCTTCTGGTTCCATCGATGGTGGAACTAAAGTAATGCCTGCGATCGCATCATCAGCATCCAACCTTTGTAAGCGTACACCTCTGGCAGTTCGAGATTGGCAGGCGATCGCACCAGTGCTCTGACGCATCACAATGCCGCGATTAGTGATGATCATCAACTGATCCTCGGCGGTAACTAAACGCAGGGCGGCTAGTTGATCTTGTCCCGACTTGAATTTAGTAACGCGACAACCTTTACCAGCCCGACGCTGAATCCGAAACTGGCTTACTGGCACACGCTTACCGTTACCTTTTTGGGTGACGACGAGTACCCAAGGACCTTGCGGTTTATCGTCACTGGCATCTGGGTTTAGCTCTGGATTTAACTCTGAATTAGGTTCTAAACTTAGATCTGGATCGCAACTTTCTTCATCCAACTCGATTTCTAGGACATCGTCTTCGATTTCTTCAGACTCAATTTCGGCTAAACCAGCAGGTAAGATATCCATGCTGACAATCTGATCGTCAAGCGAGAGTTTAATCGATCGAACCCCGCGTGTATCTCTTCCCATTGGTCGCAGTTGCTCGTTATCAGTGCGGAAGCGGATCGCCATCCCCTGCTTCGACCCCACAATGATGCTGTTGTCAACCTTCGCCAGCCTTACCCAGCGCAATAGATCTTCTTCTTCTAGGGAGATTGCGATCAATCCATTCGATCGAATATTAGCAAACGCCGAAAGCCTAGTCTTCTTAATATAGCCACCTTGGGTTAGCATCACGAGATACTCATCTTCGGTAAATTCACTCACCGTAATTACCGAGGTGATTTTCTCCTCAGCACTGACCGAGAGCATTTGCACGATCGCTGTACCTCTGGCAGTACGGCTGGCTTCAGGAATCTCATAACCCTTGAGGCTATAGACTTTACCTTTATCGGTGAAGAAGAGGACGCTATCGTGACTACGGCAAGCGAAGAAATGTTCGACCGCATCATCTTCTTTCATCGTCGTGCCAGACTTGCCTCTCGTACCACGGCTCTGAGCCGCAAATGTATCTGGGGGCAAGCGTTTGATATAGCCGCGTTCGGTCACAAGCACTAAAGTCTCACGGTTGGCGATCAAGTCGGCAGTATTAATTTCACCCTCGGCTTGCAAGATCTGCGTGCGTCTGGGTGTGGCAAAGTCGGCTTTGATTGTTTCTAGCTCTTCACGAGTGATCGTGAGGATTCGATCGCGGTTTGCCAGAATATCTCTAAGGTCAGCGATCTTGGCAACGAGGTCAGCATGTTCATTTTCGATTTTGTCTGACTCTAGGGCGGTGAGGCGACGTAACTGCATTTGCAGAATCGCATCTGCTTGAGCTTCGGACAAACTGTAGGTCTCAATCAAGCCCAACTTAGCGGCAGCAGAATCATCCGCACCCCGAATCAGCGCGATCACAGCATCAAGGAACGATAGAGCGATCAGTAAACCTTGGAGCAGGTGATCGCGTTCGTCAGCTTTCCGCAGTTCGTACTGAGTGCGGCGGGTAATTACTTCGGAACGGAAGTCGAGAAATACTTGCAGAGCATCTCGGAGCGTGAGAATGCGAGGCTCACTATCGACCAGAGCCAGCATGTTGCAGCTAAAGTTAGATTGCAGTGGTGTGCTTTTGTAGAGGTTATTCAGCACAACTCTGGGATAGGCATCGCGCTTGAGTTCGATTACTAGACGCATACCGTCTCGATCGCTCTCGTCGCGGACATCAGAAATCCCATCTAGTCGCTTTTCATTTACCATTTCCGCAATCTTTTCGATCAATGCGGCTTTATTGGTTTGGTAGGGCATCTCGGTGATGATGATTGCTTCGCGATCTTGTCTGCCTGGGGCGGTGATCGTCTCAAAGCTTGCCACTGCTCGCATCGTGATCGAAGCTCGTCCTGTGGTGTAGGTTTCTCGTATCCCTTCTCTACCTAGGATTACGGCACCTGTGGGGAAATCTGGTCCAGGAATATATTGGATTAATTCTTCATTTGTAAGACTGGGGTCGGCAATCAGGGCCACTAAACCATCAACCAGTTCGCCCAAGTTGTGAGGTGGAATATTGGTTGCCATACCCACGGCAATCCCCGAAGATCCATTCAGCAAAAGCTGAGGAATCCGAGCTGGCATAACTAATGGTTCTTGTTGCGAACCGTCATAGTTGTCGCCAAAGTTGACTGTTTCTTTTTCGATGTCTTGGATCAAGCCTATGTGGGAAATGCGGGTAAGGCGACATTCGGTGTATCGCATTGCCGCAGGTGGGTCGTTATCGACGCTGCCAAAGTTACCATGACCATCGACGAGTCGATCGCGCATCGAGAAGTCTTGCGCCATCCGCACCAGAGCTTCATAAACTGACGAGTCACCGTGGGGGTGATATTTACCGATCACATCCCCAACGACACGGGCGCATTTACGAAACGGGCGTTCGGGTACTAGCCCCAGTTCGTGCATGGCAAAGAGAATGCGACGATGCACGGGTTTTAGACCATCCCTTGCGTCGGGCAAAGCGCGACCGACGATCACGCTCATGGCATATTCTAGATAAGACCTTGACATCTCGCCTCTGAGATCTGTGGGGATAATCCGATCTTCTGGGGCTTGAGTGGAATTGGTCATAAAAGCTTTAGACTCCCTGATAGCTGTCTCTAGGCTAAGGCTTCACCTTAGTGCTTTGGCTGTCCTATTATAGCTTGCTGTGTGTCGCTTGTTACCGACCATATTGCCCTGTAACGCATGTTGCTAATCTCGCCAATCGCTTCAAAAAATTGGATCGAATTTTACTGATGCGTTTTTGGCTGCTTCTCGACAGATGAATGCACTAGGGATAGGGAATATCGTCGCATAGCTGCTTGTCGCTTTGGGAAAGGTTGGAATTGGTGATGAGATAGGGGCGGAGTCTGGCACAGGCGCTGACTAGCATCTCGTCGAGGGTTTGGATGCGCCAAAGTTTGACCACAGAGGGATTATCTTTGGGACTTGTGGCGATGAATTGAAAATCTTCGCTCATAAATCCTTTACCCTCATATTCAGCAATCTGTCTGCCATTCTCATCCCATACCCGCGCCGTACCGTCCCTGCCACTAGTGGCTAACCTTTTGCCATCGGGTGAAAATACCACGCTCCAAACATCCCCTTGATGTCCTTGCAGTTTCGCTAGCTCTTTTCCTTCTAAATCCCATACCCGCGCCGTACCGTCACTGCCACTGGTAGCAAGTCTCTTGCCATCGGGCGCAAAAACAACGCTATTTGCTTGAAATTGGAAGATCTCACGGCTATCTCTTAAAATTAACTGCAAAGCCCCAAGAGGACTAACCGAGGGATATCGATCGATTTGTTGCGATTCTTTGGTGAGTTTCTTTAAGTTTTGAGCCGATCGCATTGCAGGGAAAAGGGCTTGAAATTCTTGGGTTTTAAATAATCGCTCAGCTTCGGCGCTTTGTTTTTCGATTTGAGTAACGGCTAAGGCGGTTTGCGAGTCTTGAAAAGTTTTACCAGCATAGATGCTAATTCCAATTGCAACAACAGAAGCTATTCCCAGAAAAATCGAACCAAGTCGAATCCGTTGATTTGCTTTACGATTCTTAGCTGCTAATACCTCATTAGATTTTTCTGACAATTCCCGCCGTTTCCGTTCTTCCCTTAGCTCCGCCATCACATCAATAAAATACTTCTTGCGAATGAAGCTAACCAAGTAGTCATGAATCAACTGAAACCGATCTTCAGGCGAACTACTCACCCGAAAAGCCAACCCCGAACCAACCAGAACCGCGACGACAAGGGAAAGACTCTCTTCTGCACTTGAGGTTTCGATCCCCCTGCCTTCGGCATCCCCCTTGTTAAGGGGGACTGGAAATAATTCTCCCCCCTTATTAAGGGGGGCTGGGGGGGATCTAACCTCCAAACCCGCAGACAATTCTGGCAACAACTCCAAACCCAACTCCGTCAGCGTCTTTTGCGGTCGCTTCTCCTCATTCCCCGTCAGCGCATACAGCACCCGTTCCGCCAACTCCTTATTCGCCTCACCGCAATCCCTCACCACATTCTCCAACCACCGCTCCACCAAAACCTCGCTAGGTTTCCGCTTCTCATTACCCTCAGTCAACTCCAAATACTTAGATAACGTCGAAATTGGAGGATTCTCAGACTCCAACTGCGCTCCCACCACCTGCAACTCAATCGGCAAAATCCGCGACTGTTCGCCGCTCAAATCTTTCACCAAAAGTTCGATCAGATCTCGATCGAGTCGTAACTGCGATCGATCGGTCAGCGACTCGATTACCCGCCGCGCTTGATCCTGCGTAAAATCGCCCAAATAGTAACGGATCTGCTTGCCGAGAATATCATTCTCCACCTTTTCCAAATCTACGGCTCGATCGCATTCCAATAAATAATGCAGATAATCCTCGCGCAGCGACAGTACCACTCGCACAAAATCTGTATGCAAACAAGCCTTGAGAAATTTGTAGAAAGGCAAGCGATCGAGAAATTCTTGTTTCTTAAAAAAGAAATCCTCAAACTGATCGAAAATTAATACCGTTAAATAGTTCTCTTCAATATTTCGATGGAAATGATGGATTGGGTCAAGATCGGGACGGCGATCTCCAAAATATTCCCGTAACTGCCGCTTGACTTCTCCATCCCAATCTTTATAGTTTTTCACCAATAAAACAACAACCTTACGCCCATCAAAACTCGACCTCGATCTTAAAGCAGGAATCACGCCACCACTTAGGATCGAACTTTTCCCCGCGCCCGAATCGCCATGAATTATCGTCAGGGGAAATCTCGGCTGACCGATGCGCTTCACCAATTCCTTCACATCCAACATTCGCCCCGAAGCCGCAATCTCCTGAGCGATTCGATCGGAACTATCGGAAATAGAAGTATACAGATCGGGATTATTCGATTCTCGCTTCGGGTTCAACGTTCCCGCCCCAATAAAGGCGCGTAACCCATACTGCTGCTCCACCGATCGCTGATGTTGCTTTGTCTCAAAGGCTTCCAAATAAAGTCCAGATGCCGTATAAAGCGATCGCAACTCCTCCAAAACTGCCACATATGCCTGCGCGTCATATTGGTGATTCCAGCTAGCTTTTACCCCTGCTAACCTTGAGATCGCACCTTGTCGATCGCCCAAACCATCCAAAGCTCTCGCTAACCAGATTTCATATTTACCATAGGCATATCGTTCCGAAAAATATAGACTTGGCAGTTTCAGCGCAGCCCCTTGGCGATAAAGTTCGATCGATGACTCTGCCAATTCACGCGCTGCTATGTATTCCTTTTTAGCTATATGTACCGATGCGAGGATGGCGAGATCGTGAGCTTCTCGTAATAGATTGGGATAAGTTTGTCGCAGTGCTCGTGCTTCATTGGCAAGCGCTTCTAGATCCCGACTCTCCAACTCCTGCATCGTCGCTGTCAAAAAATTAATATACTCCGCCACCAAATCCCAACGTTCTAATTGCCGAAAAATGGCAATACTCTCGGCAAAATATTGCTGAGAAGATTGATAAAACTGCTCCTTACCATAGCGATGTCGAAAAGCTTCCGTGCGATCGCACATTCCTAATTGCAGCAAACAAGCTGCTTGTTTTAGTCGATTCCCATCTCGCCAAAATCCCAGACTGGTCTGAAATAATTCCTTCGCCCGATCGATATCTCCTTCTGCAAAAGTAAGGCAACCAAAAGCAAAATCAAGATTTGCGCTCAGTTCGGCATCGATCGCGATTCCCAAATCTTCTAACTCGGCGATCGATGTCTTCAGTTCAAATTGCTGCAAACTATTGGCGATCGCTCCATTCAAAAAAGATGCTTGCTTGCCAACATCAACAAAGCGATCGAACATTGCTTCTGTTGACTTTTGTACTAACTCTTTGAGTTCTATAGCTTCAAGTCGAAACTCGATCGCCCCCGCCGTAGCCCAATTGGCAAGATCGCTCGCCTCACGGGTGAGAATGTCTTGAGTTCGATTGTTTAGCCAAAGCACCATCGGAAATTCCAAGCAGTTAGCAAACTCCTCTCGCACTCGATTAGCCGATTTTAATACTGCTTCAATCTCGTTAGCAGCATCTAAGCCGATTACCATTAATATTTTCGGCTTCTGCTCAGGTAGTTTATGCACATCTTCCATCAGTACCTGAATCGGAGCCAGCAAAGTCTTCGCTTCAGGTTCCAGTTCTAAAATTGCGATCGCTGTTTCTGGTAATCCCTCATTAGCGATCTTCGATCGTAATTCCTGCAAAACCCGCTCTTGCAAAACGCGATAATTACACAAAACGATCGACAACGAAAAACCCTGCGATCGCGTCACAATTCTAGTCAACCGTCTCAGCGCATCCCGATTGTTATCTGCAATTAGGTTTGAATCTGTATTTGTGCGATCGCTCATCGAACTTTCCTCTACAAATTATCCAAAATCGGATTCACATCAAACCAACTATCGCCCTGATACTCATACTCAAACACAAACTGACTCTTGATTAGCGTCTGATATTCCAACTCACCACGCACCCGATGATCCTGTTTCACTTTCTCAATCAATGCCAACTCATCATTAGTAATCGTTTTGAACATCTTATTCCGTTCTTTAGCAATGATACTCTCGATCAAACTTGCTGTAATCGGCGGATCGTCTTGCTCCAAACAACCATACAACAACCGAAATAAATTGCGAACGTGACCACCACTGGCTTGACATAGGCGATCGAGCGTTTGGGGTCGATCGAATACTTTCTTCACATACTCAACGCCAATGCGCTGGACTGGATTGACATTTGGGAACGCTCTCGCCATCACGATCTGCCTTAACAAAGCCATACCCGCCTCGCATTCACTGCCATCCTGCAACCGCGCAGGAACCATCGGCAAAGTCTTAATATCCGTGCCAAACCGACTAGTCACGATCGCCGCATCATTAGAAAAAGTTAACAACAACGGAACCGTATACACGACATGGCAATCCAGCCCCCGCAACTGATCGCCGCGTTCCACAAACAGATATCCCGCCCGTGATTGTTCCTTGGGATCGATGCGATTTTCGATTCGATCGAGGTTATCGACAATCACCACTAAACCCTTCATGCCCTTATCTTGCAGTTGTTTCTTCGCAGGAGCCAGCAATTCCTTATTAATCGAATTGATAATGCTATTGGTGCGGGACTCCAATCGTTCGCGCATTTGCCGCCGCAGTGAGGGACTATTCTTTGCCTGTGCCGTAATCTCGGCAATCCCCACTGAAAGCTTGAAATTTGCGCCCAGATCGAGCTTTGTTTGCAAAATATCCTTCAGTTCGCCAAACAATTTCTTGAAATATTCTGGAACGATGTTGATATTTGCTTTCTCCAGACCAGCACTAATTTGTCCTGCGATCGCTAACAAAATATCGCTAGCATCAACATCACTTAGTTCTAACTGTCGATCGCATTCAAAATACGCCACATGAAATTTTTTTTCGGTCAGTTCGTGTTTTAGCCGCAAAAGCTCTGTCGATTTACCACAGCCAATGTGCCCTGTAAATAGCTGGCAGGTTGACTCGTTAGGTGAAATTCGGACAATCTTGCGGGACATACTCTCAATCAGTTTTTCCCCGCGCACTGTCGAGAGATCGACATAATAGCTGCGATCCTCGTTATTGCCAGAGTCAAGCGGATGCGTGGGGTTACAAGCCTTCAAGAATCGAGAAAGTTCAAGATCCATATTTGAATTAATCAACCACTGCTAATGTTTTGATTGTATCAACGCTATTGTAATTCATCATTCATTACAAACTAACAAAGCTATATCATAATAAGTCCAGACATTCCAGACTCTGAATGGAAACTAAGTGAAGTAGAAGTGATTTAAGATTTTGGATATCTCTCAACGACTTGGACAAATTATCTTGGTGCTACGTCAGGCATCATGTTTTTGCATCATGCCAGATTGGTTGGTGCAAGAGGGATTGGCATGGCAGCAAATCTCTTTGGCGAAGGCGGCAAACGATCGAAGGATTTTTTACTTTGAACACGATCGAATCGTCCATCTCAAACAGGAATGGCAAGTGCCTAGATCGATCGACAGGTTATCGATTCAGGGAGCAACTATCAGGTTGCGATTAGTTTGGTGGGCAAACAAAGCTGAAGTTTTGATTGATGGAAATCTGGTGCAAACTGGTGATTTATTCGATCAGAAGTGTCGATTGTTGTTATGTCAAAATGCTCAACTCGATCGAACTTTTAAACTAGAACTGAAATTAGAGAAGCCAACCCACGATCGAGGTGCATTGCAGACTTGCGAAATATTAGTCGAATATCCCAATCAGCCCTGCGATCCGAGTAAGTTAGCGGATGAGCTAGGCGTAATTCAGGCTTACCTGCCGATTTTGGCTCAACATGGATTCGATTTAGAGACTACCGTTAGCGAGTTGGAGCAGGTATTAGCAGATCCGATTTCGGAGACAAGTTTAGAAGAATTTGCCAAGATCGGAAGATCGCTGCTACCAATCGGCGAATTTCTGAAGCAGAGAAAAGTTTGGATGCTCGGAAATGCTCATATCGATATTGCGTGGCTGTGGTCGATCGAAGAAACCAAAGAAGCGATCGATCGAACTTTCAACTCTGTACTCGATCTACAAAAGAGATATCCCGAACTAATTTTTAACCAGAGTTCAGCCCTGACTTATGAATGGATCGAGCAAAGCAATCCCAACCTATTTACCCAAATCCAAAGCGCAATCAAGCAAAAGAAATGGGAACCAATCGGTGGGATGTGGGTGGAACCAGACTGTAATTTACCGAGTGGTGAATCTCTGATCAGGCAAATCCTTTATGGCAAGAAGTATTTCCGAGAAAAATTTGACCTAGATATCAAAATTGCTTGGTTACCCGACACCTTTGGATTTAATTGGCAGTTACCACAAATTCTGACGAAAAGTGGGTTTACGGCTTTTGTCACCCAAAAGCTTACTTGGAATGATACGAATAAATTTCCTTCCCAAATCTTCTGGTGGCAAGGTTTAGATGGCAGCAAAATCCTCGCTTACTTCACAAATGAGATTGGATTGGGGATTGAACCTGTGTCGATCGCCCAATTCCTCTCCAAACAAGAATCACAACATCAAATCAAAGATTGTCTCTGGCTTTACGGTGTGGGCGATCGCGGTGGCGGCCCAACTGCCGATATGCTAGACCTCAGTAGGGAATGGAGCGAGTCAGACATCTTTTTTACGGTAGAATCCAGTACAGCTCAAAATTTTATCTCATCTCTTTTGCGAAATCTAGATCCTGATATGATTCCAACTTGGCGAGATGAACTATATCTAGAATTCCATCGCGGCACTTATACATCAAAAGCCGATCAGAAACGCAAACATCGGCAAGCCGAAATATTACTGACAAACACAGAAAAATACTGTTCGATCGATGCCATCCTCCATAACCGAGATTATCCCAAATATTTACTAGAAAAAGCTTGGAAAGGTCTATTGCTCAACCAATTTCACGATATTATTCCTGGCACTTCCATTCCTGAAGTATATCAAGATGCCGATCTGGTCTGGGATGAAATTAATCAAATCTGCCGCTCTTTGATTGGTGAGATCGATTCCCTGTATCCAAAACTTATATGGAATTTTTCTAACTGGTCACGGACTGAGATCATCGAGATCTCACATCAATATCCTGCAAACCAGACCTTAGCAGTTCAATCTAGTAATTGCTCAGAGCTAATCCCAACGCAACGAACAGAGCATGGATTGATATTCAACGCTAAAGACATCCCTAGTTTTGGCTGTTGTGATTTTGTCTTAGTCGCTGTCGATCGATCTGAATCTTTAGCCTCAATTCCACCGCTATCGATTACTCCCACTAGTTTAGAAAATCAATATCTTAAAGTGTCGATCGACCCCGAAACTGGTGATATTCGCCAGATCTATGACCATCGTTACGGTAACACTCTGCTTAAAAATGCTTGTGAACTCCAGTTTTATGAAGACAAAGGACAATATTGGGATGCTTGGAATATCGATCCTAAGTTTGAGCAAAAAAAACTAATAGGATTAACTTTAGAATCAATTCAAATCAAACAATCAGGTGTAATCAGAGGATCGTTGCAAGTCATCAGAAGATTCAGGCAATCTCTGTTTGTGCAGGAGATTGAGCTAGATGCCTATAGTCCATTCATTACTGTAAAAAATTGGGTGGATTGGCAAGAAGAACAAATCCTCGTTAAAGCTGCCTTCCCGCTTAGTTTTCAAGCCCCTTTTGCGACTTATGAGATTCCGATGGGAGCAATCGATCGAAGCACGATCGCAGAAACACCCGAAGCCAAAGCCAAATTTGAAGTTCCAGCCCAATTTTGGGCAGACATGAGTATGTCAGGCATGGGTTTGAGCGTATTAAACGATTGCAAATATGGTTATGATGCTCAGCCAGATTGCCTCAGACTCACACTGTTGCGAAGTCCCAAATGGCCATGTCCCGATAGCGATCGAGGCGAACATCTATTTACCTATCGACTCCTACCGCATCAAGGCAGTTGGCAAAATGCCCAAACAGTCCAACGAGCTTATGAGTTGAATAGTCCGTTATCACTGCATCGATCGATTGAAACGCTTGGCGATCTCACGAATTTGAGTTTTCTCTCCACCTCATCACATAGCATTATTCTTTCTGCATTTAAGCGATCGGAGGATATGTCGAGTTGGATTTTACGCTTTTATGAAGCACATGGAGAAAGAGTTCAAGCATCGATCGAGTTTTTGCCGAACATCATTGCGGTTCAAGAATGCGATCTACTGGAAAATCCAATATTGCAGATCCAACATCAACTCAACCAGTTTGGTTGCGAATTTCAGCCCTTTGAGATCAAAACCTTTAGACTTGAATTTGAAAACCTCTCCTGTGAGGAGTGGAGACACAGAAACTAACTAACGTGGCGTTTGTTATACTTTCCAGTATGGTCAGTATCAAGAATCCACAGGTTCATAGTCTCAAGAAATCGTTGCCATCTCTAATCTTCTATCTCTTGACGTTCTGCTCTGACCTCTCTAGCAATTTCAGCAAAGAAATGGTTGTCAGCAAATATACCTGCAAACTCTAGCCCCTTGTGAGTGAGAATTTAAATTATGGGAATCGGCATTTCGTATAAACTAAGCCTTCAATCCGCCTCGATCGAACAGGTACGAGAAAAAATCACTGCACTCCGCAATTTTGTGTTGACTTTACCCGTTGCCGAAGTTGACGCACTAGTGGAGTTGGCGGGGGATGATTGCCACATGGACAAGAAAGATGATAATTCTCCCGATCCCTACTTATCACTAAAAATTCGGGCTGCGGAGATGATTGGATATGAAAACAAACGTTTTATCTTTAACAATCCGACTCACCTGATTGGGTTTGAGTGCTTATCTGGAAGAGGCTGCACAATTGCGGCATTTGGTTTAGGTACGTTGGAAGAAATTCAAGAAACCAATAACTGGGTTTGGCGGATATTTTGTAAAACTCAATATGCTAGCGATCCTGAATATGGGGGATTAGATAATTTTGTCCAATCTCATTTGAGGATGATTCAAATCTTGGATGAAGCTCAAAGACTTGGCATCCATTGCAAGGTCGATGATGACTGCGATTACTGGGAAACTAGAGATCTTCAAGCCCTAACTGCCGCAATTACTTCAGGCAACTTTTTGATGGCGGCTGTCATGGGTAAAATTAGCGATGCGATCGCACCGTTGGGATACAAAGATAGTCAGGTTCCGATTAAGGATTATCCCAATTTTGAATATTTAGAAGCAGAGGGTAACGAACAACTCTAGAGCGGTAGATTGAAAGTAGACATACTTCGGTTCGGTAAAAATTACTGGGATTCTTCTGGTTCTTCGCGTTCTGCTCTGATTTCTCTAGCAATTTCGGCAAAGAAAGGATCGTCTGAAAATATGCCTGCAAACTTTAGTAGGGGATTTTTAGATGGTTCTTGAGGTTTACCCCAAATTACACGCTCGTGCTTGTAGACTACCATTCCAGGCTTTGCGCCTTTAGGCTTGAACACATACTTGGGTTCCGTAAAAATCACAGGAACTCGATCGCTTTGCCGTGCCCGACTGTAATAGGCAGCGAGATCGGCGGCGGTTTGTAAGTCTTGCGGATCGGGTGTGGAGCCTGGCGCGATCCGCAACAGCACATGACTACCAGGAATTTCTTGGGTATGAAACCACAGATCGTAATCATTGGCGATCCGAAAAGTCATGGTGTCGTTCTGGAAATTATTTCGACCGATCCAAATCTCAAACCCACTAGGACTTTGGTAGCGGTGACAATCCAGTGTTTCAACTTTTTTGCCTTTTCGATCGACTGGGCGATAGTCTGTAGCTTTGAGATAGCCTTGCTGAATTAATTCCGATCGAATCTCCTGTAATAATTTCAGATCGCTTGATTCTAGTTGTTGCGCTGCCGTGGCAACTTGTTCGAGGTAGCGCATTTCCTGCTGCACTGAGGCTAATAACGGTTCGATCGCCACCTTGGCCCGTTTTTGTTTCTGATGTTTTTTGTACAGCGACTGGGCATTTTGGACGGCATTAAGTTCGGGGTTTAGCGCGATCTGGACTGGCTCGTTCGTTATAAAATCTAGCAACTCGATCGACTTCATCCCAAGTTGCCAAGCTTGGAGGTTTGCCATCAACAGATCGGCTCGATCTTTAATCGCTTCAGCTTGCTCTGACTGACTGAGGCGTTGCTCAAATTCTTCGGCTTTGGTGTTGAGCTTAGCTAACTGTACCTGAAGCGTTTGGTTGATTTCCTGACTAAGCTGCTGAAATTCCTGTTGCTGAATGTATTGACTGTAATACTTGTGGATCAGCCCGTTGACAGGGTAAGTTCCCTGATTATGCTCATGCTTAACGCCTAAAACCGTATAACCTTGATCCACCAATTGCGGCTGGAATTGCTTATTTTCGAGAATTTTGAGCCACGATCGCCAAGCTTGCCATAGATTCTGCCAATCTAGATCGGTCAAGGTGTCAGTTTTAGCCGTGCTATCTAGATTGGTAGCTGCCAAGATCGATCGAATCAGCGAAGAACTTAAGCCCCGATAATTAGTCATAAGACTGCGCTTGATCTCTTGCGGGATCAGGGTTAGTCGATCGAACCATAACTCAAACGGTTCGTTCAGGCTGGGAATCGTCTCTAGTAGACCAGGCGGCATTTCGTATCGATCGCCAGTTTGGATTGGGCGCACACGAGATTGCTTGGTGCTGACCTGATGCGCCGCCGTCACAATCACACCACCATCCGTCACCAGAATGGCGTTACTGTACTTGCCCATAATCTCAGCGTAAAGATGAGCTTGGATTCGATCGCCAGGACGTTGAGCAAATTGTAGATCGACAACTCGCTCCCAGTCGCTCACGAGGCTAACCCCAACTAAAGCCAACCCTGACAACTGGTGCCAGATTTGCTGACTGAACGTAAAAGTATCAGGTTCGAGTAATGGCGACGGACTGAGGTGCAATCGGGCATGTTGAGGATGCCAACACAAAGTTAGCCATAGCTTCTTTTCAAGTGTACGAAGGCAAAGATAAAGTGTATGTCGATCGCGTTGATGGACTTTTTCTAAGCGAGCAGGCAAGCACTCAGCTAATTCGTGACAAATCGCCACCAATGTAGTCAGATCGACAGGCTGCATGTTAATTAATAATTTGGGTTAAACAATGCAGTAGCAAGCAGCAATGCTACGAGCAAACGAACTACCGATCTCCAGTTGAGTCACTAATCTAGCCCAGCTTTGAGTCAAGCCTCGCACCTAATCAGCATTACCAGAAGAGTCGGGTCTAGGACGAATCTGCTCGGCTTCAGGACAATCATCTGACACCAAGATTTCGCTAGATGGTATATTGCCCTTAGGTACAGAAGAAAGTCTTTGGGTTACAGCCCCAATGCTTTCCAGTCGTACCATTTCCTCCCACGCGCAAACTTCATCCTCGTCTTCAGTTTCATATCGAAGTGTGACCACATCACCTTCAATATCTAGTATGCGAGCTCGCTCCAACCAACGTCCTTGATCCCTGAGGTATATCCAAACATCGCCCTTAGACTCACAGAGTTGATATATCTTGCGATGTAGCATTCGCTTATTCCTCTGAGTTATATCGTTTATTGAGTAGAAAGTATACCATCTGGGTTTTGATTTACCTTTGGTATCAGATCTAAACATTATCTATTGTAACGGACTACGCGAAAAATTTTTCTTTACGGCAAGGGAGTGCAGGTTAACTGTTAAAATTTGTGGCAGATTTAACAACTTCTTTATATTTTTAGCCTCAAGTCCGACTCAGATCAGAAATTAGGGAAAATCGCGTGCGAATTGCTGTTGATGCTATGGGTGGGGACTATGCCCCCAAAGAAATTATTGCAGGAGCCTTGATCGCTCAAGCAAAGCTAAATGTAGATGTGTTGTTGGTGGGTGATGAAAATATAATTTCTAGCTATCTCAAACAGCACAAACGGGACGATTACGATCCTAAACGAGTCGAGATCGTTCATGCCGAGGGGCAGATCGAAATGCACGAAGAACCGCTTGAAGCTCTGCGGCGGAAGCCAAAATCCTCGATCGCGGTATCAATGGATCTAGTCAAGAAAAAAGAAGCCGATGCGGTGGTGGCAGCAGGACACACTGGCGCAGCAATGGCGGCGGCACTATTGCGGCTCGGTCGATTGCCTGGGGTCGATCGACCTGCGATCGGGGCATTGTTACCAACCTTGATCCCGCATAAACCCGTGTTGTTGCTCGATGTCGGCGCAAATGTTGACTGTCGGCCGAAATTTCTCGAACAGTTTGCTCTGATGGGTGTGCTATATAGCCATTACGCTCTGGGAGTACATGAACCAAAGCTAGGGCTGTTAAATATTGGCGAAGAAGCTTGCAAGGGCAACGACCTCACTGTGAAGGTGTATCAGGCTCTAGAAGATAGCCAGAGAATCGAATTTGCGGGCAATGCCGAAGGGCGAGATGTGGTGTCGGGCAAGTTTGATGTGATTGTTTGCGACGGCTTTATGGGCAATGTCTTGCTCAAGTTTGCTGAGGGTGTGGGCTTAGTAGCGATGCAAATCCTCAAGGAAGAACTACCGCGTGGTTGGTGGGGCAAGTTAGGCGTAATGTTGATGCGCTCTAATCTCAAAAAAGTTAAGCAGCGCATGGACTACGACGAATATGGCGGCGCGTTATTGCTGGGTGTGGCAGGTGTGTGTGTGATCGGTCACGGTAGCTCAAAGGCTTCTAGTATCTACAATGCCGTGCGTGTTGCCAAAGATGCAGTTGACAATAAACTACTCGATCGACTCAAGGAAAAAATCAAAAAAGAGGTTGCTGTTCCTGTCGCTGATACGCCTGATGATCCACCAACTTAGATCCACCAACTTAAAATTAAGCGTGAAAATTAATAGTATGGGGACGAATTTTGTGTGAGCATTGACACTATTCATTCTTAATCTAGTGGTTAGCTCTGTGCGAGTCATATTAGATGTTTTTGAAAGTTAAGCCTATTTATCGATCAATATGCAAAAACCAGACGTGAGTTATGGTGTACGGATAATCGGGTGCGGTTCTTACGCGCCTGAACAGGTGATGACGAATGACGAACTGAGCCAACGGGTAGACACGTCGGATGAGTGGATTGCCTCACGCACGGGGATCAGAGCCAGACGCATTGCCGACCCGACCAAACAAAGCTTGACCGATCTAGCTACTCTCGCCGCCGCACAGGCGATCGAATCTGCCAACCTCACGCCCCAAGATATTGACCTGATTATTTTGGCGACCTCGACCACTGACGATCTTTTTGGCACTGCCGCACGGGTACAGAGATCGCTTAAAGCCGATCGAGCCGTAGCATTCGATCTAAGTGCCGCCTGTTCTGGGTTTGTGTTTGGCTTAGTCACGGCCTCACAATTCATTCGATCGGGGGCTTATCAAAATGTTTTGCTGATCGGTGCGGATATCATGTCGCGCTGGGTGGATTGGAGCGATCGAGGTACTTGCATCCTATTTGGTGATGGCGCGGGGGCAGTCGTACTCCAAGCATCACCGCAGCAAGATAATTTCCTAGGATTTGAGTTACGCACGAATGGGCAAGACAACAGCTTGCTTAACCTCAGCTACAACTCCGATCGATCGAATTTTGACTACATCACGATGAATGGCAAAGAAGTCTATCGTTTTGCTGTGAAGATGGTTCCAGAAGCGATCGAAAAATCACTCCATCGTTCTAATTTGACCACCGCAGATATCGATTGGTTGATCTTGCATCAGGCAAACCAGAGAATTCTCGATGCTGTGGGAGATCGCCTAGGAATCGATCGAGCCAAAGTGATCAGCAACATCGCCAATTACGGCAACACCTCGGCAGCTTCAATTCCCCTAGCTTTGGATGAGTCGGTCAGATCGGGAAAAATTCAAGCCAACGATCTAATCGTCGCAGTTGGGTTTGGCGCGGGACTGAGTTGGGGCGCAGCCGCGTTTCGCTGGGGCTAGAATAGGCATAAAAGACCCAGGGCTATGACTGCTACAGCACATCAGTCGATTTCATTGCAGGAGTTTCTGAAGAAGTGTAGTGAATAATTGCTAAAAAGCGAATCGGTAATTCAATCAAGCGTTCAGGCCCATGAGGGATATCTCCCGTAAAAGTAAGAGAATCTCCTGGTTCTAAGAGGTAAGTCTTTTGACCATGCCGATAGTCGAGCTTGCCTTGCAACATATAAATGAACTCAATGCCAGGATGCTCAAATGTGGGGAATACTTCCGAAGCATCATCCATCGTGATCAGAAACGGTTCAAAAGATTTATTTGGGCCTTGGTTATAGGATAAAAGATGATAGGTATGCCCAGATTTCGTGCCGCGTCGCACTACCTCCATTCCCTGCCCTTGCTTAATCAACTGTGCGCCACCTTCTGGGGGATTGTAATGACGAAAAAGAGTAGCCATCGAGACTCCGAGCGCATTGGCAATCTTGACTAAGGTTTCTAGACTGGTCGCAGTCAGGGCATTCTCAATTTTTGAGAGCATTCCCCGTGAGATCCCAGACTTTTCGGCGACTTCGGCGATTGTGAGTCCATGTTTTTGGCGCAGGTCACGGATCGTATTACCCAAGTAACGCCCTAGACTGTCACTATCGGCGGAATGTTGGGATGAAATCGAATCTTCATGCATGATGTGATCGCCAGCCATTTTCTATCCAATTGACTAAGATCCAAATTATCCTTTCCTCAATGCTTCAGCCGCTTGCATTGTTGCTAATAATTGCGTAGCAACTGCACGAACTACTGGAACAGTAACCGAATTGCCAAACTGTCTGTAAGCTTGCACATCAGATACAGCATTGACAATATAATTATCGGGAAATCCTTGAAGTTTCGCACATTCCCTTGGCGTTAGTTTACGTGGTAGTTTCCCAATATCACTTTGGTCAACTAAAATTTCACTTCCATCTTTGTAATATCGTGCGCTTAGAGTATTGGTATATGAACTGTTCTTAGTAAAGAGTGAATAACCGAAACCGTTGCCTTTGTTTAAGTGCTCTTCTTTACGCCGACGATGACCATTCCATAATTTTTCTGAAATTGTGTATTTATCATCTATACACAGAGAATTTTCTAAAATGTCACCTACTCTTGTTGGAGTGCATGGCGGCGTAGGCCAGGTAAACAATTGAGAAAAGTCGGTATTTTCACCGTAATAATCACGGTTAAAGCCAACGATAAAGATACGCTCACGATTTTGAGGAACACCAAAATCAGCCGCTCTCAAAACAGAATAAAACACCTGATAGTTAAGTCTATTTGATAAAGCTTCTCGTGCATCCTCGGACATTGGAATATCCGCCGATATTTCTTGGACATTACGCCCTTCTAAAATATCTAATATGCTCTGTAAAGTGCGACCTTTTTCATGCCCTCGCAATTGCTTAACATTCTCTAACATGAATGCTTTTGGACGTTTTTGAGCAATAATTCGTTGAATCTCAAAAAACATCGTGCCTCGTGTATCACTGAAGCCCAGCTTTAAACCTGCCTGAGAAAAAGATTGGCAAGGAAATCCCCCTAACAAAACATCGTGATCGGGAATAGAATTTGCAGCAATTTTTGTAATATCTCCAGAAGGTAATTCTCCAAAATTAGCAGCGTAGGTCTTTTGGGCAAATTTATCCCATTCAGAAGAGAAAATACAATGCCCCCCAGCTTGCTGATAAGGCAAACGGATACCGCCAATACCCGCAAATAAATCAATAAAAGTAAAGGCTGATTTAGTCACTGATTGTTTAAAAGGTGTATGAGTTTGAATTTCAGCAAGCATTTGTAACTTACTGGCTGATGGCTTATGCTCACCTCGCTCCCAGCCACTAATAGTTCGCTCCCCGTTTTCCTTAAGCCCTAAAGACAGTGCAAGCTCTAATTGAGTCATACCTAATTTACCTCTTTTATCCCTGACAATATTTGAATTATCCTCATAATCCACAATGTTTAACCTTCAGAAATATCTAGTATTTGACCCTGATATTTTAATACTTTTTCAAGAATAGTCAAGTTGTTCAACACATAATCAACTCAACATCTGTGCTAGTTTGTACTGCCCTTCAGTACTCAATAAAAGAATAAAAGGCAATGCAAATAATTACGACCGATCGGATAGATGCTGGGAAAGTAGAAATTATCCGAAGGTTTGATGAGAATGTTAGGGGCAAAAGAGCAGACTCTTCAATGGCAAATAGCCGTCATGATGGTAAGGATGGGCATTGGCTAGAAAGACAAATGGGAATATCTGCTAATAGGGATAATAATCCCGATCTATTTGGTTACGAAATGAAAAACCAAACGACATCTAAAACTACTTTTGGGGATTGGTCAGCCAATTACTACATCTACAAAGATAAAAGCACTGGAATTAATAGAAATGATTTTCTGACTATTTTTGGAAAGCCAAATATGGATAAAGGTGGGAGATACTCATGGTCAGGTGAACCTTGCCCTAAAATCAATCGGGTTAATCGTTTTGGACAAACCTTGGTTGTTGATAATAAAAGCAATATTATTGTTCTTTATTACTTCTCCAAAGATGCTCGTGTCAATAAAGAAGATATTGTTCCTCTTCGTTTTCAATTGGAAGATTTGATTTTGGCTCAATGGAACGAAAACTCTATTCGGCAAAAACTAGAACGCAAGTTCAATCAAAAAGGTTGGTTTAAATGCCTAAAGGATCACAATGGCGTTTATCTATCAATTATTTTTGGTAATCCTATTGATTTTGAGAATTGGATTGCTTTAGTTAAAACAGGAGATGTCTTTTTTGATAGTGGAATGTATCAAGGCAATTCAAGAAATTATTCTCAATGGCGAGCAAATAACGGCTTTTGGGATAGTTTAATTACCAGTCGATATTAATTGATGAGCGTGGAAACCCTTTCGCGTAAAATTCCATCAAACAGAAAATTGAGAAACTCAGTAAGAGTTTCAGCTAATTAATACGTACTCAAGAATTAATTCCTGTAAGTGTTATGGAATTCAATCGCGAAGTGTAATCACAAGAAACTTTGTTGACATATATGAATCAAGCTGCCAAGATGTTAGAAATAAATTTAGCTTTCACTCTGCGCTATGGCTAACCAAATTCTTTAGATCGAAGAACTAAAAACCCTAA
>ENA-ORBV01006024-ORBV01006024.1-microbial-mat-metagenome-genome-assembly--contig:-NODE-6024-length-21694-cov-5.460008_pt1 | contig 21694 bp, 14 predicted proteins | sample MGYA00237777_ERZ505514 | MGnify/ENA primary metagenome ERZ505514 (study PRJEB26160, sample SAMN06269048) | microbial mat metagenome | isolation source: Oligotrophic lake microbial mat | place... | reverse complement strand
CCACATAATCGATCGTCGGCTCGAACGAGGCCGGGGTCAGCCGGGTGATGTCGTTGCGCAACTCATCGAGCGTGTAGCCCACTGCCAGCTTCGCCGCGATTTTCGCGATCGGGAAACCGGTGGCCTTCGAGGCCAGCGCCGACGAGCGCGAAACGCGGGGATTCATCTCAATCACCACCATGCGCCCGGTCTGCGGATCAACTGAAAATTGGATGTTGGACCCGCCCGTCTCCACCCCGATTTCGCGGATCACCGCGAAGGAGGCGTCGCGCATCACCTGATATTCCTTGTCCGTCAGCGTCATCGAAGGTGCCACCGTGATCGAGTCACCCGTGTGCACCCCCATCGGATCAAAGTTCTCAATCGAGCAGATCACGACGCACTGGTCCTTGTGATCGCGCATCACTTCCATCTCGAACTCCTTCCATCCAAGCAGGCATTCCTCGACGAGGACTTCATGCACCGGCGAAAGATCGAGGCCGTTGGCGCAAATCCCTTCGAATTCCTCCTTGTTGTAGGCGATGCCGCCTCCGGATCCGCCCAGCGTGAACGAGGGTCGGATGATCAGCGGAAACGCACCCAGCATTTCGGCCGCCGCCCGCGCCTCATCCATCGTCTTCACGGTGCGCGAACGCGCAACATCCAGGCCGATCTTGATCATCGCCTGCTTGAACAGCTCCCGATCCTCGCCTTTCGAAATCGCATCCGGCTTCGCCCCAATCATCTCCACCCCGTACTTCGCGAGAACGCCATGCTTGTGCAGCTCCATCGACAGGTTCAGCGCCGTTTGCCCGCCGAGGGTCGGCAGGAGGGCGGAGGGCCGCTCCACCGCGATGATCTTCTCGAGGAACTCCAGGGTCAGCGGTTCAATGTACGTCACGTCCGCGAATTCCGGATCGGTCATGATCGTCGCCGGATTCGAGTTGACCAAAATAACTCGGTAACCCTCCTCCTTCAACGCTTTACATGCCTGCGTGCCAGAGTAGTCAAATTCGCAGGCCTGTCCGATAACAATGGGACCGGCGCCGATGATGAGGATGGAGGTAAGGTCGGTACGCTTGGGCATGGACGTGGATTGGCCGCAGGTTTGGGCGCGGGCCGACCAGCGGCAAGCGGGAAGTCAAGGTTCCCATCCATTACCCGGTCTCACCCAAGGCCGGCCCTCCGACTCCGCCGGCTACTGCCGAAACAAAAGATCGTGGTTGTCGCCGAGAAATCGGGCAACTATCCGTTCGTTCGCCGTCCCCACCCATGAAATCACTGCACCTCGCCTCCGCCATCACGGCGTTTCTCATTGCCTCCATCGGGTTTGCCGAATCCGCGTTCGAGTCCGCAGTCCGTACTTCGCTGCTCAAAAGTTTCGATGACGCCAGCGTCAAGATTCTCCGGCTGGCCGAGGCCATCCCCGAAGAAACCTACGCTTGGCGGCCGATGGAGGGTGTCGCATCGGTCCGGGAGGTGCTGGTGCATATCGCCGCAACCAATTACTCCCTCGCCGAGCGACTCGGCACCAAGGCCGGGGTGGAGCGCAAGACGCTCGGCGACTCGATGCGGTCCAAGGCCGATGCCCTTTCCGCGACCAAGAAGTCGATGGACTTGATCCGCGAGGTGCTGACGCGAATCCCGGCCGAGGACCTCATTCCCGAGGTCACTGTCTTCGGCTCCAAGGCTCCCAAACTTCGGGTCGCGCTCCTGCCGGTCGACCATGCCCACGAACATCTCGGTCAACTGATCGCCTACGCACGCATGAACCGGATCGTCCCTCCTTGGAGCAAATAGCGGCGGCCGACGGCCCAAGGGCGACCATGAAGTCCATGAAGTCGTTCTTTATAAAATCTTTGCGGATGTCGTATTCACCGGACTCTTTGGAGGATCCCGCAGACGCAGGGGCGTCACGCAGAGGCGGGACCAGTCGGTCCCGTCGCGGCCTCCGCGAGGCCACCTACACCGGAGCGAGCTTGCGGTTCGGGTTGTCGACTACGCAGTCGATCGCCTCCTCCGTCTAAACTTACGCGCGGGCATCCGACAGTATTTCCCGTTCGCGCTGCAACTCAGCGATCCGCGGACGGAGGGAAGAGTTCAGCGCATCTCGGTTTCGGCACCAAACCCACCGACCCACCCAGGAGAAATTGCACAGGGATTGGGGCGTTCATCAGCGACAACCCATGAGTGTCCTTCGGAACCGGTTCATTACAGAAAATCGCGCAAAGACGGCGCCTCTTTCCGGCAGAGCGCCTGCGAGATTGAATTCATCGGACACCGTTGCCAAGCTCCGGCCATGGACTCGATTGAGAGGGTGCGACGGGTGGTTTGCGGTGAAGACGTGGATCGGCTTCCGGTCCAGCCCATGGGGATGATGTTCGCCGCGCGCCACGCCGGCATCCCCTTCATCGACTACACCCGGGATGGTCAAAAGATGGCCGAGGCTCAGCTTCGATTCGCCGCGGACTTTGGCATCGACTGCCTGCTGACCTGTTCGGACCCGGCGCGCGAGGTGATCGACATCGCCGGCGCGGGCAGCGTCGATTGGTTCACCGACCAGGGACCGGCGATCAACGAAGAGCGCGCGGCGCTGATCGAAAAAGAGCGCCTGCGCACGTTCCGCGTCCCCGATCCGCTCGGTGGCGGGCGGATGCATGACCGCGTGCGCAGCATCGAGTCCATGCGCCGGGAGAGTGGTCCCGGAATGTCCATCGTGGGCTGGGTCGAGGGGCCACTCGCCTTGGCTGCGGAACTGCGCGGGGTGAACGCGATCATGCTGGATTTTGTCGATGACCCCGGATTCGTCCGGGACCTGCTCGCGTTCTGCGCAGATGTGGCCATCGCCTACGCACCGGCGCAGATCGCGGCCGGCGCGGACACCATCGGGATGAGCGACGCCGCGGCGGGCCTGATCGGACCGGCGCTTTACGCCGAGTTCCTCTGGCCTGAGCAGCAACGCGTGCTGACCACCCTGCGCCAGCGCTTCCCGGAAGTCCTTCTTCGCCAGCACATGTGCGGTCGCATCGACACGCTCTTCGGTAAGATGGCGGAACTGCCCGTCGACATCTACGAGATCGATTTTCCCGCGGATCTCCGGCTCGCCCGCCAACGGCTGGGTGAACGTCGGGTCCTCGCGGGCAACGTCTCCACGATCACGGATCTGTTTCAGGGAACCCCGGATGAGGTTTACGAAGCCTGCCGGCGCTGTCACCAGATCTGCGGACGCTTCCACATTGTCGGCGCCGGCTGCGAACTGTCGCCGTTCACCCCGCCCGAAAATCTGCGCGCCATGGTGGCCTACGCCAAGGAGCACCGGCCGGACGAGGTCCCGACGACCCAGCGCGTCGACGCCGGCGAATAAGCGGGCCTGCGCGCAATTGCGCCAAGTCAATGTTACCCACCTCCGGTTGCCCAAAGAGGGTCTGGATCAGACAGGCGGGATAACGAAATAGGCGGCGGGGCCGCCAGGCCCCGGAGTGGCGCGGTAATGAAGCAAGAGCTGACGGGCGAGCCCAGCGGAACCCGGGCCGTTGCGGTAACTGGGACGGCCGAAAATGCGAAGGAAGGCATTTTCGACGAGAGGGCACGTGGCCCAGCCGCCTCTTTGTGCGGTCGGAAAAAAACGCACGGCGGCGGCGTGATGCGCGTGTGCGGTATCGATCAACGCGATTAGGACGGCGGCGAGGATCTTGGCCTCAATCAGGAGATCCTCCGCGAGATCACCCGCGGTGGCTTCGCGTTTATCTCAGAAAACGAAGCGGTTTAATTTCAGATTGCCGCGGGGCCGTGGCGAAAAGGTCCGGGAGGTTCGCGGTGAAGGCGGGCGAGACATCTTCGAAGTGACCTGCTCAAAGGATCCACGAGGCTTCAGGGAACGCTTTGCCGAGGAGCGCTTCGAGCGACTCCAACGTCGCCGAAGTTCGACCCACGAACATCTCGGTCAACTCATCGCGTACGCACGCATGAACGGATCGTCCATCCCTGGAGCAAATAGCAGCGGCCGACTGGGCTCGTTCATGCACCCTGCCTCGGCTGCTTTTTACGCTTCGCACTCCCCCCAAACACACTCTGGGTTCTCAAACCAATCACGTTGATAGTGGCAGGGATTGAGTGAATAGGCGTAGTCACGCTCGGTGTCTCACGCTACCATGGGCCGAGCCAGCCGCCCTCTGACCGTTGTCGGCACATATCGGGTCTGGCGGATCACGCCTTTGGTTTCATGAGATCTCCTCTTCTGCCCGGCCGCGTTTCTCCCAGCCTCATTTCCTCGTCGTCGATCCGAAGGGCCCGACTGGTGCTCGTCTCCCTTCTTCTCCCTGCCTGCGCGTTCGCGCAGGACTTTCGGGCATCCGTCGTCAAGGTCGACGTCACCCCGGATACACCTCAGATGCTCCTGGGCTATCGCGCTAGAAAGTCGACCGGGATCCTCCACCGGATCTATCACCGCATTCTCGCCCTGGACGATGGAAAGACCCAGTTCTTTATCATTTCATCCGAGTTCTGCGTGAAGTCGCCCGCCTACTACGACCAGGTCATGAGTAAACTTCGGGCCGAACTTGGCATCGAGGCGGTCAACGTCTGGTGGACCTTGACCCATACCCACTCCGCGCCTGAACTGGGCCCCCCCGGACTTCCCGCGGCGTTCATGAAGCAGCGCTACGAACATGAACCCGACATGGCGTATGCCGCAGTGGTCGAAAAGGCCCTGATCGATGGCATCTCGCGCGCCCGCGCGAGCCTCAAGCCTGCGAAGCTCGGCGTCGGGTGGGGTTACGCCCAGGCGAATATCAATCGACGCGCTCGAGAGCTCGATGGAACCACGTCCTTGGGGATGAATCCCGACGGTCCCGTGGACCGTCGCATCGGACTGCTGCGCATCGATGCCCAGGACGGATCCCCGATCGCGGTGGTCGCAAACTACGCGATCCATGGCACCGTTCTCAGCGGAGCCCATCTCCAAGTCAGTGGTGATGTCCAGGGTGTGGTCGCTGACTATGTCGAGAGCGTGGTCGGCGCGCCGATGCTCTTCATCAATGGGGCCGCCGGCAACATCGCGCCCATCTACAGCGTTTTTCCAGACCCCCGCACAGGCCACTTGACTCAGTTCAAGGTCCTGCTGGGCGAAAAAATCGTGGAAGGATACCACACGATCAAGAGCACACGAGCGTCGCCAAAACTGCAGGCCGGCGCGATCACTGTCGAGACGCCCATGAAACCAGACCTGCAATGGCCCGCCGACCTGGCCGACTACGCACGAAGCTCCCCGGATGCCGCCCCGGTCGTCAGGTTGCCGGTCAGGTTTCTCAAAATCGATCACGATCTCGCCATCTGGGCCGCGCCTCTCGAGCTCTTTTGCGAAGTCTCCAACGACATCCGCGATCGATCCCCCTTCGCCTACACTTTTTTCTTCGGATACACCAACGGTTGGCTGGGATACCTGTTGACGGCCACCGAGCTGACCTACGGCGGTTACGAGTCCACCGTCACGCCTTTTACTGCCTCGGCCGCGAAAGACTTGACCGACGCGGTCCTGAGCCATCTTCACGGACCGCTCCTGAGCCCGGCGGCGTCGAAGTAAGTCAATTGGTGCCTTCGGGCGACGTGCTTGGATGTTTGGCCAACCGGGCGCTCAGCCTGGATCGCCAGCACTCTGATCATCTGCGAGAAGGACGATGTCGTTCGGCTGCCAGCGTTCAACGCCCTGGGATGCGCGCGCTTCCCAGGGATGCAGGGAAACCGCACACAGAACCCACAGCTCCACGATCGCTGCATCCGGTTTTCGATCACGCAGGCGGCTCACGGCAGGCTCCGTCCGACGCTCTTGGCGAGTTCGCGGACAACGTCGAGCACCTGCTCCTCCACGGCCGGATCGAACCGCTCACCGCTGTAGACTCCCCGGGTCTCGTACCCGCCCTCGCGCAGCACTCTCGCAGAGGGAAGATATCCGAACACGTCATTGTTATACCCCGACAGCCAGAGACGAAGGGGACCGAGCACCCGTTCGATGCCAGACACGTAATCGACCACGACCTCCCCCGGCAGCGCCACCAATGTCAGGTCCTGGCCAAACTGCCAGAGCGTGAACGGCGCCCGGTACGTCGTGAGCGGCGCCACCCCCTTCTCCAGCTGCATGAGCATGTGACTGGCCGCCGCCTTCTGCCAGAGCTGGGGACTCGCAGTCAACGCCTCGATCTCCCTCCGACTCAGCGGTGCGGCCAAAGGCAGGTCGGCAAAGACCTGCGCCGTAGTCAGAGGGCCACGAACCTCGACCAGTGACGTTCCCTCCAAAACCTGTTTAACCTCCGCCCCGAGCGCCGCGCCGTGCTGGCGGGCGTAGTCGAGCTGACCGGTCGGGTACGGACCGGCATCCCCGCCAAACCCCTGCATGAACATCGCCTGCACCCCCGGGAACTGGTTTTCGAGGTAGTTCTGGGCGAATCCCGGATAATCGCCGGCTACTTCATTGTCCCGCGGAGGAATCGTCGTGGCATGACAGGCCGCCCCGAAAACAATGCCTCGCAGGGCGCCGTTTACGTCGGTGACCCGCAACACCGGCACACTGCGGTCAGCCGGTCCGCGAGGATTGAAGCCCAGCTTGATGCCTTGGGGCGTCGGTTCGCGACGATTCATCACAAAGGTGGCGATGCCGGAGCCGTGGAACAGTCTTGCCGGTCGCAAGTCCGACAAGGCGGTGAGTGCTGTGTCCACGACGGAGTCCAGCAGACGCTGTTGGTACCGCTCCCAACTCGTCGTCCCGGTCGTTCCGAGCGGTAGTGAAGGGGCGGGCCCCGTGTGGTTATGACTCGAGTTGAGCAGGATCTGCGACCGTTCCAGTCCGGACTGGGCACAGATGCGATCGAGGATCACCGTGGCGGCCGGGGCGCGAAACCCCAAAACATCGCAGGTCAGGAGGACGACTCGAAAACCCCGCCCGTCCTCCAGGGCAAGGGCCTTGACGTGGAGATCTTGAATCACCCGCCTGTAGGGCTCCTGCCGGTTCGCGTATCCGCCCAGCACGATCGGTTCCGTAGGTGTAATTCGTGCACGCGCAAAACCCGCGCGCCACTCCACATCCGCACACGACGCAGAGGGCAGCAGGAACCAACCCAGGGAGACCCAGCCAACCAGAGCCAGGCAGAATCGATGGAACAGCGGGTGAGAGAAAGTCATGGATACGAAACGGAGGAAACGGCGCCCGGCAGCCGCGTTGCCCGGGAGCCCGTTGGTGAAGCCGTTGGGACGGCCGGCTGCGTCCACGGCGTTTTCCAATCTTCGCCGAAAAAGCCCGCGCGGACCGGTTCCTCCATTGGAACGTGTGCGGTCGCCGGGCCAACGTTTGCGTCGGTGGCCACTTTCGAGACCGCCCAGTCGCCGAGTCGCGGAAAGAGCATGTAGTTGGGGGCGGTGAAGTCCCGCTCGCCAAAGGTATGGCCGCTATTGATCACCACATAGCGGTTTTCCGCGCCCGGCAGCGGGTTGGGACAAATCAGTCGGGGGACATGACTTTCGGCCGGATAGGTCGCCCCTCCCAGCGTCAACGCCGTCGGGCTCCAACCAAGCGGGAGTCCGGAAAGGACGTCGCGTATCCATCGGTTGCTGCCGGGGTCCCCAAAGAGGATCAGGTTCTTCGTCCGAAGGTCTTCCGCCGTCACCTCCACATCCGTCTTCATCGGCAAATCGCCACCCAGATACCGCGCCCACTCGTAGCCAAAGCGATCCAGGCATGCACGGCTCCATGCATCCACCGCCTCGTTCCACGGACGGCCCGTCCCACGCACGCAAAGAAAGGCCGTCATGAAGGCATCATCGATGGGACCTTGGAGCCCCGGTCGTTTGCCCGGCAGGGCGACAGTCCCGCGCTCTCCCAAAACGTTCCAGTGGCCGTTCTCCCGGGCGAACACCCGGCTGCGCGGCGACGGACTTGGTGCGAACCCACTCAATGCCACCGGCTGCCCGGCGATTCGCAGCCGGGCGGAGGCACTTTGCAGCATCGGCGCGGAAATTGAGAACCGCGATACGTTTTCCAAGGCCCGGATGTCAACCGACCCGTCGGGACCCGCCCAGGCCTCCACCTCGGTCCGCGCATAGTGTTCATCCAGTCCGAGGACCTCGAGCCAGTGAGCGCGGCTGTACTTCAGGGTCCAGGTCACAAAACGGAGGTGCCTCGGCGCCCGATCGAGTCCTCGATCCGCGAACGCCTTGATCAGCCGTAGCTGTTCGCGCTGCGTCACGGGATCGATCACGTGGGCTGTACCCGGTGAAACGAGGTTTACCATCTGGAGGCCTTCCTGAGTCATGGCCTCGGCCATGAACGAATGGTTCAGAAATCCGGGGTCTTTTTCACCCATCGCCGCGATGGTCGGAACAATTCCGGCGTTGGCGGCGTATCCGATCGCATCCAACAGGGGAAGAACGCGATCCTGGTGCCAGGGAAGGTGATCGACCCGGACTCGGGGCATGGGCGAAAGCATCTGCGAGAACCGTCGGGTGTCGACATAACCGCAATAGGGACCGATCGCCACAAAGCGATCCGGATGCTTGAGACCGATGTGCCACGTCCCCGATGCACCCATGGAGAACCCGCGCAGCACCATGCGATCCCGGTCGATCCGGTAATCGCGGCAAACCGCTTCAATCGCCTCGAAGATATCCGCCTCTCCCGCCCAGCGAAAACCGTTCTCAACGCGGCCAAGCGGGTGCAACTCGATGGAGTCGTCGTCAGGAATCTCACGCTTGAGTACGTCGACGGAGTCGAAGCGGGCCCCAAAGCGGAGCTCGCTCATGCCCACCGGTCTCGAGCTCCCGTGCAAGACGACATCCAGGCGGATGGGCCGGACACCATCGTAGTTCCTCGGAATGATCAGGCCGAACGGCTGAGTGGAACCGTCAATCGTTGAGACGTAGGCGCGCAAAAGTCGCCCTTGCGCCGCCCGCCACGGAGTACGTCCAAGCAAGGCCGCATCCGCCCGCTCGTTCCCCCTCTCAAGCGCGCGCTTCAGTTGCTCTCGATCCGCGGCAGTGAACACAGACTGATACCGCAACGCCCACGCGATCCCTTTCCGATAGAGGTCGACGTCAGGCATCACCTCACTCGGTCCCAAGGCGGCCACCTTACGTTCCAGCTCTCGCAGGGCCGCACGGAGGATAGGCCCTTCCTCGTCGGTCAACGCCCGCGAACGTTCGGCATTTGATGACGGCTCGGTTCCCGCCGGCGGCGGAGGGATCGGGCCGAAATGCTGGTCAAAAAAGGCCTGCCCCGACCGGACAAAGGTCTCGGGCGCGGCGGCAAACTCCCGACTGTCGGTTTCGAGCGCCATCACGCCTGACCACCCCGTTTCCTTGATCGCCGCAACCACGCCTCCAAGATTGACTTGACCGTGTCCAATCAAGGTGTCGACCACCGCCACGTTTCCTTCCTTGGCCACCACCACCTTGTCCTTGAGATGCAGATCGAACACGCGATCTCCGTAGGACCGGAAGATCGCGGCCGCGTCAAATCCCGCAACCGAGACCCAGGCGATATCCAAGCAGACCCCGATCCGCGGATCCCGTCCCGCGAGGACTTGCCGGACGATCGCGGGATCACCATACACCGTTCCGGTTCCATGATTGTGGACCGCTGCGCCGATGTTGAACTCCCGCACCAGCACCTCGAGCTGATCCCACGCGGCCAGTTCCTTGGGTTCGATGACCACGAACTTCATCCCGAAAAGCCGCGCGAGCTCGAAGACCTTTCGGTTCTGCGCCTGATCCAGCCCGGCGTCGAAGTACCCGGAGTAAGCAGTGACGCGGTGCTTTCGCATAAACTCCCGCTTCTCACGGTTGACCTCGTCAGGATCGTCCGGATGGAGGTGCCGCTTAAAGAACTGCACGTCGGTGATCCCTGCGCTGGCCGCAAAGCGGACGACGTCCTCAAAGGACATCTGACGGCACGTGTAGGATTGCAGCCCCAGCCGAGGCGCGCCGCTTGCAGCCGCGGCGTGCGCGAGAACAAACAGGAAAACGAGGAGACGTTGCATGAAACTTCCGCGAGGCGCGCCGAACTCCGCAGTCAGACCCTGATATTGTTCAACATCGCCGAGACCTTCGCAGCCTGAGCCGAGATTTTCACCGGCTGGAGGTTATCCAAGCCCGGCACGACTTCATCATCGTGAAACTGCACCCCGCAGAAACCGAGCGGTTTATAGCGAACAAACTTCTCCTCGTGAGGAAGAGCCTCACGCACGGGAGGCCCGAAGGGATCCGCCCCTTCGCTGATGTTCCAAGGGCCGAAGGAGAAACGAGAGTGGATTTGCGGACTCATCAGAATCGAAGGGAAACGTTCGCTGAAGTTGAAAAATTCCAAAAGACGACTGACATCATACCCGGACAATGCTCCGGTCCGCTACGCCTTTACGCTCAAGTTCTCCCACTGTCGTCTCACGCCCGCCGGAGCACTGCGCCCGAAACGTCGACGTTCAAGATCCCGAAAATGCCATCGCAGCATGAAAATATCAGGCTCGGGGATGGGCAATCGTTCCGCCTCCTTCGGTGGAACCGGAGTGTCAATCGCGTCGAGGTGATCCTCTCCCCCACGTCCACCAGCACGCTGGAAGGTCAGGGGGACCATTGGCACTACCATGCTGCGACCGAACTGACGTACATCCAGAAAGGCTCGGGCACCCGCTTGGTCGCCGACCAGATTGGCGCCTTTGAATCGGGTGATCTCGTCTTGATCGGTTCAAATGTACCTCACTACTGGCACATGCGCGGCCTTTCCTCGGGGCTGTCCATCCAGTGGGATTTCCCCGCTGAACATGGATTTTGGAGTTTCGCCGAGACCGCGCTGCTGCGTTCGCTCCTCGAGTTGGCCTCGCGTGGACTGCATGTCCGGGGGGTCACGGCCGAGACTGTCCGTCAGCGCATGGAGCACCTTACTCGCCTCTCCGGGCTTGAGCGTCTCTCGGTTTTCTTTCAAATCCTCTCGAGTCTGGTCGCCGCGCCCATCGATGACCTCCTTCCGGTCTCCGAGCGATCGTTTTCGCTCTCCGGCTCCGCCAACGTGCAGGAGTCGATCCGCCGGGCTGTCAGCTACATCCTCGCGAACTACCGCGAGCCGCTCAACTTGCCGGAGCTCCTCAAGCTGACGGGCATGAGTCGCGCCACCTTCGCCCGCCAGTTTCATCTTCACGTCGGGAAATCGTTTTCCACCTTCCGCAATCAGGTTCGTCTCCAGGCGGTCATCCAGGCACTCTGCGAAACCGACGAAGCGGTGGGCAACATCGCCCTCAGCCACGGATTCAATCAGTTGTCATTCTTCAACCGGCTCTTTCGCCGGGAGTTTGGCATCAGCCCGAGTGCCTATCGGCAGCGGACGCCTTCCTGAGTGCACCGGTGGCGCAGTCGCTCGGCCCGCGGACTCTGCGAGCCCACCGGCAGAGCCGGATCACCGGGCGGCCCGTCCGCCGTCGATCGGCAATCGCCGCACCGGTGATGGAAAGCGCGAGAGTGTCAATTTCTCATGCGCACTACAGTGCCCGGGTGAACTCGTCCATCGAGGCGCAGGCTTCGCCAAAGGTGCCCTCTGGACAGCCATCACAAGGCCCTTCCCGAGACCGGCCGCTAAAACGTGAAGGTGTTGGTGCAGGACCAGGTCGCGCCTTCGCGGATACGGTAGGCTCCATAGGTGGCATCCGGGCTGATATTGAGGGGAATCAGCTCCTTCGAACCAAACGCATTCTGCACATTGAGCTGGATGCGCCAATTGATCCGGTTGTCGATTCTTCGTTGATAGGCCACCCAAAGATCGACGGCTTTGTCCGAGGGACCGTAATAAGGACTGCCGATATCAAAGGTTTCAGAGTCGACACCCTGAATCGTTCTCCTCACCGACTCGTAACCAATGACCACCCGATCCTGCCAGCGATAGGCACCGCCCGCACTGACACCCTTCAACTTACCCTTGGCGAACTGATACCGGGTTGCGACATTGGCGCGCCAGGGGCGGATCTCCGGAGCATTGCTGCCGTCAAGCAGAGTCTGAAGCAGATAGTTTCGGTAAAACGAGTCATTCCACTGTACCTTAAAGGCGGTGGCCGCATTCGTGCCACTCTGACGCAACTCGCCGCCGACTCCGTTCCATACTTGGTCCCGAGACGCGACGTAGTCCCGAAAGTTTCCAGCAATATTGGTTCTTTGGGCAATCGCCTTGGCCGCATTGGCCATGATATCCCAGTTCCGCACCGGGCGGAAGTTCAACTCAAACTCATATCCCTTCGAGAGCGTGTCGGTGGTTGCCGCAATACCCGCGGGCGCCACCGCCAGCTCGGTTTGGTTGAGTTGCCAGCGCTGATCGTTCAAAGCCGACGCCGGCACGCCCCACGCAGCGAGAGTATCATAGTTGATGTTCTTCAGCGCGAAATCAACATGCTGTTGCTGGAGCGCACGGTCCTGAGCAGTCTGGACGAAGACCCCATTCACGTTTTGTCCATAATTATAGACAGCCCCGACGTAGGCCGGATCGCCGCTCAGGCCCGCTTGAAACCGTTTCGCTGCAACCCATGCTCGATTCTCAATAAACCCGAGCAGAAAGAGATTAGAGAGCGGTGGCAATGAGGCGTTTTGAGCCGTGCTTTCAAATTTATTGATCCGGAGCGTGAGTCGCTCGTCAAGGGCGGAGATAACCACGCCATAGTCTTCGGTATTACCCGTGGGGGGCGGTACAGACCGACCAAGCATATCAACCCGCCCTGATGACGGCTCAAAATTGGAGGACTTGTTATAGAGAAAACTTAGGTTCAACCCCTTTGGCAGTCTCTTGCGTATAAACTGCGGTGTATGGATGACCAGGCTGAAGGATTCGCTGGTCCCGGAAACACTTCTATTCGGAGTCGAACCAAATACGTAGCTGCCCGCATTCCTATCAGCATATCCGGCTGCGATCGTGGGAGCCACGACACTGTAACTTGACGACTTGTCTTCACGATAACCAAACATCGGGATGACCGCCCCATCAAAGAGATAGCCCTGCCAGACAAACACCGAAGACTCCACCTCATCCCGGCTCTTGCTCGCCACTCGCGTCAGGAAATCGCGATTGTTGCCCTGCCTTGAATCCAAAATTTCAACCGGTCGGTCGACCCAGCCCACATAATTTGCCGGATTCTCCGACTGCGTCAGGGTTTGATTGTTAAACGGATTCACCCATGACGCCGCCGGGCTGACATAACCAACCGCAACCGGATTGGTCGGGCGATTCCATGTGGAATCAAATCCCCGAAGGATCGCGTTCGTCGGAACCTGAACCGCTCCCAGATTTGAAAGATTCAACCCGGAAGCCGAGGACACCCCTCTCATGTCCGGTCCGATGTAGCTGATGATTTGGAGTCCCCGCTCAGGCAGCAGATTGAAATTCCTCAGCAGGCCCCCCGCATTGCCATTGACTCCCAAAGTGGACCAAGTGAGCGATTCCGTATCGTAAGTATCATCCGTTCTTGCACCCGTGAAGACGTGTCGTCCTAACGCGCGGGTCAGCCATGATTTCTTCAACAAGTCCTCCGCGCGAAGTTCAGCGTACGCTGTCAGGCGAAACGATTCCCGATCCGTAGATTGTCCGTAAGCTCCGAATTCCGTACGGGTGACCAAATAGGGGCGACCCACATTTGGGTTTGGCGTCTGATCAGGGAGCAAGCTGTCCATATTCACGTTGATCGTTCCACCCGTTATGCCGCTGCCCGGAAAATGCAGGCTCCAGCTCGAATCATGGTAGCGTTGCCGGTCAAAGACCGCCTCATAACCAACCCGGTCGTTGAGGAATGATTGGGACAGCGCGACATTGAAGGCATTGAACCCCCGGCTCTCATTCTTGTTCGGCCCATCGATCAGCTTGTTATAGAAGTCAAAAATGGAAGTGTCGGTAATGACCGTATTTTTATAGGCATTGGCAAAAGGCAACCTCTGCCCCTGTGCGATTTGAACCGCGCTGGCTACGTTGGCCCAGCGCGTGCCGGCAAAAAGCCCTCTGACGTTTCCATCAACGCTTCCATTGGGCCCGATGCCCTTGTACTCGGTGAAGAGACTTTGCGGCACAAAGAGGGGACCCGACTGCACACCCGAATTCGGATTCGCAAAAAAAGCGTAGTTGCCGCCGAAAAGCAGTGTCGGACCAATCGCAGGTTGATAGTTTGGGCTTGTCGTAATATTCGCACCCGAATTCGGCACGGTGGGGAAATAGGAGGCATAGTAACGCCAATCAAAGACCTGCTGATTGAGATTGTTGAACGTTCGCCCGCTCGGATTTGTCGTTGTTCCCTTGCGGAACCATGGCGTGAGCGCGTCGCCCGGGGGGAGCGTGCGGGGACGGTTGGCATCAATGTCTCCCTTCTCATAGCTGGCGCGAACGCTGGTCTTGATTCCGTTTTTGTTGAACCATTTCGGGTCGTACTTTATCGCACCGAAATACCTTTCGTCGCGGTTGTAGGCCGGATCCTGCCGATACTTTGTATGGTCATGAAGTCCCTCGACACGAATCGCCAACTCCTTGGGAAGAATCACTTTGTTGAGATCAAATGCCCCCCGATAACTTCCAAAGCTTCCCACTTTGGCTTCCACTGAGTAGGCATCCTTGAAGATCGCCTGATCTGTCGCGGCATTGATAATGCCACCGGGCTTGCCAAGACCGAAGAGAATCGCATTCGGGCCACGCTGGATGTCAACCCGATCGACAATGTAGGAATCCCAAGGGATGTCAGTCAGGAAAAAATCACGGGTATTGTCCGCCGCACTCAGGCCGCGGACACGGTTCACGGTGTTGGGACGGAGCAATGCGCCAATTTCGCTCGGTGTCTGGCCATCGCCCAAGCCGCCGAAGTTGCCTTTAACGCCGCCCACCTCGGTGCCGAGCGTGTAAACCAGCAGGTCCTCAGAATTCTTCGAAGCGGTGTCGCGCAGGAACTCCGTGGTCACGACTGAAATGGAAGAGGCGATATCACTCAGGTTGGTCTTGAGTCGCGTTCCGGCCAGGGTGCTGGTGGCGCGGTATCCATCATCCTCTTCCGGCGTGACGACAAAGCGGGAAAGCACGATGCCTTCCTTTTCGGATGACTTTTCCGTGGCCGTCTCATCGAGCTTGATCGCGGCCTGCCCGAACACGGACGAGTGCGTGCAGAGCGCCAGAATGAACAGCAGCCTGCAGGAGCGCCGAACAGTCTTGTGATTGATCTTGAATGGCATGGTGGAGTGGGTTGGGTGACCGAGTGCAGGGACCGGTGTTTGGTCTACACCTGCCGCACAGCGGCCTGGTCTCTGATTGCGGAAACGCTGACAGTCTTGAGTTGGTTCGTGGGTGGCTGACGGTTAATGCGGGTCGACAGGGGCAGAGCGTCGCTGAGCCCCTCAAAAGCTCCAGCAGCATAGCGGGGAGACATCGCGAAAGCTACGCCGAGACGCTCAATGATTGACACTAACGTACCGTCACAGCCGTCGAATCAGCTCTCGCACAAGGAACGGATCTCAGCACCCGCCGCTCCTGTCGGCGGCGCCCTTTCACCCACGGGTGTTTGACCAGCGTCGCGTAGATTGCCGATTGTCCGCGGTCCGTGCCGCCGCCGCCGCACTCAATCGGACCGACGGAAAGCGGCCCGCGAAAGGGGCTCCAAGCCTGCTGTGTTCCACAATCGGACGCCACCCGCGCCGGCCCTCCCTTCTTGCAAGTCTGTTCAGGTGTCAGTGTCAGCACCGTCGATGATTAAGCGCCAAGGTGCGACGACGGATTCACGGCGCGCGATGATCAATCCACGCCTCCGTGGATTAATATCGGCTGACGGGCATGTTTCCATCCCAGACGGAGTTGCTCCGTCAGCCGTCGCACCGTGACCGCGTTCTCCGGCAAGGCGGCGAGATTTCGATTCTCCGCCGGATCGGTCACGTGATCATAAAGCTCTAGCCCCTCAACCCGATTGGGATCCTGCGCCGATTGCCACTGGGTAAAGCGATGGCGATTCGTCCGGATGGAATAACCCATCACTTCGCCTCGCGGATATTGGCTGAAGGCTGCGGTCTTCCACGGTTGATCCGGGTCATCAACCAAAGGTGCAAAACTCGTGCCTTCGAGTTCTGCCGGCGGAGTCACACCGGCCAGTTCACAAAGGCTGGGATAGATGTCCACCAGTTCGACGAGGGCATCCGTGGTTCGACCCGGCGCCTTCGCGCCCGGAACGCTCACAATCAAAGGCGACCGGTTCGCATCCTCAAAATTCGTCAGTTTTCCCCAGAGACCATGCTCTCCAAGGCTGAAGCCATGATCGCCATAGAGCAGGACGATCGTGTTCCCGCTGAGGCCCAGACGCTCAAGTTCATCGAGCAGGCGTCCCACCTGAGCGTCGATGAAACTGACACAGGCATAGTAACCATGACGCAAGCGCCGTTCCTGCTCCTGCGTCAGAGGACCCCGCTTCGGTATGTCGGTGGTCGCGCCGTCAGGGTCGGCCTCACCTCGCTCCGAACCCGGACCCACGCGGACATCCTTCGGATAGGTATCGCGCAGTTCATCCATCGGCAGGCGCATCGCCACGGCAGGCACATCGCGCGGGGGATGCGGATTGCCGGCAAGTTCAATCCTCGATGGATCGTAGAGGTCCCAGTACTTCTTCGGCGCAACAAACGGCAGGTGCGGTTTCAGGTAACCTACCGCGAGAAAAAAGGGCTGCCCCGGGCCCGACGCGCTTGGTGCTGCCCGCGATTGCAGCCGGCGCAACGCCCCGATCGCGCGATCCGTCACTTCGCCATCATAAAGCGCAGAGTCCGGCACGTCCGGCGCTTCGGTGGCGAGCACTCGTACGTTCACCATCTTCCAGTCCTCGGCATGTTGGGGAACATCCTTCCGGGCAGCATTGCGGGCCCGGGCTTCTGCGACCCAGTTCGGACCACCGGAGGTGTTCTGCATCAACTTTGCTTCGTAAAGCTCCCGGGCCAGCTTCACGCCAAGGGGCGAATAGTAGTAGCGGGGGCCGCCCAACCAACTGGGTTCACTCCAGGACATCGGATCCCCCAGATCACTGCCTATTCCGAATCCCGGAAATGCCGGATGGTAAACTTTCCCCAGGGCCTGCGCATGGTATCCGCTTTCCTTGAACCGTTGCGGGAGCGTGATCACCGACGGTACCTTCGTCCGGAAATGCGTGGTCAGGTCATGCACACCGATGGTATCCGGGCGCAGCCCTGTCATCAAACTCGCGCGTGAGGCGTTGCAGATGGCCTGCTGGCAATAGGCTCGGCCAAAGGTCAGTCCGCTCGCCGCCAATCGATCGATGTTCGGACTGACAATCTGCTCCCGTCCATAGCATCCGAGCTCCGGTCGGAGATCGTCGATCGCAATAAAAAGCACATTCGAGCGCGGGGGCACCGCCGCGCTGCCCAAGGACACCCCAAGCGCCGAGACCAAACCCCAAAATACCATGCGGCAGTCGACGGTCATAAATCTGAGTAAACTCCAGCCCAAGCTACAGCAAACGCTCACCGCGCGTATACCTGGCCAGCGCCTCGCGATCGAGGGTCAGTCCCAGGCCCGGACGATCTGGAATCGCGAGCATCCCGTCGCCATCGAGTGTCCATCCACCCATGGTGATTTCGTCGATGAACGGCGAACCCGTCAGGTATTCCACCAAGTCCGTCGCGGGAAAGGCGGAGGCTAGTTGGAGATCGGCCGCCAGGCCGACCGCCGTGTTCCATCCGTGCGGAATGAACCGAATACCATGCTCGCCCGCCATCCAGGCGATGCGCCGCTCCTCGCTGATGCCACCGACTTTGGTCACATCCGGTTGAACAATGTCGAACGCACCGGCCTCGAGCCAGGGTTGAAAGGCCTGCCGGCGCGTCAGCACCTCCCCACCCGCAATTGGCACCGGCGAATGCTCGCGGAGTTTCCGGTAGTCCTCCAGGGCGTCAGGTACCAACGCTTCTTCAAACCAATGGACATCGTACTCTGCGAGCATCTTCGAGGTGTTCAAGGCCCACTTGTAGCCCTGGGTCCAGTGCGCATCACTGCCACCGGCGTCGACCATCAAGCGGCATTCCGGTCCCACGGCGCCACGCGCCGCTTCGACGATTGCCCGGTCCTTCGCCGGGCTCACCCGCCCAAAGGGTCCCCAGCCGATTTTAAACGCACGAAATCCTTGTGCTTTGACCACAAGGAGATGGTCCCGCAGTTTTTCCGGCTGATCCATCAGCAATGAGGCATACGGCTGGACCCGCTCGCGATACCGTCCCCCCAGGAGTCGCCCGACCGGCTGACCGGTCGCTTGTCCAAGAATGTCCCACAGCGCGATGTCGATCCCGCTGATCGCATGCGTCACCGAACCGCCCCGACCGGTCCAGAAGGTGTGCTGGTGCAATTTCTCGCTCACCCGTTCGGGCTCAAGCGCGTTTTCCCCCCGGTACAGCGGCTCAAGCAACGCCAGCGCCGCTCGCACGAGCGCATCGTTGGTGAAGACACTGCCGAGGCCGGTCACGCCTTCATCGGTGTGAACCGCAATCAGCGTATGCACGCAATCATCAGGCCGCAGCTCGTTGCTCCAGCCTCCTTCAGGGGTCGCGCCACGAAGACCGGCGCAAAGAATCTCTCGAATTTTCATGGGTTTGCAGTCAAAGGGCGAAGGTCCGGACGCTGGAACAACTTGGCTCGTGGTTGGAATGCGATGTCCGTATCCAAAGGGAAAATGGGGCGCGGACACCGGATGTGCCCCAAACCGCGCAGATTCGCACTCGTGGATCCAGGCGCATCCACGTGGACCAGGGCCTCGCACCAATCAGCATACATGTGCCGCTGGCAATGCGGGGATTTGACGACCACCACATCGAACCGCTTGGGGTCCTGGCCGTGCGCCAGAAACAACGTCCGGTCATAGAGGCTGACCGGACGGCTTGTGACCACGAATGTGATACTCCCGGCCTCCAGAACGGCCGTCGGCCCTGCTTTCCATTCTTCCCCAAACGATTCACTGCGCAGATGTCCGTCAGACAACATCCGCACCTTTGCCTGGACTGCGAGCGGCTGAAATCGCCGCCGATCGAGCGTGCCTCCCACCGTCGTGGAAATGACCGCACCGACGCCTGCCGCAAAGGCTTGGTGAACCGCCGGTGCATCAACCACGGGAGCGAGAACGCGAGCTTTGCAGCCGCGCTCGATCAGCTTTCGTACGATCGCGTTGCTGTCCCCCGGGGCCCCTGAACTTGTCGCATCCGCCGCATCAACCAACGCCAGTGTGCCGCGTCCATGCGCCGCCACACGTCGAGCCATTTCATCGAGGCCGACCAGCGTCACCTGCATCCTCTCCCGATTGGGCCAAAACCCTTCGGCCAGACGCACGGCCTCGCGCTCAGCCGCGATCGGATCATTGTCGGTCACGACCAGGCTGTAGCACTGCAGCTCCGGCACATCGGTGAAGGGATTTCCGATGAAGAAACCCGCGGAAAGTCCTCCCTCCGAAGCCTCCACCGCCTGAGCCGCGCGAATGGATTGCCCAAACAGGCCCGTGGCAGTGATCAGTTCGTCGCCACGAACCAATGCTGGAATCGCCACCTTGGCCGTCACGGGTCGGACTCCGCCCGCCACCAAACGCAACAGGAGGCGGGCCGCACGTTGACCGGTCTCAAAGAAGTCCACGTGCGGATACGTGTGATAGGCCACCACCGCATCGCTGTGCCGCACCATCCGATCGGTCAGGATTCCGTGCAAGTCCAGCGATACCACCACCGGCACGTCATCACCCAGAATCTTTCTGGCCTCCTCCAGCAGGTAACCCTCCGGATCGCACTCGTCATCCGCGGCCATCGCCCCGTGCATCGCAAAATACACCCCGTCCACCGGGGGAGCCTCACGGAGTGCGGCCAGGAATTCATCCGCGATCCGCCGCCAGGCCGCGGTCGCCAGCGTCCCCCCTGACGTGATGAAGAACGCGCCGTAGGCAGGCACGATCGCAACGTCAGGGCGGGTGTCGAAGACCTCGAGCGCGCCGCCAATCTCATTTCGTACGCGTCGATGGAAACGCACCAGTTCCTCGCCGCGGCGTATTCCAAAATCGTCGTATCCACTGGGCTGTGGGTTGAAGGTGGAGACTTCTTGTTTGCATTCAGCGATCAGGATTCTGGTCATGACAGGTGAGGTTCAGGCGAACGCGCAGGGGAAAGAGTGGGGATGAGCAACGTAAGAGCCGTGTCAGTGGACCCGGGCGAAGTCCTTGGGAAAGAGCACCCGGATGCAGAAAAGGAGAAGCAATGCGGCCGAGACATAGGCGATTGCAGTCCCGGTCAAGAGCCGTTCGATCCCGATGGTCTCCCTCCACAATCCTCCCACCAACGGCGCAAACCCGGAAACCACCGCTCCAAAGAAGTTCAGGAGACCCACGGCCGAGGCCCGGGTGTCCGCCGGCACGACGTCGAACGCGGAAGGGAAGATGTTCCCGATAAAGAACCCACTGAAGAGACCAAATCCCACCGCGGCCAGGCGTGTCGCACGCAGTGCCTCGCAGTTGCCCAACGCATGTAGGCAGGGAGCGCACAACACCAGACTCGCAACCAGCAGCCAGAAGCGGGCAGCCGCATGGCGACGGTAAAGGCGGTCAGCCAGCACGCCTCCGCACAGCATGCCCACCAAGGTGGCCCCTTGAAGATACACGGTGGCATTGAAGGCCGCCGCAGCCAGGGTCAGTTTGAATTTGTCCGCGAAAAAACTCGGCAACCACCCGTAAAGCAACCACAGCCCGAAGACGAACACGGGGAACACCACGCACAGCACCATGAATGTGGGCACCTTCACCAGTTCACCCACCGCAAGCCGCGCCCCGACCTTCTTGGTCTCGACCTGCGCCTCTTCGTCAACCCGACGCAGGAACAGGAAATAGGGCACGGCATAAAGCACCCCCACGGCGCCAAGCACAAAAAACGCCGCGCGCCACTGGCCTTGTTGCGCCATCCACCCGCCAAACCACCCCCCGCCCACGGTCCCGACGATCTGCGCGGTCGTCAGGATGCCCACCGCCCGAGAGCGCAGTCCAGGCGCGTGCGCACTGGCAGTCAATGCAATCGCCGCCGGCATGAAGAGCGACTCCGAGATCCCCATCGCAGCTCGCAACGAGAGCAACATGAAGGCCGAGGTCGAGAGCCCGGTTGCAACCGTCACCAGACTCCAGAGGACCAGGCTGATGATAACCAACCGGCGCTTGGAGTAGCGATCGGCGATCTGTCCCGCGATCACGCAGCCAAGTCCATAGACCCAGATGAAAATCGAACCGGTCAACCCCAGCTGCACATTGCTCATCGCCAGATCCGCCTTGAGCGCCGGAAACATCGCAAAGATCGCCTGCCGGTCGCAGTAGTTCAGAAAGTACGCCCCCCACATGAAGGCGACCAAGAGCGTGGCTTGTCGGCGGCCGGGAGAGGGCTCGGAAGGCGGCATGGAAAATAGAGGTGAAGGTTCGCCGGGCCACTCAGAGACCGAGCGCGAAGAGCACCAGGCACACCACGAGTCCGGCGCAGGGCACGATGACCGTGAGGATGCCAATCGGTCCGTAGGCGGCGCGGTGCGTTTCCCCGCAGATCGCGCGGACCGTGGTGACCACATACCCGTTATGCGGCAGCGAATCCAGTCCACCCGAGGCAATCGCAACCGCACGGTGCAGTTGATCCGGGTTGACCCCGTTTGCGAGAAACGCCGGAGCCAGCAGCGGGAGAGCAATCG
>ENA-ORBV01006022-ORBV01006022.1-microbial-mat-metagenome-genome-assembly--contig:-NODE-6022-length-21699-cov-11.496115_pt1 | contig 21699 bp, 22 predicted proteins | sample MGYA00237777_ERZ505514 | MGnify/ENA primary metagenome ERZ505514 (study PRJEB26160, sample SAMN06269048) | microbial mat metagenome | isolation source: Oligotrophic lake microbial mat | place... | reverse complement strand
CGCTTCCCCGGCGACGGCCGGTGGCAACGCACCCCATAGGCAGAAAGCCAGCGCCGCCTTGCCCGCGTTTCGCATCAGCGCTTACAGCGAGAGCTGCAGTTCCGCATACTCCACGGCTTCCTCCTCGCTTTCAAAGACCAGGCTCCACGTCTGCCCGATGAACTCCGCGGGCGTCTTGCTGATGTCCAGGCGCACGGCGGCGGCTTGATAGACGTCGTCATCCTCTTCCGCGTCCACAATCTTCAATGCGATCGCTTTGAATTGTCCTGCAGCCATTCCGTTTGCCTCCGGGTAAATAGGTGGATGATCGCTGCCCGCCGTGACCCGTTACTTGAGCGGCTGATAACGATCGAGCATTTCAACCGCCCGCCGCCACGCATCCGCCGTATCGCCGCTCCGGTACTGGCGTCCATCCAGGTTGAATCCGTGATCCGCGTTGGGATACACGAACAGCTCCAAGGGCACTTTGTTCGCTTTGGCTGCAGCGTCCATCTCGCGCATGGATTCGATCGTGCAGCAGTTGTTGTAACGGTCGAGTTCGGCGGCCAGCACTAGAATAGGAATTTTGATGCGACTCGCCAGTCCGCTGATGTCCTTGGACCAGCTTGTCGCCGGGTAGTAGACCACCGACATGGAGATGAGATCCGGCATGGAAACGGCGTGCGCGAGCACACCACCGCCGCCCTGCGAAAACCCGATGACGGCCACCTTGCCGGGCATGGCGTTCGCGGCGGCTTGCGCTTTGGCAATGACGGTACGCAGGTTCTTGGCGCCGTCCTGCTGGCGGGTGAGGATGTCCTTGCCGTCGACGAGGACCGTGTAATAACCGCGATCGGCCAGCTGGCCGGCGTAGCGTCGATAGAGGGGCGGCCCGGATTGCCCCGACAGCACGACCACGACGGGAGCCTTCTGTGCTTTTGGCAGGAACACTTCCTGCGGGGGGCCCTGATCGGCCGGCTCATCGGCCGACAGAACCAGCAGCGGCGCCAGCGCCAAAGCCGCAAGCCCGCAAACCCGGGCCACCCTTGCCACGCCCCTCTTGAACCCCTGCGTCGCTTGCTGCATGAACGTCTCCTCGGAATGGTGATGGTGCAAGTAGGACCCTGTTAACGCCCCTTCGTCAGCATCCGCATACCGCGGTCCAGCCCGTCGATGGTTAGCGGAAACATGCGCTCGCCGACGATCTCGCGCGTCACCCGGATGGACTCATGGTAGTTCCATACCGCTTCCGGCTGCGGATTGAGCCAGATCAGGTTGTGATAGACGCTCATCACGCGCTGCATCCACAGCGCGCCGGGCTCCTCGTTCATGTGCTCGACGCTGCCGCCGGAATAGGTGATCTCGTAGGGGCTCATGGTGGCGTCGCCGACGAAGATCACCTTGTAGTCGTGCGGGTAGGTATGCAGGAGCTGCCAGGTGGGCATTTTCTCGGCCGCCCGCCGCCGGTTGTCCTTCCACACGCGCTCATAAAGAAAATTGTGGAAGTAGAAGTATTCCAGGTGCTTGAACTCGGTCTTGGCCGCGGAGAAGAGTTGTTCGCAAACCGCGATGTGGTCGTCCATCGAGCCGCCGATATCAAAAAAGATCAGCACCTTCACCGCGTTGTGCCGCTCCGGCACCATCTTGATGTCGAGCCAGCCGGCGTTACGTGCGGTGGAGCGGATGGTGTCGTCGAGGTCCAGTTCTTCCGCCGCACCGTCACGCGCGAAGCGCCGCAGCCGGCGCAGCGCAACCTTCATGTTGCGGGTGCCAAGTTCGACGTCGTCCGCCAGGTTCTTGAAATCGCGCTGGTCCCAGACCTTGACCGCGCGGCGATGGCGCGATTCCTTCTGCCCGATGCGCACGCCTTCCGGGTTGTAGCCGTAGGCGCCGAAGGGGCTGGTGCCGGCGGTGCCGATCCACTTGGAGCCGCCCTGGTGGCGGCCCTTCTGCTCTTCCAGCCGCTTCTTCAGCGTCTCCATGAGTTTGTCCCAGCCGCCCAGGGACTCGATCAGCTTCTTGTCCTCCTCGGACAGCGTCTTCTCGGCCAGCTTCTTCAGCCATTCCTCGGGGATCTCCGCCAGCGCGCCTTCCGGCAGATCGAGGATGCCCTTGAAATAGGCGCCGAAGATGCGGTCGAACTTGTCGTAGTTCTTCTCGTCCTTGACCAACGCCGCGCGCGACAGGTGATAAAAATCGTCCACGTTGCCGCTGGCGACCTTCTTGTCGAGCGCCTCGACGAGCGTCAGGTACTCCTTGACGGACACCGGGAGGCCGCCGTCCTTCAGCCTGAGGAAAAATTCGATCAGCATCGTCCGTACCCGGGACTCGGACTGCGCCGGCTACTGCCCCTTGCGCCGGTGCATGAACACGAGCCGTTCGAACAGATGCACGTCCTGCTCGTTCTTCAGCAGTGCGCCATGCAGCGGCGGGATGATCTTGTGGCTGTCCTGGCTGTGCAGCGCCTCGGGTGAAATGTCCTCGGCCATCAGCAGCTTCAGCCAGTCCAACAGTTCCGACGTGGAGGGTTTTTTCTTCAACCCTGGCACTTCGCGGATCTCGAAGAAGGTTTCGAGCGCCTCGCGCAGCAGCGCTTTCTTGATCCCCGGAAAGTGCACGTCCACGATGCGCTGCATCGTGTCCTTGTCCGGAAAACGGATGTAGTGGAAGAAGCAGCGGCGCAGGAAGGCATCGGGCAGCTCTTTCTCGTTGTTGCTGGTGATGATGACCAGCGGCCGGTGCTTCGCCTTCACCAGCTCGCGCGTCTCGTAGACGTAGAACTCCATGCGGTCAAGCTCGCGCAGCAGGTCGTTCGGGAACTCGATGTCGGCCTTGTCGATCTCGTCGATCAGCAGCACCGAGGATTCGTCCGCGCCGAAGGCGTTCCACAGCATGCCGCGCACGATGTAGTTGCCGATGTCCTTGACCTTCGGGTCGCCCAACTGCGAGTCGCGCAGGCGCGACACCGCGTCGTATTCGTACAGCCCGTGCTGCGCCTTGGTGGTGGACTTGACGTGCCATTCGTGGAGCGGGCGGCCCAGCGCGCGCGCCACTTCGAGCGCCAGCATGGTCTTGCCCGTGCCCGGCTCTCCCTTGATCAGGAGTGGTCGCTCCAGCGTGAGCGCGGCGTTGACCGCCATCATCAGTTCGTCGGTGGCGATATAGGCGTCGGTACCCTCGAAACGGGCCATCGGGTGCTCCAAAACAGGACTGAGGACTGAGGACTAAGGACTGAGAAGAGGCTCAACAGTGCCGAGTATAACGGCCCCGCATCGCCAGTAATCCCCACCACCCCTTCCGCTGCCACTCCCTCCCCTCCTTTACCAAGGAAGGGAGGGAGCGGCCGCGGAAGGGGTGGTCGTCCTTGCGAATCGCAGGGGTGGTCATCTGTCGAAGCGCAAGAGGCGACCTTCTATGCGCCCAGGTCCGCCGGGACATCCACGTCCCGCAGCACGCCGGGATCATCGACTTCGATCAAGGCCAGCGTGGCGCCGGCCGACGCGATGAGGTCGCGCGCACCGGCATCCCCCGACAGTGCCGCCAGTACCACCCGGTGCCCGGCGGCAAAGCCGACCGGATGGCCGCGCCGCCCCTCGTACACGGGGGCGGCGATCGAAGCGCCGGCCGCCAGCGCCGCGGCAACGAGCGCAATACTCTGCGGTTGCACGAAGGGCATGTCGCCGAGGGCGACGATCCAGCCGTCCGCCGGCGCCGCGTGTCGCATCCCCCAGGCCAGGCTGCTGCCCATGCCGTCCGCGGCGGACGGGCACTCGGTCACGCGCGCGCCTTCGGCCGCCAGCGCGGCAGCCAGCCGCGTGTCGCCCGGCCGCACGATCGCAAGAATCTCCGTCACCGATGGGCGCAACGCGCGCGCCGCCGCCACCGCCAGCGGCGTGCCGTCGGGCAGCACCGCCAACAGCTTGTCGCCACCGAAACGCGAGCCGGCACCGGCGGCCAGCAGGATGCCGGCGACGTTCACTGACCGCACACGGGGAGGGAAGGCATGCGCTGATTATAATGACCGCCTTCCGCGATCCGGATCGCTTGCACCATGCCCAAACTCGCCGCCAACCTGACCCTGCTCTTCAACGAGGTGCCCTTCCTCGAGCGCTTCGCCGCTGCCGCGAAGGCCGGCTTCAAGGGCGTCGAGTACCTCTTCCCCTACGACTTTCCGAAGGACCAGCTCGCCGAACAGCTCGTAAAACACCAGCTCGTGCAGGTGCTGCACAACCTGCCGGCGGGCGACTGGGCGGCCGGCGAGCGCGGCATCGCCTGTCATCCGGGGCGCAGTGACGAATTCAAGGGCGGCGTGGAGCGCGCGATTGCCTACGCCAAGGCGCTCGGCTGCACGCAACTGAATTGCCTGGCCGGCGTCCGCCCCAACCGGCTGGACCCCAACGACGCGCGCGAGATCTTCATCGGCAACCTGCAGTACGCAGCGCCACGCCTTGCGGCGGAAGGCATCAAGCTGCTGATCGAGCCGATCAACACGCGCGACATCCCCGGCTTCCTGCTCAACCATACTCAGCAGGCCGCGGACATCATCAAGGCCGTCGGTTCCGACAACCTGTTTTTGCAGTACGACATCTATCACATGCAGATCATGGAGGGCGACCTCGCCCCGACGATCGAGAAACACCTCGCGCGCATACCCCACATGCAGCTCGCCGATACGCCCGGCCGCAACGAACCGGGTACCGGCGAGATCAACTACGACTTCCTGCTGCCGCACCTCGACCGCCTCGGCTACAAGGGGTGGATCGGCTGCGAATACAAACCGAGGACCACCACCGAGGCGGGGCTCGGCTGGGCTGCCCTTTACCTCGGGTAGCCGGCGGCGCCATGCTGCGGCACGGCATCGCGACCTGCCATCGCCCGCCCTTGACTTGGGTGAGGCGCAGGCGGAACAATGCCCTCACAACACCGGCCGCACCCTGCGGCCGCGTATAAAAGGAGGAGTGTCATGATGCAAAGAACCCTGTTAGGGGGACTCGTTGCGGCTGCCTGCGTGGGCGCCCTGAGTCCTGGCCTTGCTGCCGCCCAACAAATGACCCTGATGACCGGCCCGCAGGGCGGCGTGTGGGTGCCGCTGGGTGGTCAGCTGAAAGCGATGTGGGAAAAAGCTATTCCCGGCCTCAACATTACCGCTACGCCGGGTGCCGGCATCGCCAACGTGCGCGGCGTGGATGAAGGGAAAGCACAGATCGGCTTCGGCAACTCCAGCACCACGGTGGACGGCATCGCCGGCAATGCGCCCTATCCGAAGAAAACCGCCAACGTCTGCCAGCTCGCCAACCTGTACCCGCAATACTTCCAAGTGGTGGCACTGGCGGATGCCAAGGTCAACTCGTTTGCGGACCTGAAGGGCAAGTCTGTAGTGACCCAGTCCAGGGGCAATACGGGCGAACTGCTGACCGAGATCGTGCTCAAGCTGAACGGCACGAATTACCAGGGCCTGTCGAAGATCAACTTCCAGGCCTCCTACACCGATGCGGTATCCATGATGAAAGACGGCCACGCGCAGGTGTTCACGCTCGGCACCACCGTGCCCGCGTCCTCGGTGATGGACCTCGCCAGTGCGCGCGACATCAAGATCGTGCCGGTGGACGACAAGACCATGGCCGACCTGCGCAAGATGAACCCGGGTTACCAGAAGCTGATCGTCAAGGCGGGGACGTATCCCAAACAAACGCAGGACGTCCCGATGATCGGTTACTCCGCGCATCTGGTCGTTGCCTGCGACCTGCCGGAAAACGTGGTCTACGCGATGGCGAAGGCCGTCGCCGCCAACGTGGAATCCATGTCGGCAGTGAACAAGTCCCTGGCCGGCCTCACACCCAAGGACATGGCCGCCGACATCGGCGTGCCATTCCACAAGGGCGCGGTGAAGTTCTACAAGGAAGTCGGCGCGATGTAATCGCGTTCCGCACGCGCGAAGCACGGGGCGGCGCCGGAAGCGCCGCCCCGTTTTTGCATCCGCAGGCTCCGGGGAGATTCACTTGCAAGAAGAAAACGCCGCCGTCCTGCCACAGTCGCCGCTGCTCAAGACGGCCGTCGCGCTCATCGCCGTCGCGATGTCGCTCTACCATATGTACGTGGCCGGCTTCGGTCCGCCGGATGCAGTGATCTTCCGCGGGACGCACCTGCTGTTCGCTCTGACGCTCGTCTGCCTGCTCTATCCGCTGAAACCCGGCGGCGGACCCGCGTGGCGCATCGCCGACGCCGTGCTGCTCGCCGCAGCCTGGGGCTTCATCCTGCACATTTTCCTCAATTACCAGCAGATTACCTACCGCATCATCTACATCGACGAGTTGACCACCTGGGACCGCATTTACGCCGTCGTCGCGGTGCTGGTGGTTCTGGAAGCCACGCGCCGTGTGCTGGGCTGGGCGCTGCCGCTCACAGCGGCGGCTTTTCTCGTCTATGCGGGGTTCTTCACTAACGTGAAGCTGCCGGTGCTGATGGAGCAGCTGTATCTCTCGACCGAAGGCATCTTCGGCTCGACCCTCGGCGTTTCAGCGTCGTACGTCATGCTGTTCGTGCTGTTCGGCGCGTTCATGGAAAAAAGCGGCACCGGACGGCTGTTCATGGATTTCGCACTGTCGATCACGGGACACACGGCCGGCGGGCCGGGCAAAGTAGCGGTGGTGTCCTCCAGCCTGTTCGGCACCGTGTCAGGCAGCGCGGTCGCCAACGTGATGGTGGACGGCCCGATGACGATCCCGCTCATGAAGCGCACGGGATTCCGCCCGCCGTTCGCGGCGGCAGTCGAAGCCACCGCGTCAACCGGCGGCCAGATCATGCCGCCCGTCATGGGCGCAGCGGCCTTCGTGATGGCCGAATTCCTTGCGGTGCCATACGCCACCGTCGCGTTGTGGGCGGTCATCCCGGCGCTGCTGTACTACGTGGCGGTGTTCTTCGCCGTGCACTTCGAAGCCAAGCGCTGCGGGCTGCATGGCGTGCCCAGGAACGAGCTGCCGCGGCTCGGACGGGTTCTCTACGAACGCGGTCATCTGTTCATTCCCATCCTGATGATTCTCGTCGGCCTCATCCTGGGCTACTCGGCGCCGTTGTGCGCCCTCGTTGCCGCGATCGCCTGCATACCCATAGCCCTGCTGCGCAAGACCACGCGGGCAGGGATCCACTGGCGCAACGTATTCGAGGCGCTGGAGGAAGGCGCGAAAAATACCTTGTCGGTGGTCATGGCCTGCGCCTGCGCCGGTATCGTGATCGGCTGCGTGACCATCACCGGTCTGGGCATTGTCTTCACGCAAATCGTGGTTGAACTCTCACGAGACATGCTGCCGCTCGCCCTGCTGCTGACGGCGATAGCCGGCATCATCCTCGGCATGGGCATGCCGACCACGCCCGCCTATATCGTGATGGTGTCGCTGCTGGTGCCGGCGCTCGTCAAGCTCGGCGCGCCATTGCCCGCCGCCCATATGTTCGCGTTCTACTTCGCGATCCTGTCGGCGATCACGCCGCCAGTCGCACTCGCGGTCTATGCCGCGGCCAGTCTCGCCAAGGCCGATCTGTGGAAGTCCGGCTGGGAGGCAATCCGCGTGGGCTCGGCGGGCTTCATCGTGCCCTTCATGTTCGTGTTCGAGCCTTCGCTGCTGATGATCGGCCCCTGGCAGGAGATTCTGCAGTCCACAGTCACGGCAACGATCGGCACCATTTGCCTCGCCGCCGGTCTGTTCGGCTACCTGCTGCGCGAGGCACGCCCGTGGGAACGCGCGTTTCTGCTGGTTGCCGCGATCCTGCTGATCAAACCCGGCCTCATCACTGACATGATCGGTCTCACACTGCTGGGCATCGTGCTCGTGGTCCAGTTTCTGGGGCAACGAAAGGCGGCAGGGACCGGGCGGTGACAACCGCGTCGATCTTTCACGGTTTCACGTTCGCCGGTAACCTTGCGACCTCCGTCACAGCACGCGCAAAGGAACGTTCATGAGCAACATCGGACTCGTCGGCCTCGGCATCATGGGCAAGCCCATGGCGCTGAATCTCATCAAGGGCGGTCACACGCTGTTCCTCCAGACCCGCAGCGGCGTGCCGGCGGAACTGACCGCCGCCGGCGGCAAGGCCTGCGCCAGTGCCAAGGAAGTCGCACAGCAGGCCGACATCATCATCACCATGGTTCCCGACACGGCCGACGTAGAGAAGGTGCTGTTCGGCCCCGGCGGCATTGCGGAAGGTCTGTCCAAGGGCAAGACGGTGGTCGACATGAGTTCCATCTCGCCGATCGCGACCAAGGAGTTCGCGCAACGTATCAACGCGCTGGGCTGCGATTACGTCGATGCCCCGGTGTCCGGCGGCGAGGTCGGCGCGAAGAATGCCGCGCTCACGATCATGGTCGGCGCGCCGCAGGCAGCGTTCGACCGGGTGAAACCACTGTTCGACCTCATGGGCAAGAACATCACGCTGGTCGGTGGCAACGGCGACGGCCAGACCTGCAAGGTGTGCAACCAGATCATCGTCGCGCTCAACATCGAGGCCGTGAGCGAGGCGCTGCTGTTTGCCAGCAAGGCCGGCGCCGATCCCGCCAAGGTCCGTCAGGCGCTGATGGGCGGCTTTGCCGCCTCCCGCATCCTCGAAGTGCATGGCGAGCGCATGATCAAGCGCACCTTTGACCCGGGCTTCCGCATCGAACTGCATCAGAAAGACCTGAGCCTGGCGCTGGCCGGGGCCCGCGCGATGGGCCTCGCCCTGCCCAACACCGCGACCGCGCAGGAACTGTTCAACGTCTGCGTCGCCAACGGTGGCGCGAAGTGGGATCACTCCGCGATGGTGCGCGCGCTGGAGAAGATGGCGAACCACGAAATCAAGTAGGCGTCGAACGCCCTCGTCCGCTGACAGCCTCGCCGACCGCCGCCAGAAACGCCTGCGTCACGGGCGTGGCGTCGCCCTGGCGCCAGCCGATCGCCGTCTCGGCGCGCGGGCCCCGGTAGCGCAGCGGGCGGTACACGATCCCTTCCATCCGGACCGCGCCAGCCGAGCGCGGCAACAGCGCCACGCCCACGCCGCTGCGTACGAGGCCGATGAGAGTCATGATGTGCATGGCCTGCTGCACGACGTCGGGCGTGAAGCCGGCGGTGAGACAAGCGCTCAGCACCTGCCCGTGCAGCGGCGAACGTCCGGGCGCGTACATCACGAAGCGCTCGCCGGACAGTTCGCGCAGACCGATCGCCAGCCGGCCCGCCAGACGGTGACGTCGCGGCAGTGCGGCGACCAGTGGCTCGCGCACGATCACGCGCGTCCGGATCGCGGCATTGGCCACCGGTGGCCGCAGGAAGGCGATATCGATGCGGCCGTCGAGCAGCGCGGGAATCTGTTCCGTACCGGTCATTTCCTGCAGGCGGACCTCGATGCCGGGCGCGCGCCGGGTGAACCGGCGCAGGATGCCGGGCAGCAGTTCGTAGGAGGCCGCGTGGATGAACCCAACGGTCAGGCAACCCGATTCGCCGCGGGCCGCGCGGCGCGCCGCCATGGCGGCCTCCTCCGCCCCGGCGAGTACCCGGCGCGCGTGCGGCAGGAACGCGGCTCCGGCCGGGGTCAGTTCGACGCGGCGTTGCGTGCGGCGGAACAGCTCGACGCCGATCTCGCGCTCAAGCCCCCGGATCTGCTGCGACAGCGGCGGCTGGGACAAGTGGAGTCGCTTGGCGGCGCGGCCGAAGTGCAGTTCCTCGGCCACCGCCACGAAGTAGCGCAGGTGGCGTTGTTCCATTGATACCTTTTTTGTCTCAATATGAGTTGAATTATATATTGGACGAACATCTCGCCATCGGGGTTCAATAGCCCTCGCAGCAGACTTGTGCAGACCCGCCGGCACCGCCGCCGCCGCCCCCTTGGAGGATTGCCCGCTTGAACGTAAACGCCCCCGCCTTCACCCGCGACCTGCTCAGGGCCACCGTGGGTCTCAGCCGTTTCGATCCGCTCGACCGGCTGCTCTATTACACCGACTTCGGCGACGGCCATGGCGGCTTCACCGAGACGATCGGCAACTACGAAGGCACGCTCGACACCATCCTGCCGGGCATGGACTTCCGCCCGCCGATGCTGTCCAACTACACGATGTGGGACACCGGCACCGCCGGATCGATGCAAGGTTCATACGCACTCAAGCTCGCCACGCGGCCGCTGGCGGGCAGCGTGACGGCGGCCACCAAGCGCCTCACCTGGCGCACGCTCGGCAAGGTCCGGCTGGAGTGCTTCTTCGGCATCAAGTCCGAGGCCACCGAAATGATCCTCACCGAAACCGACGTGCGCGCCTTCGGCATCCTGTTCGACCTGCAGTCCGGGGACCGCCGGCTGCTGCCGCGCCTTCGTTATCTCAACGCCGAGCACGGCAAGCTCGTCGGCCAATGGCAGATCAAGACCGACCACCCGAAAAAACATGCGATCGGCGGTTCCGGCAAGACCGCCTCGATCAGCCATTACGCGCCGGTGGGCTACACCGCCATCCCGGGGGCGCGCCAGGAACTGTGCCAGAACGAGTTGCCGACCAAGATGAACTGGCACTACCTCGCGGCCACCTTCGACCTCGCGGCGATGCGCTTCACCGAAGTCCGCTGCAACGACTGCGTCTACGATCCGTCCGGCATCGCGCCCTTCGAACTGCCGGTATGGCCGAACCTGCGCGGCCTGCTCAACACCATCTTCTTCGTCGAGACCGCGGTCGACAAGCGCGCGTTTCTGTACCTCGACTCGGTCTGTTTCTCGGCGGCGGACTGATGGCGACGCTCCGCGAGTCCTATACCGCCGTCGTCGCGCGCAACGTCGACCTCGTCGACGTGTGGGCCACCGAGCCGCACGAATGCGCGTGGGCCGGCGAGGCACTCTTCTTCGTGCGGGTGCTGGCGGCCGGCGGCAAGAAAAAACAGGTCGTGCGGGCGCACGTGCAAGTCTCGCCCGACGGCATGCACTGGGCGGACGAAGGCCGCACGTTGAGCGTACCGCCGCGCGCGGGCGTGAGCTTCGTGCGGGTGAGCCATTTCGGCGGCTGGCTGCGTCTTGCGGGCAAGGCCCCGGCGGGGAGTAAGCTGCGCGTGATGATTTACCTGGTGCTCAAAGCGTGAACCCGTGGCGCTGGCTCACCACCATTGCTGTGGCGATGCTGCCCGCGTACCCATGCGCGCAACCAGCGCAGTACCCGACCAAACCGGTGCGGGTCATCATCCCTTTCCCGCCCGGCTCCAGCACCAACGACATCCTCGGCCGAGCACTGGCGCAGCGTCTGAGCGAGACGCTGGGCCAGCAGTTCGTGATCGATAACCGGCCGGGCGCCGGCGGCAACCTGGGCTCCGAACTGGCGGCCAAGGCGGCGCCCGATGGCTACACGCTGCTGATCGGCACCAACGGGCCGATCGGCATCAGCCCGCACATCTACAAGACGCTGGGCTACGACCCGCTGAAGGACCTGCAACCGATCACGCTGTTCGCGATCGTGCCTTACGTGATCCTCGTACACCCCGCCGTGAAGGCGAACACGCTGGCCGAACTGATCGCGCTGGCGAAGGCGCAGCCGGGCAAACTGAACTACGCCTCACCTGGCAACGGCTCGACGCCACATCTCTGCATGGAAATGCTCAAGGCCCAGACCGGCATCGACCTCGTGCATATTCCGTACAAAGGCGGCGCGCCAGCCACCATCGACGTGCTCGCCGGGCAGGCGCAGGTGTTCTGCCCGGGCCTGCCCCCGGTGCTTCCGCACATCAAGGCCGGCAAGCTGCGGGGGCTTGCGGTCACGATGCCGGGGCGCACCGCCTTTCTGCCCGATATCAGCACCGCCAAGGAGCAGGGCTTTCCGGCGCTCGATGTGAATTCCTGGGTCGGCCTGCTCGCCCCCGCGAAAACGCCGCGGGTAATCGTCGACAAGCTGAGCGGCGCGATCGCCCGCATCGTCGCCACGTCTGAGATGAAAGCGGCCCTGCTGGCCAACGGCGCAGAGCCGGTTGCGCTGGGGCCCGAGGCCTTCGGCGAGTTCCTGCGCGCCGAGTCCGCGAAATGGGCAAAGGTCGCGAAAGCCGCGAAGCTCCAGATCGACTGACTGCGGCTCAGCCCGCCGCCGGAACCTCCAGCACTTCCGGAACGTGACCGGCGGCCTCCAGAAACCGCCGCAGGTCCGGCTGGTCGACGATCAACGTCGCAGTATTCACCAGCGGGTGGCATTGCACGGCATCCGCCTCCGACAGCACCCGGTCCAGCACCAGCGTGATGCGGCCGCCACGGTCGTTGATCAGTGCCATCATGCTGACGGCGCCCGGCGTCACCCCCAGCGTCTCCAGCATGGTTTCCGCCGAGGCAAAGCTCAGTTTGACCGTGCCGAGGACCTTGGCAGTGGCTTTGAGGTCGGTCCGCTTGCCGAAGGGCACCGTCAGCATGAACAGGCGCCCGGTCTTGCGGTCTTCGACCAACAGGTTCTTGGCATGCGCACCGCGCGCTTTCGGCACCAGGCGGTCCGCTTCCTCCGCCGTGAACACGGCGGGATGGTCCAGCCGCTCGTATGCGATCCCCTGCGCCGCGAAAAACGCATACAGCTCGTTCGCACCCCATCGTTCAAGAGTCGTCATTGCGCAGGTCCGTCCATTCGGTTTGCGGGCGATTGTATGGAACGTGCCCTCGTTCGTGTAGTGGTTGACGGCCTTGTCGTGTTTGCCTACGCTCGATCCTAATCATGAGCGCCGTTGTTCTCCAGCCTGTAAACATCGATCGGCGGCGTGCCGTCGCTGCCGCCCTGGCATCGATCCTGCCGCCAAGCGCGTTGCTGCAGTCGGATGAGTCCGTCAAGCCGTACGAATGCGACGGCCTCTCCGCCTACCGCCAGCCGCCGATGGTCGTGGCCCTGCCGGAAACCGAAGCCCAGGTGCAGGCCATCCTCAAGACCTGCCATCGGCTGCAGGTGCCGGTGGTCGCGCGCGGCGCCGGCACGGGATTGTCTGGCGGCGCGCTGCCCAGCGGCGACGGCGTGCTGCTGGTGCTGGCCAAGTTCATGCGCATCCTGGACATCGACCCGCTGGCACGCACCGCGCGCGTCCAGCCTGGCGTGCGCAACCTCGCCATTTCCGAGGCGGTCGCCGCCTTGGGTCTCTATTACGCACCCGATCCGTCAAGCCAAATCGCCTGCACCATCGGCGGCAACGTCGCGGAAAACTCCGGCGGCGTGCACTGCCTCAAGTACGGGCTCACCGTGCACAACATCCTCAAGGTGCGCGCGGTCACGATTGAGGGCGAATTGCTGGAGATCGGCAGCCACGCGCTCGACAGCGCCGGCTACGATCTGCTGGCGCTGCTCACCGGTTCCGAAGGGCTGCTCGCGGTGGTGACCGAGGTCACCGTCAAACTGCTGCCGAAGCCGGAATGCGCGCAGGTCGTGATGGCCGCCTTCGACGACGTGGAGAAAGCCGGCAACGCGGTCGCCAGCATCATCGCGGCCGGCATCATCCCCGCCGGCCTGGAAATGATGGACCAGCCGGCGATCATCGCCGTCGAGCCTTTCGTCAACGCGGGCTACCCGACCGATGCTGCGGGCCTGCTGCTGTGCGAATCCGACGGCACCCGCGAGGAGGTCGATGAGGAAATCCGGCGCATGGAAGCGGTCATGCAGGAAAGCGGCGCGCATCTGATCCGCACCTCGCGCGACGAAGCCGAGCGGCTGCGCTTCTGGGCCGGCCGCAAGGCGGCCTTCCCCGCCGTCGGCCGCATCTCGCCCGACTACTACTGCATGGACGGCACCATTCCGCGCAAACGTCTCGCCGAAGTGCTGCGCGGCATCGCCAACATGGAAAAGAAATACGGCCTGCGCTGCGCCAACGTGTTCCACGCCGGCGACGGCAACCTGCACCCGCTAATCCTGTATGACGCTAACAAGCCCGGCGAACTGGAACGCACCGAAGCCTTCGGCGGCGAGATCCTCGACCTGACCATCAAGGTCGGCGGCACCATCACCGGCGAGCACGGCGTTGGCGTCGAGAAGGTCGGCCACATGTGCGCGCAGTTCGCACCGAAGGAACTCGCGCTGTTCCGGGCCGTCAAGACCGCGTTCGACGAACACGGACTGCTCAATCCCGGCAAGGCGGTGCCGACCTTGCATCGCTGCGCGGAGTTCGGCCAGATGCACGTGCACGCGGGGCAGACGGCGCATCCGGAACTGCCCCGGTTTTGACATGATCGACCAGTTCGCCGCCCACATCCGCGACGCCGCAGCCGGCAAGCGCGCACTGAATATCCGCGGCGGCGGCAGCAAGGCGTTCTACGGCAACGCCGCCACCGGCGAGCCGCTGGACGTCGCGGCGTACCGCGGTATCGTCGACTATGAACCGACCGAACTGGTCGTCACCGCCCGCTGCGGCACGCCGCTCACAGAGTTGGAAGCCGCACTCACCGCCAAGGGTCAGCTGCTGCCCTTCGAACCCGCGCACTTCGGCCCGGGCGCCACTGTGGGCGGCTGCATCGCCGCCGGCCTGTCGGGTCCGCGCCGCACCGCCGCCGGTTCCGCCCGCGATTTCGTGCTGGGCGTCCGCGTGCTCGACGGCAAGGGCGACGATCTGCGCTTCGGCGGACAAGTGATGAAGAACGTCGCCGGCTTCGACGTCTCGCGCCTCATGACCGGCTCGCTCGGCACGCTCGGGGTGATCCTTGAAGTCTCGCTCAAGGTCCTGCCCCTGCCGGTCGCCGAAGCCACCCTGCACCTGAAGCTGGACGAGGCCACCGCCATCCGTACCTTCAACGAATGGGGCGGCAAACCGCTGCCGGTCAGCGCAACGGCCTGGCATGCCGGTGATGTCCGCGTGCGGCTGTCGGGCGCCCGCGCGGCGGTCGACGCGGCAGTGCGAAAACTAGGCGGTGATGCCGTCGAACCCACCGCAGCCGCCGCCTTCTGGCACAGCGTACGCGAGCAGACGGACCCCTTCTTCACCGCGGGCGAAACGCCGCTGTGGCGGCTGTCCCTGCCCTCCGCCACACCGCCGCTCGCCTTTCCCGGCAGTCAGCTCATCGAGTGGGGCGGTGCGCAACGCTGGTTGAAAAGCGAGACCCCGGCGGCAGCCATCCGTGCCGCAGCCGCCGCAGCGGGCGGCCACGCCACCCTCTTTCGCGCACCGGACAAGTCCGCGGGCACCTTCCACCCGCTCGCGCCGGGACTGCTGACTTTGCACCGCAAGTTGAAACAGACCTTCGATCCGGCGGGCATCTTCAACCACGGCCGGCTCTACCCTGACTGGTGAGACGTGAAGCGTGAGGCGTAAAACGATCAACACCACGCTCTTTGCGCAAGCCGGCGTGCGGAAACACGCCTCACGCCTCTCGCCTCACGCCTCTCGCACATAATGCAAACCAACCTCGCCGCCTTCATCAAGGACACGCCGGAAGGCCGGGAAGCCGACGCCATCCTGCGCAAGTGCGTGCATTGCGGTTTCTGCACGGCCACCTGTCCGACCTACCAGCTTCTTGGCGACGAACTCGACGGCCCGCGCGGCCGCATCTACCTCATCAAGGAAGTGCTGGAAGGCGCGGTGCCCACCGCGCAGACGCAGCTGCACCTCGACCGCTGCCTGCAATGCCGCTCGTGCGAAACGACCTGCCCCTCGGGCGTCCAGTATGGCCGGCTGCTCGACATCGGCCGGCCGATCGTGGACGAGCGCGTCGGTCGCGGCCCGCTCGACACCGCCCAACGCGTTGCGCTGCGCGCGCTGATTCCAAGGCGCGCCCTGTTTTCGGCGCTGGTCGGCCTTGGCCGGCTGGTGCGACCGCTGATGCCTGCGGCGCTGGCGAAAAAGCTGCCGCTGCGGCGCGAGACAGGCGCGTGGCCTGTCCGCGCGCACGCGCGACGCATGCTGGTGCTCGAAAGCTGCGGCCAGCGCGACGGCGCGCCGGACACCAATGCCGCCGCCGCGCGCGTGCTCGACCGGCTGGGCATCGCACTCGCGCGCGTGCCGCAGGCGGGCTGCTGCGGCGCCGTCGCCTACCATCTCAACGCGCAGGCCGACGGTCTGGACGCCATGCGCCGCAACATCAACGCGTGGTGGCCAGAGATCGAAGCCGGCGTCGAAGCGATCGTCGTAACGGCCAGCGGCTGCGGCACGATGGTCAAGGACTACGGCCATCTGTTCGCCCACGATGCGGCCTATGCGGCGAAAGCCGCGCGCGTGTCCGCGCTGGCGAAAGACCTGCTGGAGGTGATCGAACCCGAGCAGGAACGGCTGAAAGCCTTGCTGCCCTCATCCCTCATCCCTCATCCCTCATCCTTCGCTTTCCACCCTCCCTGCACGCTGCAGCATGGTCTGAAGCTCAAGGGCCGCGCGGAATCCCTTCTCGCCGGCCTCGGCTTCACCCTGACGCCGGTGGCGAACGCGCACCTGTGCTGCGGTTCTGCGGGTACCTACTCGCTGACGCAGCCGGAACTCTCGCAGCAACTGCTCGCCAACAAGATCGCCGCGCTCGAAGCCGGCGCGCCCGCCGCGATCCTCACCGCCAACATCGGCTGCCAGCTCCACCTGCAATCCGCGACCGGCCTGCCGGTACGCCACTGGATTGAAGCGCTCGACGAACGCCTTGCGTAGTGCCGCCGCGAGCGTGCTGCTGCGAGGCGCGCGGGTCACCGCGCTGCCGCCGGTCGAGGCGCTCGGCACGCGGATCCCCGTTTACGCAGGAGAGTTGTGGACGGCCCGCCAGCGCCAGGCCTCGCGCCTGCACGAAATCGCCTACCGCGCCTGCTTCAAGGCGCAGCTCCCGGCCTACTTCATCGAACGGCTCACCACGCCCGGCGACCGCGTCTACGATCCGTTCAGCGGCCGCGGCACCACCGCACTGGAAGCGGCCTTGCGCGGCCGGCGGGTGTCTGCCAACGACACGAGCCCGCTGGCCCGCATTCTGGTGGAACCGCGGCTGGCCGCGCCCTCCCTCGACGCCATCGAGCGCCGTCTCGGCGAAATCGCCTGGTCGCGCGCGCCGGCGACGGCGCCCGATCTGTCCATGTTCTACCACCGCGACACGCTGCGCGAACTGCTCGCCCTGCGCCGCTATCTCGCGCGCCGGGCGCGACGCGGCGAGGAGGACGACGTCGACGGGTGGATCCGCATGGTGGCCACGAACCGTCTCAGCGGCCATTCCCCGGGTTTCTTTTCCGTTTACACACTGCCGCCCAACCAGGCGGTTTCGCCGCAAGACCAGCAGCGCATCAACCGGCGGCTCGGGCAGAAACCGGAGTACCGCGATGTCCGCGCGCTGATCCTGCGCAAGTCCCGGGTACTGCAAAGCGGATTGATGCCTGAATCGCGGGCGCTGCTAAGGCAGGCGGCCAGCGGCGCGCAGCTGACCACCGGCCCCGCCGCCACCGTACCGAGCCTGCGCAGCGGCTCCGTCCGGCTGACCGTGACCTCGCCGCCCTTCCTCGACGTCGTGAACTACGCGAAGGACAATTGGCTGCGCTGCTGGTTTAACGGATATGACGCGAAGAAAATCGGCCGCGGCATCACCATGTCGCGCACGGTCGCTGACTGGCAGGCCGCCATGCAGCCAGTGTTCGCGGAGATCCATCGCGTCACCGCGCCGGGGGGCTGGCTTGCCTTCGAGGTCGGCGAAGTCCGCAAAGGCGCCGTCCGGCTGGAGGACCACGTGATTCCGCTCGGGCTTGCCGCAGGGTTCGCGTGCAACGCCGTGCTGATCAACCGGCAACGCTTTACCAAAACGGCCAACATCTGGGGCGTGGCCAACAACCGTCTGGGCACGAACAGCAACCGGATCGTGGTATTCCGGAAATCCGGCGGGCGGCGGTAACAGAACGGTAACAATCAGACGGTAGCTTCGGGGCCTGTCGTAAAGGAGTCACAATGAAGATGTCCGTAACGGAACTGGACGAACGCCTGACCCTGATTGCGCTGGACGGCCGCATGGACCTTGAGGGAACGCAGGCCATCGACCAGCAGTTCGGCTTCCAGACCACCACCCAGAAGCGCAACCTCGTGATCGACCTTTCGCAGGTGAGCTTTCTCGCGTCGATCGGCATTCGCACGCTGCTGACCGCCGCCCGCGGCCAGTCCTCCCGCGGCGGCAAGCTCGTGCTGGCGGCACCCGAGCCCATGGTGCGCAAGGTGCTCGACAGCACCGGCGTGGACCAGATCATCCCGATCTATCCGGACGTGGCGGCCGCCCGCGCAGCCTTTCCCGCCTGACGCTCCCTGCCGGGGCCGCGCACCGAGATAGAATCTCGCGCGCCATGTCCGCCGAGTCCGTTTCCCCACCGCTGCACTTGCACGCGCAACCCGCGGCGATCGCCGCCGCGAGCGCGTGGGCACGCGCCTGCGCGGCGCAACACAATCTCGACGAGGACGACAGCTACCGCCTCGACCTGTGCATCAGCGAATGGGTCGAGAACGTCACCCGTTACGCCTACCCCGACTATGCGCCTGGCGCCCTCGAACTGCGCTGTGCGGTAGCGCCCGACGGGGTGGCGGTCACCGTCACGGATTCAGGGCGCCCCTTCGACCCGCTGCTGCTGCCGCCGCCCCATACACCCGCGACGCTGACGGACGCCACGCCGGGCGGACTGGGCGTGCACCTGGTCCGCAAGTTTGCCGATGCCTGCACCTATCACCGCGATGGCGAGCACAACGTCTTCCGGATGGAGATCCGCCCGCATGCCGCGGGCGAAGCCGGTACCCGCACCTCGCGCGGAGCCGACCGCCGCACGCCCGAGCCGGGCGCGTTCCCGGTCACGCGCACCGACGGCGCCGTCGTTGCCGACGAGCCGCGCAGCGGCCGCGACCGCCGCGACAGCGGCTTCATCTCGAGCTTTCGCATTTTCCGCAACGTGCCCTACGACGAGCTTGAGAAGGTGCTGGGGAGCTGCCCCGTCAGCGAGTTCACGGAAGGCGAAGTGCTGCTGCGTCCCGGCGACCGCAACCAGTACCTCGCGCTGGTCATCCGTGGCCGGCTGCGCATCCACCTGGAAACCCCGGATTCCGATGACTACGTCGAGATCGCGCCCGGCGACTGCGCCGGCGAGATGTCGCTGGTGGACGGTCGGTCGGTCTCCGCGTACGTCGTGGCCCACGACCGCTGCCGCCTCCTGCTGGTCGACGGCCATACTTTCCTCAACCGGCTCCTGACGCTGCCGCACGTGGCGCGCAATATGCTGTCGATGCTGGCCGAACGGATGCGCTCGAGCAATACCCGTTCGATCGAGCGCGCAAAGTCGGCGGTCGCGCTGGCAGCCCTGCAGCGCGAACTCAGTGTGGCGCACGACATCCAGGCGAGCATGATTCCCGAGCGCTTCGTCCTCACGCCCGCCCGGCCGGAAGTCGAGTGCGCCGGCTTCATGCGCGCGGCACGCGAAGTCGGCGGCGACTTCTACGACGCCTTCTACATCGAGCCCAACCGGCTCTTCATCGCGATCGGCGATGTCTGCGGCAAGGGCATGGCGGCGGCGCTGCTGATGGTGCGCACCATGATGCTGCTGGCGGCGGAGGCTTCCAAACCCGTCCTCAACCAGCGCATGCACACGCGGGCCGTGCTGGAAAGCGTCAACCGCCAGTTGGCGGAAAAGAACGACAACGGCTACTTCGCCAGCGTCTTTTGCGGCGTTCTCCATACCACCACCGGGCTGCTGTCGTACGCCAATGCGGGGCACACCCCGCCGGTGGTGGTGCGCGGCCGCGCGCCGGTCTGCTACCTGGAGGTGCCGCGCAACCCCATCATCGGCATCGTGCCGGAGGCGGAGTACGGCGTCAGCGAGCTGGTGATGCCGCCCGGCAGCACGCTGCTGCTGTATACCGACGGCGTGACCGAGGCCGAAACGGCGGGCGGCGAAATGTTCGGCGAGGAGCGGCTGCTGGAGCTGTTTCGCACAAAAAAGCCGCGGACCGCGGAAATGGTCGCCGATGACGTCGTGCAGGCGGTGGACACTTTCGCCGGCGGGTATCCGCAGAGCGATGACCTGACGCTGCTCGCGCTCGTCTATCGCGGCGACGCGCCGCCAGCCTAGAGTCTGTTATGGAGCGGCGGGCGATTCCGTGTAAGGCGCCGTCGCTGCGATGACCTCGGCGGGGAGCGGTGATGCCAGGCGCGTCTTGCCGTCCACGTAGACCATGACGGCTTCCGACGTCGCGACACAGACGCCTTCGCTGAACAATCCCTGTCCCAGCACGAAAGAAGTGCGGCCGAAACGGCGAATCAGCGTGCCGGTCTCCACCTCGCCTGGATAACGGAGTTCACCGAGGTAGTCGATGGTCAGCTTGACCACTGAAAAAACGTTGTCGGACCCGACCACCGGCCGCAGGTGCGTCTGCAGGAAATGGTAGCGCCCCGTCGCGCAGAACGACGCGAACGCCACATTGTTCACGTGGTGCTGGAAATCGAGATCGACGAGCCGGATACGATCGGTCGTCCATACCGAATACCGTGCGCGATCGGTGAGAGGGTTGTGGGGTCTGTCGCGGTTCTTCATCGGATCGGCGAACTCGCGGGCGCCGGGGGGCGGGCACATCGAGGCCCATCACGCCGGACCGGCCTCATCACGGCAACTTCCAACACCATTGCAGGCTCCTCGCAGGTTCGGGAATGAGGAAAAACGCCGTGATAATATACGGTTGATCGCAGCAAAAAGAATACGGGCGACCTACGCACCGGATTGCAGCGATTCCGACGCGAAACGTACACGGTCATTGCGCCGGGCGACGAGGACGCGCTGGACCCGAACGCAATGATTGTCCGCATCCGCACCACCCGTGTTTTTCCGCACTCTGCCTTCATCCGGTACCGGACACACCCATGACACTCGACTCCCGCAAGCTGCTCGCCTACGACATCCCCGCGACCGAGCAGACGCTCACGACCCGCGACACCATCCTCTACGCGCTGGGTGTCGGCCTCGGCCACGACCCCTGCGATCCGCACCAGCTCAAGTTCGTCTACGAGAAGGAACTGGTCGCGCTGCCGACGATGGCGATCATCCTCGGCTATCCCGGCCCCTGGCATGTGGAGGCCGGCGGCAATGTCACGCGCAGCCACGTCGTGCACGGCGAGCAGGGTTTCCGCATCCATCGCCCGCTGCCGGTTGAAGGCGTCATCACGGGCAAGACAAAACTCACGCACGTCATCGACAAGGGCGAAGGCAAGGGTGCCCTCCTCTATACCGAAACCGAAGTGCGGGAGAAGAAGTCGGACACCCTCCTCTGCACGCTCGCCTCCACCACCTTCTGCCGCGCCGACGGCGGTTTCGGCGGCGACACCGGGCCGGTGAAACCCTCGCATCCCATTCCCGACCGCAAGCCCGACTACGTATGCGACCTGGAGACGCGGCCCGAGGCGGCGCTCATTTACCGGCTGTCCGGCGACTACAACCCGCTGCACGCCGAACCCGACTACGCGAAGAAGGCCGGTTATCCGAAGCCCATCCTGCACGGCCGCGCAACCTTCAGCGTCGTCGGTCACGCGCTGGTGAAAACGCTGTGCGGCTACGACCCGGCGCGGCTGAAAAGCATGGACGGCCGCTTCTCCTCGCCGGTGTTTCCGGGCGAAACGATCCGCACGGAAATGTGGATGGACGGCAAGGTCGCGTCCTTCCGTGCCACCGTGCCCGCCCGCAGCGTGACGGTGCTGGCGAACGGGCGGGCTGAGGTTTCGGGGTGATGGGTAATGGGTAATGGGTAATGGGTAATGGGTAAAACCCTCACCCATCCCTCATCCCTCATCCCTCATCCCTCATCCCCCATCCCCCATCAC
>ENA-ORBV01006017-ORBV01006017.1-microbial-mat-metagenome-genome-assembly--contig:-NODE-6017-length-21706-cov-6.476490_pt1 | contig 21706 bp, 22 predicted proteins | sample MGYA00237777_ERZ505514 | MGnify/ENA primary metagenome ERZ505514 (study PRJEB26160, sample SAMN06269048) | microbial mat metagenome | isolation source: Oligotrophic lake microbial mat | place... | reverse complement strand
ACCACCGAGATCTACACCTCTCTATTCGTCGGCAGCGTCAGATGTGTATAAGAGACAGGGACAGTATCTACTCAGCAACCTTCCAAATCACCGGTAATTATCAACGGAAGCTACTGTACTACAATTGTAGTAGTAAGCAAAGAAATAGAAAAAAAAAGAAAAGGCATCATCCTTACTATTACAACACTACAGTACAGTAACTTGAGTAGCTAGCTAGCTAGTAGCTTATCCAACCAGTGGCTAGCTAATAGCTAGCTATACTAGCTAGTAGGATGTATTAAAGACACATCGAGCTTTTGGTTTTATCAACAAAAGAAAAAGAAGCAGTGAGTTGTGTACTACGTACCACTTGACTGGCTCATATACTTTCTATATCTGTTATAACATTGTTATTAAAAATTGAAAGTGTTGCAGGAAATGGCTACGTCTGCCTCGTACTCGCTGGCTGCTGCTGCTGCTGCTACTACTAGCAAGCCTATGACTACCATTAATTCTCACAAGTACGTGGGAAAGGATTTGGAAGATGACGAAGAAGAGTTGCCCTCACGGGTTCACTACGTGGATGAACACCAACAAGTTCGGCAAGGTCATTTGCTGGTGCTCTTGCCATTGTCACGACCAGATTCTGTCACACAAGAACGCGTCTTGCAAGACTTTCGCGTCTATGTGGAATTGAGCGCCTTTTTGGCTTTTAAGCACGTCCAAACACAATCGAGAATTGTTTTACCGGATTTGGCCCAACGATTGGCCAAGTGTCAGGGCCGCTCAAGTGGTGACGAAAATGAGAAATTTCAATGGACCTATCAACATCATGATACCCAATTCAGTCCCTTGCAGGCCGCACGCGAATTACTTAGCTACGACCTAACAAGTTATATTGAGACGAATAATGCAACCAATCATAATGTGACGCAGCAACACCAACAAAACGAGACAACTTCCTTACAGCCAACAGAAGAAGAAGAAGAAGAGACTACCATTACTAGTACGGCAACGCCGATTCAACAAGCGGGAGGTGGCAGTCCAAGTATATCCTGGCAAATTCAAAATACTACGGCGACGTATCAAAATACGGCCACACTCAACGACAAGCCACCCACCAACACTCCAACAGCTGCTCCTTCAGCCATTCCAATTGGCTGGGAAGAAGTAGAAGAAGATAATGAAACCAACATACCAATCACAAACGCCCCAGCAACTTCAACTGCCACTGCCGCAATTTCCGTCACAATATCCGATAGTCCTCAAAATAATATTAATGCCACCAACAACAACAATGACAACAAGGAAGAACAAGATCGAGAAGACCAAGAAGGTGAAACCGCCACCATACCAACCACAACAACAACAACATTCCCTGTTACAAATGCAACCGCCGAAACGTTGCCACAAGCAACGGTAGGCACAGCCACGGCCATTGTCACAATATCTAATGTTACACAACCACAACCACAACAAAATATAAGTGAAAACGATATAGAAGATGCAACACTTCCTGCTGCTACGGCACTTCCAGCATCTTCAGCCACAGCCACCATTTCCATTTCCAATATATCATCCGTTGCTTCTAGCAATAACAACATCAAGAACAAGAACACCAAATATTATCACAACGACGCCGACCATTATTTGTTTGGAACAAGAAGAAAACGACTCCGACAATTGCAATCATCCCATTCAAAAGAACAACAGCAACAACCACCTTTACCACAAGCACCCTTTGCCATTATGGGGGCGGCCAGGTCCGTCGTTTCTCAAGCCGTTTCCATTTTGGGGGGAGCCTTTGAAATTCCACAAATTTCCAGTTCGAGTACGGCCTCCAGTTTGGACGAGTCGCCCTTTTTTTCACGGACCGTTCCCACCAATGAAGGAGATGCCCATGCGACCATTGTCTATCTCCAACAATTAAAAGTCACGCATTTGGGCGTCTTGTTTTTGAGTGATGATTGGGGACGACGCTACGAACAAGATTTGCAACGCTATGGGAATAAATATGGTATCACCATTCGGAGTGTCGCCTATACCGATCCCGCCACGGATTTGGATGCGGCCATTTTGCAGTTGAAAAACTTTGGTCTAAGATATTACATGGGCATTCTCAATCCGAGTGCTTGGAAACCCGTCGTTCAAAAATTATTTGACGCCAAAGTCATGGGCACGCCCCAAACGGTTTGGTTGTTGGGCGATTTGGTGGAATTGGTGGGAGATGGATTTACCTTGGACCAAGAAACCGAAGCCGATATTGCCTCGGCCTTGCATGGGACCGGGATTGTCTTTTTACAAGTGCCACCCCATCCGGCCTTTGATCGTGCCTTGGCGGATGTCGCCTCCAATCCTGAATTGCAAGCCGAATTTATTGCCAGTCATTCCGAACCCGAATTGTTTGATAATTTTACCTTTTCGGCAACTCCAGGAATGTCCCTCTTTCAGTATTTGACCTACGATGCGGTCATTGCATTGGGCATTACCGCCTGTGAAACACCAGGACTCTTTACGGGGCGGGAATTTTACAATCAACTCTTGCAAGTGGATTTTGAAGGAGTCTCGGGGCGAGTGGCTTTGAACAATGTGACCGGAACTCGTTTGGGAGAATTCCTGCGATATCAAGTTGTCAATATGGTCTTGACCGACTACAACCAAACTACGTCTACGATTGCCTTTACTCCCAATGTATCCTCTTTGATTGAATTGTCGCCACAATCAAATGCAACAACAACAACAACAACCAGCTCGCCATCAGGACCTTTGGTACAAACCCTCCAGCCCTTTTTGTATTTTGACAATACCACCATACCCCCGATTGCCTTGCCTCCTTTGGAGGAAGATTTGAACCTCATTCCGGATGGAATTTTGTATTTTGGAATATCACTGGGGGTGCTGGTCATGCTCACGTCGCTCTTTTTTGGCGTGTGGGTCATGGTGCACCGAAATCTCTATGTCGTACGGGCCAGTCAACCGGTATTTCTGGTGCAACTGTGCATCGGGGCCTTTTTGTATTCCTTTACCATCATTTTGCTGGGCTGGCAAGAGCCACTGCCCGGACTCGACGGAGCCTGCATGGCCATTCCCTGGATTCTTTCCATTGGTTTTACGGTAGCCATATCGGCGCTCTATTCCAAGGCTAGCAGAATCAATCGAGTGCTATCACATGGCTCGGGATTTCGACGAGTTAAAGTAGAGGCAGCCGATGTAATACGACCGTGTTTGATTTTATTGTTCATCAATATTGTGCTTTTGGTGGCTTGGACCGCATCACCGTGGAGCATGAGCTGGCATCGGATCTACGCGGAAAATTTCGATGACTATGGACGATCCGTGGAGAGCTACGGTGTTTGTCGCCCCGATGGGCAGCTGCATTTCATATTTACGGTTCCGTTGGTACTGGCTAATGTCATGGTCTTGCTCATGGCCACATACCAGAGTTGGAAGGCACGCAACCTGCCGACGGAACTGTCCGAAACGAAATACTTGGCATTTTCATTGCTCAGTCTTACAGAGACATTTGTGATGGGAAGTAAGTCACTTCTTCCCATTTGAGGAATATATCTTGTGCTCAAAATGTCAAACCAGCGTTTTTTCACCGTGGCTTTCTCTACTTTTTTAATGTTATTGCTGCTATATAGTAACTGTAATATTTACAGTCATGGACAACCCAACCGCGTTTTACCTTGTCTCAGCTGTGGTCATATCTCTGGGATGTCTTTCGATCCTGTTGCCGATTTTTTTGCCCAAGATCAAACAACGAAATATTACAGAACCTCAGGGTCGAAATTCAACAGATTTAGTTTCCAGGCGTGATTTAGTTTCCAGGCGTGTTGGAAGTCAAGGCGGCTTTGGAGGAAGTGCTCATGGGAGTGGCATCTCCGTTGGGACCGGCAGTGGCCTGTCCATCAGCAGTCGGCACAGGGCCAGTGGCAAGGCCTCCGCAGTAAGTGGGGACCCTTCTTCGAATGGATCAGCTGGTGGGTTGTCCTTTCGTATTCCTCCAACCGTCCGACAAGCTCGGCAGGGATCTTCCGGCATTCTTCCGTTTGGTAGTTCCACATTCAGCTTGACTTCATCCAACCATTCGAAACGGGGGTCATCTGGAGCTCTTGTTTTTTCCAGCAAGGCACCTCCAAGCACTGCCGCCGGGTCTGGTACTGCGGCCTCTGGCCAAGCCCGCAAGGTGTCGTTCGGGGGCTTTTCGCCCCTTTTGAGCAGCACCAAAGAGCACGAGACGAAGGAGGAAACGCCTCCATCTAGGCCGTCTCGCACTGCTGTGCAAGTTATGTCTACGCTTGTATCGGTAGACGTCATGAATTCCTCGGACGAATCCGAGTCATCCAACACTGGTGGCACTCAATAACGGAGTTGCCTTTGTGGTTCCAACGAATCTTTCGCTGTAAATATTCCCGCTCAAATTCCTAGGACTCTGTGGCAAACCGATCAGAGAGATTTTCTCTTTTGAGCTACATCGCTAAACTACATATAACTTCAGTGTATCATTATTTTTCTTCAATTGGATCGCACCCCCTGCGGTGATTTGGTGCCTATTAGTAGGCAGGAACAATAATTCGGAGGCCGGGACAACAAAAGACTGGTGATCTCTGAAACGCTTCGTCACGGCATCAGCTCCGAAGCATCTTTTTGAGGCAGAAACAAGAAGAGGTACCAAAAGCTACTGTACAAATTGTATCCATTACAAAGATAAACTGGTATGTACTGTACAGTTAGTACTAACACTAGCCTGACAAGGTTGGCATCGATTCAGTCCTAAAGAACCAGAAGGCTTCGCAAACTGTAAAAAGAGCATGTGAAAACGAACCCTAAAGACCAGAGATGGGGAGCCGGAAACGACAAAAAGAATCTCATTTGAACAGTATGAACAGCTGTGTATCGCTACTAGTACTGTACCGCAGAAAACAATGATTACACAGCAACAAAACAGGCCGACTTCGCTGTGCAAGCAGTACCGCTGAATAGGTCCGTCGCGGTCTTAGCGGGCATAGGAGAGGCATTTCCAAACAAAAGCATCCCAGCAACGAACTTGCTTATAAAATCAATGGCTGTATACTTGATGACAAGAGCGCCCAAAGAAACCACAAAGGAAAGACGACCATGTCTTTGGACGACAACAGCACCAACAGCTCCGATGCTAGAGACGCCACTGGTAGAACGAACTCTCCTTCTTTGAGAGAGTTGGTGGTCCAGGCAACAGTATTCGCAAACGATGAGGAGAAGAAGGTGGACGATAAAATACTTGTTGGTTCTACAGCATGTAGGGGTATCCGTAATCCTACTGCTAGTAGCCATGCAGCAGGCACGGAAGCGCTACAACAACCAGGATTGCCTATCCAGAAAGATCTCTCTGCAAAATTTGATGACTGGCAGCGGCACGATGAAGCGGTCACTTTTGAAAACGACGACGGCGGCGGCAAGGAAGAGGAAGAGGAGGAGAAGGGGGTTGTTCCCCAGGCGTCACCTTTGATGCAGGATGTGCTACTGGTCCCTTTGAATAACGACGACGACGCGAAGATGACGCGTGCAACCGGAACGGTCAAGAGCAACAGGGTGGTATTCTGATGGATGATACCACCACTACTTTGGTGACAGCCTTTACTGTGGAAGACGACTTGGATTTAGAGAAGCAGATACGTGATCGAATCCTTCAAGAAGCCGTCGAGGCAGATGCTGTTGTTGTCACCCTCGATGATCCCGGTAGTAGTAGCACTCCGGCTGACACCCATCATTCCGATGGTTGCTGGGGCATTGCAAAGAAGAAGGGTCTTCTTCTGCTTCTTTCCTTTGCCGTTCTTGCTTCTCTCGTTATGATTGTGGCCATTGTGGTGGCATCGGGAATGTCATTCGATAACGAGGAAAGAGAAAATGCTTCTGGAAGTGATCGCATCAGTGCCTCTGATACTAGGCCAGACTCAGCAGCAGGAGACTACAACAAAAGCAAAAGCAACCTAGTAGACGACCGGTCCACCATAGATATCGTTCGCGAAAGAGGATTCGTCCGATGCGGGACATATTTCAAAGCACCCGGCTTTGGTGACACCAATGCTGAAACAGGTCAACTAGAAGGTATCAATATTGACCAGGTAAGGAAGAGCAAGCTCGAAGATGTCTTTTTCCTCGCCTATCTACAGTAGCGTTGTCAAACAAACGTCAATGACTTTATGGGATGATCCACACTCAAGCTTGTTTCTCTTTGACGTTTCTGGATTTTGTTCCATTCCATTTCAGGGCCGTGCCGTATCCTTGGCGATCTTTGGGGTATCAGATCAGATTGAACCTGTTCTTGCTACATCCCAAAACCGGTTCCTGATGCTTGCCAATCGATCTGTCGACGTACTCACCAATACTGTCACCCATACGATGGGCCGGGACGTGCATGATCCCATATCCCAAGCAGGTTTCTCTTTCTCCGCGCCATATTTCTACTCTGGCTTGGCCTTTGGAGGTGTGCCATCCTTTGTGGATTGTGCGGACAAGCTCGACAGCTTCTATGGGCACTGCAGAGACATGAAGATTTGCGTTGGATCTGGCACTACCCATGAACTTATCTTGGAGAAACTTCTCCCAGGAATGGAGGCCATTCCAACCGCTTCATCCGATGACGATTTACAGAAGCTTAGCGATTCAACGTGCAATGTAGTTGCATCTGAACCAGTATCGATGCCTCTACATAAGGTACGCAAGCTGGGATATGATGGCCCTTGGAAAATTGGAGACAAGATATTCTCCAAAGAGCCCCTAACACTTGTTACGCGCCAGGACGATGCCCAATGGTCCAACGTCATCAACATGGTTGTCAATGTCTTCATTGTGGCCGAAGAAAAGAATATATCCAAGGCCAATGCGAAGGACTTGGAGATCTTTCTTGCGGATGACCGAGAGTTTGCTGAAATGCTGGTACCGATTGTGTCCGAATTTGGAAACTACGGAGATCTACATAGTAAACATCTCGAACGCAACGTCCCACGTCAAGGCTTGAACTCTCTCTATACGAACAATGACGACACAGGTCTACTTTATTCCTTTCCATTCGGAGATGTAGACGCAATCGGACCAGGCCCCATTCCTCGAAAGACCCTAGATACGATTATGAAACGGGGATATCTTCGTTGTGGACTGATAGAACGGGCCGGGTTTGCGGAATTCGACGAGAGCGGCAACTGGTTTGGATTTGATGTAGAGTTTTGTCGAGCCCTATCGGCCGCAATCTTTGCAGGGACTACTGATACTGTCCAATACGAAATCTTATCCAGAAGTGACAGCGAAGATTTCAAAGCCTTGACAAGCGGTCGCGTCGATGCCCTGGCAGGAGCTCGGGTGGCTCTTCGTGCAGATTACCTCCAACCCAGCACTGAGCAAAGGTATACTTTCTCACTTCCTACGTTCTATGAAAGCGGGGATTCAAGAAATGCGTGTGCCTCTGCTACACGCGAAGATGACTGTCAATGGTCCGATTTCGTTCATTGGGGTTGTGATGGGATTGTTTTTTGCAGAAGAAGAGAACATTCCACGAGACTCCTCTGGGGAGATGCTTGTTGTGAAATTGTTTGGAGAAGGCACGAAGCAAATGCTGCGAGACAGCGTGCTGGCAGTGGGGCGCTATGGAGAGATCTACAACCGCACACTTGCAAGCACCATGCCTCGATCTGGTGGAAATATGCTGAACAAGTGGTTGGCTGGCCCCCAACACTGCCCTATGAACCTTCTTTAGAAAGTGGTTACATGCAGTAGCCCCTGGCCCGGCCCAAACGCAGCCGACATTGGGACAGGTCCTCGCCCCACCCCCAACATGCAGTCAGCTGTAAGAATTTTGTTTTGCACCATTCATTGGAGCCCTCCTCGGATGATGCTTCCTGGTGGGGGTGTCTGTTTAGCTTTTGTGCCCATTCCTCACAATGTCAGGGGGAGAAAAGTGGTAACATTGTGGGACAAGTTTTCTTCAAATGTGTCATTCTGTGACTTCAAACAGTCTTTGTGGCCATAGCTCTTTTTGTGTGTTTGAAACATTTGAACTGAAAACCTGGCCAATGAGATTTCCTTTTTGTTGCCATTTTCTGGAACAGTTTTTGCTTGAATTTGTGTGTGACTGAACATGCATCTCAACATCAGTGCATGCAGCAACAATGCAATCAATTTAAAAAACATCACTGGGTTGGTGTCTGCACAAAAGTTGATGTTGATTTGATGTTTTTTTGTAGCTGTGAACTTAGACTTGCTGCCCAGTGTTGACCAACATGATTGTCTCTGTTGTGTGCAAAAAGATGTGCATTGTTGTTTGCTGTGTGACCCACATCTTGACAACACATCCACGATCATGTGCATTTTCTTTTGACTTGCATTGAAAAGGTTGCATTTTGTAACAAAAATGTTTTGTTTCGGCAAATTGTTGCAGAGAGTTAAGCAATCTGCTAAAAACATTGGGATTGATGATCACCCTCACAGTTTAGTTGCAACAATCCTTGATCAGTGTCTACCCAAGAAGAGGACATTGTTGCGACAATCAAATTCAAATTCGCAAATTGCAAACACATTCAAATTGGATGTCTCATTGTGCCAAATGAAAATTTTGATTGTTGTTGCTGATGTTGCCTGGACTGACACAACACAAGTGATCAAAAGCCATGATCATCAATTTAACATTGCCAAAATGGCTGAAAAATTGTCAGAAAAGAACACAGATTGGTTAAGTTGCCAATGCAGTCCAGGCAGGCTCTTAGCTAAAATTGTCAGTGACATGAGAGGGGCAGATCTGTTTGCTGCAGTGCTACTGCTAGCTACCTAGCTAGCCAAACATGGCAAGCTACGTACTACTAGCTAGCTAGAAGTAGCAGACCAGGTGGCTGTTGAACATCCCATGTGTGATGGGGGCTGGACCCCAGGTTTGCGCCTCGATTTTTTCTGACGTGGCGACAAGCCAGCGTACCGTACAGTATGCACAATGAGCAGCGTTAGCGAGCGGAGTGCGTTTTTTAGCCCGGCCCAGCAGCTGCGTCTATCCGACATGACTCTCTTCCAGCTGCAGCCACTGTGTTCTGTGGGCTAGTACGGAACAGAGATACCTTCCGTTTCTTTCGCTTTCGTTGCCCGGTCGGGGGTATTTTATTACGTACAAACAGCAACTACGAACTGATCGATGGAACTAACAACTTTTGACACGCACGAGCCGAAGAGCGGTTCGGTTTTTCGGACAGTGGTTAAAAAAAGGCTTCGAACAGTGCTCCCTAATTCCTCGTCACCGACCCTCTCTATTTACTCTGTTTTTGGAATTAATATCAAGCGTTTCAGTGGTTACGATATGAACTTTGAAAATGAACCAGTGACAATATGAACTCCTAGTCCCAGAACATTCCTTTCCTAATGGGAATCATTCTTTTTGGGGGAACTCAGTGTGAGTTCTTGTGGCAGAGGGGCTACAGTATCTACAAGGTAGTATCAAAAATGCATCTGTTGCTCAGCAACTGCCTGCGACAGGAGACAAAATGCGAAGAGAAGAGCAGGAGGAGTCGCTTTCTGGAAGTACTCGGAGTTTAAAAGGATCACATAATCCACCGATGTACTGGTGAATCTTCTGACTCAGACGCTTTCTTTTTATTTTGCCAGTTTCTTCGAACTGCTCCGATTCCTTTCTTAGTACAGTAGCCAGTTCAGTATGCCGAGTACGCACCCAAGTTCTCATTGATTTGAAAAATGATTTCTACTCTAAGACTCTGAGTACGTCTTCCGTGAAGCTAATTCTTTGTATCCCCCGCTTCTAAAGTTCGGGTCATCCTACTGTATGTTCAAGACACTCAACACTAGAACTTCGCTGAGTTCGCTCACTGACTGGCCATGAGATTTTACCAGCGTACTTTTCGGTTCGTACGTACATTACGGTGGCCGGATAATAGTATTCTAGTCCTGTTACTCTTCCAGTCTGTTACACTCAGGCTTTAGCTACCAGTAGCTACTTAGTAGTTACGGTTTAGAGATTGCCATCTAGTAGTAGCAAAGAATAGAGAGAGTTCCGAACTCTCGCTCTGCAAAATCAAAGCTACTAGCTAGTAGCTAGCTAGCTACATCTCTCCTCCATAATATATCAATCCGAGGCCAACATGCTTCACCCCATGTCCACAACAAGTACATGTACTAGTGCAAGCAAATCCACCACTACCTGTACATGCCCTAATACTAGTAATTCCAGTAGTACAAGTGCCGTGCAAATTATGATTGCAGCAGGTCAGCAAACCGTCACTTCTGCCGCTGCCGGTGGCAACAACAGAGATGAGCCCAATAACACAGCCTCTTCTCCTCCTAAAATGGATGACAACGATCAGATTCAGCGTGTGGCAAATTTCCTTCAAGAAGCTCTGAATTTGGCCGACGAGTATGACTTTCACGACGAACCAACGCCAATGCAGCAGCAGCAGGAGAAGAACCAAAGAGAAGATGAACGGTTAACCGCGCCGACTTCCTGCACATCTGTATGTACAAGTACAACGGCAACGAGTCCTTGTATTTCTCTCTCTGTTTCTCTAGAAGATGATGATGATCAACCAGTGAAGGATGGCAAGATTATGAAGACACCCTTACGTAGTATGAGTTGTGACTTGTCTCCTACTACGACTAGACCAGCTCATCAGAGAAATCGTAGCTTGCGGCGTTCCATTACCACACCACTGGAACCCCCATCATCTACTGACACCACAGACACAACACTTGCCATGCTTGCTCGTCGGAATCGATCCAAATCATCTCCTTCCCGTAACACAAGCTCCTTTTTAAAAAAGACGTGTCCTGTGAAAATGCCTGCCAGACGTACCAATTCGGCAGACAATTTAAGAGAACTCATGGCACGAGAAGTACCGGATCATGAAGGTGTCAGTGGTCTCAAGAGACAGTCTCCTTGCAGCAGTATTACCAAACTTTGTCGTCAGACAACCGACACGACCTCCTCGTCTTATTCGGTGGATAAGAGTGCAAGAATGCCCAAACGAAGTACGGACACTGAAGAACAGCAGCAGACCACTACTACCACAACCCAACAAGTTGTCGTGGATACATCTCTGGTGGCTCAACACCATGCCAACTCGAGAAAGGATGAGGATGATGCCAGCAGTCTCTCCTCTGACGATGAGGATGACGTGAGCAGTAGTTCCTGCTCTACGATTGGATCGGAAGAGTTGTCAGAACTCATTGACCTTTCCAATTGGCAAAATCACCACCACCTCCGGTGTAGTGGTGCATCTTCTGCTGCACGACCCCCGACCAGACTTTCTCACCATACCATTACGACGGTGACGTCCAAAAGTAGTTTTAGTATTCCTCAACGGCAGCAGCAATATGGGTGTTGTGCCGGAAGTGTTTGTACTTATACTACCAATGGCACAGGTCCCGCCAGGCCTTGGATTTGTGTGTGCGAAGAAGAAAATGATTATGATTTTGCCTTTTGTGGCATGTGTGGAGCACCTCAAAAATGGACTTGTACGCACTGTCAATTTCCGAGAAATAAAAATCGTGCTTCCTTTTGTGGAGGATGTGGAATGCGGCGATGAATGGAAAAAGTCCACAGCACGAATACTGTGGACTTGGAAAACACTCATATACACTGGAACACTACATATAGTATAGAACCAAAATAAAGGATTGTAAAAACATAGCATTACGTTTTTAAAATCATACCTGTTCACTTTGAAACCTACTGTTATTACCTAATATTATTCACCACCCAGTCAATAATTAGTTAAGTCGTCCCGTGTCCCTTTTTAATATGAAAGTACACTCTGTGATAAATACAACAGACCCAAACCCTAATCAAATCTTACGATTGGGACACACACAAATACATGCAAATCAAGCCATCCAATTTAGCTAGGCACAAGCCACTCGTCGTTTGACCATGGCAGGGCAATCCAGCGCAAACTCCTTGCATTGTTCTGGTGTATGGACGCTCGAGGCTCCCTCGAGGCTGTTCATGGACATTGATGAACTTGACTGAGTTGTAGAGAACTCCGTCTTAGAGTACCCGTTGTTCGAGTACTCGGTCTCTTCTCCTGCAGGGGGTGCATCCTTCTTGCTTTTTCTTCCTCCACTTGTTGGGGTTTTTTCTCCTTGGGGCTTTCCTTGAAGACGATTCTGATTCTGTTGTAGCTTTTCTTGTAGGACATTCTCTTGATGACGAATCTCTCGTAGCTTTTCATCTTGTTTGTGCTTGACTTGTTCATGACGCTTCTGTCGCTGTTTGTTTAGAACACGACTCTCCGCAAGGACGTCATCGTTCACTTCAGAGGCCTGGTGGTACCACAAGTACCACTTGCCCTTTTCTCGTTTAAAGGCATTCGTCGAGGAGAGTTTCGTGAGTAGCTGACTCTCCGGTCGTAGTTCTCCTTCCACAATGGAACACGAGATGGAATACACATTCTCTTGGCAAAACACCGTGGCCTTGTCCGCAGTCTGGAACTCGACTTGGATCTCGGTTGGCTCCATCCAATTACGGCGAGTCGCACTGTCCATGTGAGTCACCGCGAACTTCCAACTTTTAATGATTTTTTCATATCCCACCACTCGTTTCGCTCCTGGGAATTGACAAATGCAGCGGCTGTCCTTCAGCCAAACCGATTTCATCGACTCTAAATCCAACGACGAAAAGGCGCTGTAAAATTGGGCATTGGCTTGTAACAAATGCCGAAAATCATTTGCGGGAATTCGGCTTTGCTTGATGCGTTTGCGCTTGGATTTGCTGGGCATCGCTTGTGCCGCGCAGGACGCATTGTCGTTATCAAACGTATCCGTGAGCGCCAAGTGCAAGGCATTATCATCCTCCACGGTACTATCCAAGTCCAAGTTACACCTCATCATCTTAAATTTTTATCAATTGTCACGCTACTGAGTGCTTCCTTTATCTTTTCTTCTTCTTATATGGTTAACGGTTAACCTTTTCACTGGTGTCTAACAAATGGACGAATTGGTATGAGCGACGAACACAATCAGAGGCGATAGATAAAATGAATATACCTCCGATGAAAGCGAAAAAATTTCGCATTGGCATCAATCGTCGTCGCCACAAGTATGAGAAACGGCATGGCAGTAATAGGTCTATTAGCTATGTGGCGAAGAAATGTTTGGGTGTTGGCGGCAAATTGGGTTTGGCGAACAAGGTTTATCGAATTTCAAAATGTGGCGCGTTCGGTTCGCCGTGCGCTACGAGAACATCTTTTGTTGGGTGGACGCACTATTGCTCGTTTAGATGGGTTCTTCCCATCCTGCATTTGCGGAGGAAGAGACGAGCTACTCTAGCTAGACTACGGTAATACCGTACTAGTACACTCCGTAATAGTACTAGCTAGCTAGTACTAGCTACTAGCTACTAGCTACTAGCTACTAGCTACTATTACTAAGGAGACTAGTATATTACCTAGCTAGCTGGTTATTACTCTGGAGTACTAAATCGATAACTACTCTAGAAGCTACTCTAGAGTAGCTAAACGTGCTATTTACAAAATACTACTGAATAGTGGTAAAGCAGATTTTCAGAAGTATTGTCTTACACCTAGCTAGAAGAACTGCTAGTAGGCTAGATTGTCCGCCGCCGCTAGGTGATAGATGTCTTGGGACTGAGTGCTTCTTCAATCACCTTCTAATGTTTTGCCTCGGGAAAATGGCAGTCAGTAGGAAAAATCAGTGGACGGTTTGATATTGTTTTCACATTTATTCATTCATAGATTATATATAAGTTTACATTTTATTTTGTCTTCCATTTTAGCTAGAAGGTTCTAACAGCTTAGTAGTGTGAAATCAACACGGCGATTCATAATCGGCGTTGCCTGGATGTTGGGCTGGCGCTCCTACCTAATTTTGCAGGTTTCAGTTTCGTATTCAAGACGGCAGACACTTTGCTGCAAAGCAGTAGTATTGCATTCGCATTATCTTGACCGTTTCTTGTATTACTCAAAGACAACTTTCGGTCGAAGGCATTCCTTTTCCTAAGCTCAGAGGATCGATCCCATGACGCTACTTGTACCATTGAAAGCTTGTGGGATCCAAAGGCCATTCATCGTTTTGGGTTCCAATTCAAATGTCGCCCAATCTCAATGGCGCATATCTTTTCCTCTTCATGCTCTGCCTAGCAGAAAACGGCTTCAGTTCGCACGTTTCTTGTTCTGCTAACTTGCACAAGCTCCTCCATTGCAAGTCATGAAATTCAAAAAGCCCAGTAGAGATCCTCGATCTCTCTTTCGTTCTGCCTTGTTCGTCATCAAGGTGAGAAATGTGGATTTACTCCGCGTCGAATCTTCAGACGATACGGAACCAATGGTCCAATCACCGGCTACGGTCGTCGTGGCATCGCCAGCATGGGCCATAAAGGCTTCGTGATAACACAAATACCATCGATTGCCCACTTTCTTGAACATGTTACGGGCCCGAAATTTATTGACCACATCGGTTTGTTGAAAGACATTGTTGCGGACTCGGCGAGTCGTACTAAAAAAGACCAATTCGTCGCATACTATGGTCGCACGATTGGTTCCCATGAATTCAAACCGCACATCTTCTGGGGCCATCCAATTGCGCAAATCATTCCCGTCCATACTTTCGACGGCATGTTTCCAAGATTTCAATATATTGGCAAAGCCACGCAGTGGTTTGCTGGAAGGAAATATGCAAATGCTGCTATTGTCGGGAAGCCACAGTTCGTGCATGGCGCCATAGTCCAAAGTAGAAAACGCGGTATAAAAGGTGGCATTGGCTTCCAAAATTGCAGAAGTGTCTTTGAACTGGTCATGCCGTTGTTTCTTGTTGTGACCACGATGTCGGTGTTCTCCTTTTGGACGGATTAGTTGTGGAATCATTGTGGCTCTCTTGTTTTGCTTGTTGGGATGTAGTGACATTGGACTTGTGAGTCGGATAAAGGGACCGTGAGACTGGAAGAAAATGGCAGATATACAGGAGAGTAACAGGATAGATAGGACAGAATCGTCTATCTATAGAGCTAATTTGTTGTTGGTTTCCTGCGCTGACGACCGATCCTCCCTCTCGTATACTTGTATATTGTCCTTTATCTATTTACTGAGTATTTTGTTGATGGGTGTTCCTTTGATGATTGATGTTCTGCCAGTGGTGATTGTACGTACTGTACTGACTGATAAATTCCGCGATGGTGAGATAGTGAGAATCCTCTCTAGCTAGTAGCTACGTCGTAGCCTCTGCTTATCGTGTGGCTGTGTGTTCATGGCTGCTTGAATCGTGCGTGAAGCTTGATTTGTGACGTTAAATATGCGCTTTAATGACCGCCCGGTGCGTCTCGCTTAGGAATATTTTTCGCTGATTCCAGACTCGGCTTGCTTTTTGCGAGCTGTCACACTTTAGGCGACTTGATCCCATTTTCCCCGTCGCTATCCAGTTTTGTTGAATTAACCGTGACTGCCCCCTTGTCCGCCCAGGTGCGCTCTATGGAAGCTACGTACCAGGTACCTGTTACATCGTACTGTATTAGCTAGCCAGCTAGCTAGAGTGCTAGACTACTAGCTAGCTAGTACTATGTGGAGTACTGTAGCTAGGTAGTTTACTAGCTAGTAGTAGCTACCTACTAGTAGTAGTGGGCGCATCCTAAAAGTCTGATGCTGGTGAAGTAGTTGAGGAATCGGCACTTGCCACCGACACAGACAGACAGCTACAAGGTAAAGTAGCAATTTACAGATCCATTTTTCTAGTTATTAGGAGCTATGGAGGTGTAATTCAAGTACTACCCCGCGCGGAGAAGAGCGCTTTCTAGCTTGTAGCTTCCTAGTTTGCTACTACAGTACTACTACCAGTACTAGCTCGGCGTGTCGCACTGTGCTGTACCCCGACGCTCCTTCAAGGGTTCATTACTGACAAAAGTGTCAAAGTCAAGACTACCTAGATTTCTAGCTTGTAACTGCCATAGCTACCTAGTAGCTAAGGAGTTACTCAGCAGCAGATAATCGAACCGCTTCAAGATACAATGACTTGCAATTCAAACACAAGCTCTCTTTTTAGAGAATGCAGCTACTCGTAGCAAAATGACATGGGGCTATCTAAGCATCCACCTCCTCACCCTCCACCAAATTGTTCCCGTTGCTCTCTTCTGTGCTACTAGTAACAGCGATCGGCTGAGAAGGCGTATTTGGTTCAGGGCTCTGATGAGCTGAATGCCTTGCCGGGCTATTGGAAGAGACACTTGTGCTAGCAACCTCCGATGATGGTGCTGCTGGCGCTACTCTTTCTGCTGCGGTTCTTATGGTTGCCGGAAAACGATGACGAAAGAATCCAGTTGTCCCATTATTCGCTTCTCGGCTAGCAGGACGAAACCAGGGCTGCCGAGACCGAGGAAATTCTTCCTCGTCGTCATCTTGCCCTTGTAGATCTTGTCCTCGAGTCTCTTGTCGTAAAGCGGAGTCTCGGCGATTAATCATCTCAAAGATCCTACTACTGGTGTTCGTATCATTGTTGTCCGTAGTAGGTGTCGTCCGTGTCGGGGTCGATGAAAACACTTGATAATCTGGTCGGAGGTAGGCTTGCCAAGGTTCCAAACCCGCAGGTGTTTCCAATCGAACCGGATCTTCTTCGGCTGCGACGGCGGTGGCGGCGGCGTGACTGTCGTCTTCCACTGCATCCCGAATCTGAAAGGGCATGGTCAAGTTCCGGTACACCAGTAATCGAGTGGCCATTTCCTCCAATGATATGGCACTGTTTCGAGTCATCAGTAGCTCATCATCTTGGTCTTGTTGTTGCTGGGCAGCACTCCTGCTTTGCCGAGGTTCGCCGGATAGCTGTGACCCCATGGATATCATGAATTGGCGTTGTCGTTCTTGTTGTTCCCGTCGATAGAGTTCATATTCTAGTTCTCGTTGGCGTTGCAGTATTCGTTCCTGAATTTCATCGGCCAATTCATCAACCCAATTACGTGGCAGACTTCGGCCAAGAACAGCACTACTCCTGGAGGATGCCGATGATGAACGTCTTGATGTTGATGCGTTGCGAAATTGCCTCCGGTTGTTATTGTTGTTGTTTTCTGGGTGGTTCTCGTCCGAGGGCAAAAAGTTTTGACGACAGCAAGGGCAGTCTTCGTGTGTCAATAACCACGTTTGAATGCAGTCTTTATGGAAAAAATGATTGCACTTGTCATTGTGGGACCAACAAATCTCCTCTCCATCATTGTACTCTTCAAAACAAATGGAGCATGGTTCAAGTTGTTCGGAATCAGGATCCTCCAAATGCAACGGTTGTTGCTGTTGTATTTCCTCCTGCGTGGCTCCTCTTTCTTCGTCGTCTTCTCCCTGCTGCTGCTGTTCTCCGAGGCGTTTGCAATTGTCATTCGTTTCATCGTCACTACAGCTACCGGTTTCTTCTCCTTTCTTGGGTAGTTTTGTAGAACTGGAATGGATCATGACAATCAGATCGCTTTTTTGTCGCTGGGAAGTCGTTCTCGTTCTGGAACCATCCATACCACCATTATTATCATCCCCATTGCAATTAGTGTCATCATTCTTATTATCCATGCCACTGTTGCTGTCGCCACTGGATCCCTTCTCCTCATCGCCATCCTGTTGAAAGATTACTTTCTGTGTGAATTGCAGTAGCAGAATTGTTAAATCAGCCACCAAACATAACAGGGACACAACCAATAAGAAGGATAGTTAGAAAAAAGCACCTCCATATTGCGATCCAGTAGCTTGTCGTCTCGTAGTATTGTACAATTCATGAACGAATTAAATGTACAGTACATACTACGCTGCGTGACGTGACGTACCTTGGTCAATAAGGAAGCATCTAAAAATTCCTTTCGATGTTGCAATTGTCTGGACGAAGAAAGCTCGTCGTCGCCTTCTTCATGCGAAGAGAATAAGCCATTGGCGGCTCCCCCGTAAATGGACATGCGTGCCAACGTTCGTCGCATGGCACGTGCTTCTGCTTCAAACCGTGCCATGTCGTACAAGTCTTCGTCGTCCATGGTAGTATTGCGGTCATTGTCACCAGTGTTGCCACGACATCGTCGCAAGAAGACGGGCGCCCTATAGATAACGCAAGAAGACGGAGGATATAAGTATGGATATACGTAGAGTAGTAAGCAGACTCCCAACAAAAACATCCATACATAAATAGCAGATCAACTCAGAAAATAAAATCAAGAAAGAAATCATATGGTCACGCAGCAGTAGAGATGAAAGCAAGCAAACCAGCAAGGGCCAGTCCCGTGCCATGCATGGCATGCATGTATCTGCAAATTGCTATTATGTTTTTGTTATACATACCAAATAAAACAAAAGAGAGCCAAGACAATCATAAGCACTGCCAAGGTGCCATCCGCTTTTTGTTCTCCTGTTTCCGTCAACAATCTTCTTTTGTGAGTGTTGTTGTTGTTGGCATGATGAAAAATTGGATCAAGGGCTATCATCCTTGGAAGGATGGATGATGACGAAAGGTTGATATCGTCGTCGTCGTCGTCGTGGTCCACCATAGAGAAACCTCGTAACTCTTGATTCCGCTTCGTATGATGGTTCTTCTTGATGGATAGTGGTGCTTGTAGTTCCTGTTGTTGATATCGTCGCAGCAGTCCATGCCGAGTCGTCCTAGCAGAAGGAATATTCGGCGTGACAATCGTTGGTCCCGCTTTCCCAGTCCTGCTGCTATCATAATAATAATCATCCTCTCGGGCCACCAATGGCGCCCAATCCTTCCACATTTTTGTATGGATAATCGCAGTCTCGTCTCGTCTCGACAAGGAAGGAAGGAAGGAACAAGGGCCTTTAGCTTTTGTTAGCTTTTTATGCACAACAGGTTCCAGTATAAAAAAAAATTTCGGAAGGATAATTATATGCGAAGGCAACTTGCCCGTATCAGAACAGTTCTCTGATTTTGGCCAGTGGTCGGAATAAAGGTAAATGGAATCAATCAAGAGGACAATTGAGTCAGTGTGGTCTTGTCTTATGGCCGTCTACGCGATAGCTTTGGCTGCCGCCTCCTAGTGTTATTACTAGCTATATTGTAGCTTACGGACAAGACCCATTCATGCCATCAAGAAACGAATCAATCAATCAATCAATCAATCATCAATGATGGTTGATAAAGGTTGGTTTGTGAGCGGAAACTAAACGTGAGGAACAGGTGGACCCGATGGTGCGGGGACACAGGAGCCAAGTGCTGAAGGTCAAGAAGCAGCAGCCATGGGAGGCCTTCGCTTTCGACACATAGTAAAAAAACAGACAGTGGTGGTCAAAGGTGCGGTACTTGTAATGGTAAGTACATCTCCTACGGCACAATGCGATACCGTTGGTCGCACAGCGCGATCACGTTGTACTACGTAGCGAGTTTTTTTAGAGCCAATGTGCGTTTTGAAGAGGCAATGTCCCCTACCAGTGCTAGCTAGTAGCTACCTGGTACCAGTACAGGTGTGGTTCAGCCCCTGCAGCCTCCTGTTCTGTTCTGTTGTGTTGTGCCGTGAGGGTCTGCCAAAAACTTGGCACAACTAGCCCCTTGGAAATCCCCATTAAAGCAGCGCTGCAACTAACAGCCAGAGTGAGTCTCCTTCCAAAAGATTGCAAAAGATGCAGGAGACAACACATGCATCTACTTGTCAAGCAGCAGCCCTCAGCATTGAGCTCAAATGCATTAGAAGTTTAGATGTCGATTGCGGTTTAGCATGGCATGGGCTGCTGGCACAGATTGAGGTAGAAAGTGGAATTTTGCATGATCGATCCGCATGACAAATCTACTCTCAGCCACCAATTCACATGTTTTTTGTGTTTCAATCCAACCATGTTGTGCTTAGTGGACACACAAATGTGGGGAACCAAGACAAGAGTTTGCAAGTTGGGTTTTCAAGTGGGACCAGCTGCAATTTGTCGGGCATGAGCCTGTTGTTGAAAACTGAACATTCCTTCTCACAAGTGCAAAACATTCTTGCATGCAACAAATGTGTCAACCATCACTAAATGATTTCTTTGTTGGCTACCAAGAATGATAAACCTTGGGAGAGAATGCAATGAGCTCAAGTTGAAAAGAACATAAGTTTGTCGTCAGGTCATGCACATGGTTCTTCTGTTGCGATGCACGAGTCAGAAACTGTGCCCATTGTGCATCAAAGATGAGAACAAGGTAGCCCCTGACAGACTCCTCCATTTTGTTGCGCACACCCTGGATCCGTCTTTGCATTAACAACAAGCAGCTACTTTTTGAACTTCTAGAAAAAAAATCGTTTGAATTGTGTGTCCATGTTGTGATTTAGCAACAAAGAAGGAAAATTGTTTGGCTTGATTGCACTGAGCAGCTTTGCTGCAGGTGAGCACAGGGGCTGAGATGATGAGTTGGGAAATGACCAAAAGATTTAAAAATGCAGCTGCTATCATTTTTCATTTGTCAGACACTGGTGATGTGGAAGGAACGCTACGTTTCCCTTTCTTCGTGCATGACTGAGCTTCATGACAGCATCAAAAGGCAATTATGCTAGCACTAGCTAGCTAGGGCACAGTGTACCAAGGAAGGAACACACAAGCCTTGGTCAAGTGCACTGGTAGCTGGAAAAGAACAAAGTAGATACTGCTAGTTCAAGGACTGAAACCACAGGGCGAAATCACACTGCTTGCTTTTGGTCTATAAGAATGATATAAAGTGGTCGTTATTGTTTGTATTATGTATAGGTTGTGGTAACAATAAGTTCAATATGTGTATGTAGTATCGTAGCAGGTGTATCATTCAGCGCCTTGGTTTGCTTGCTTGTCTTGTTGGTCAAAATTTCACATGTGGTCAGCCTTTGTGTGCGCTTGTGAGTGTGGTGGTATGTGCGATGGGGGTGGGATTTTCGTTCGATTGCATTGTCTTTCTTGTTTTGTACTTTCTTCGTCTCTGTCCTTCACCCGTCCAAATCAACTTCAATGTACTTGGTATCCTCCTAAGTTCTTCCAGCAATAAACATTGATTCCAAGGAAGGAATCCGTTCCCTTGCTTCAGTTTTTAAAAGGCAAAGTCATCATCTTCGTCAATCATATCGAGAACATCTTGAAGAATGTTCGAGAGGCGTTGCAGTTGGACGGCTCTGGAACAAGACGTCGGTTGGTACATTTGAGTAATATTTTGAGACGCAAGGTTTCTCATGTGAGGAGCACGAAGATGGTAAGTGTTACTTTCATGTCCTCCATTCGGTGACGAGCTGTTGTTGCTGCTGCTGCTCTTGAATCCGTTAGTGTTAGTGTCCTTCATGGTCATTTATTTGTATTTTGTATTGTATGAATGAGTTAAATTTGTGATGAAGTTACCGTCGTTTTGTGTGTGGTACCGTTGAAGAAAAACTTTATGATCACAGATCTGTTTCTCGTTCCGGGATAGATATGCGTGCCAGCTGTTGGATTTTGATTTTTTATGAACAGAAGGTAGAGTTGCCACACAACAGATGTTATCCTGCGCGTACGGCATTCTCGATGGGCAGTTCGATCGATAAAAGGTACTACTAGTACGAACTGGTACCAGCTTGCACAGGATCAATGCACAGGATCAAATGCAGTCATGCGCAAGTGGCCGGGGACAAAAAGTCCCTGACCACAGTTTTTTATCTACTCGACACCATTGACTGCCTTGACACCAACTTTGACAATTGATTTAAGGAGTTCTTGTATTCTCTACTAGATCCTTTAAGTAAAGATAGTGCGCCTGTCTCTTATACACATCTCCGAGCCCACGAGACTAAGGCGAATCTCGTATGCCGTCTTCTGCT
>ENA-ORBV01006016-ORBV01006016.1-microbial-mat-metagenome-genome-assembly--contig:-NODE-6016-length-21710-cov-6.679471_pt1 | contig 21710 bp, 20 predicted proteins | sample MGYA00237777_ERZ505514 | MGnify/ENA primary metagenome ERZ505514 (study PRJEB26160, sample SAMN06269048) | microbial mat metagenome | isolation source: Oligotrophic lake microbial mat | place... | reverse complement strand
AATGATACGGCGACCACCGAGATCTACACCTCTCTATTCGTCGGCAGCGTCAGATGTGTATAAGAGACAGTTATTACTCTCGTGATATTTTCGTAGTCGTTCCATCAATGTTCGTGCATACACACCCATCATGGCAGAGGAGTCATCGGTACGATTGCCCAACAAGGTTGATAAATGAAATTCGGTTTGACGCAAATTCGTGGGACTGGTCACGGCTTCACACAACAGGTAGGTGCCAATTTTGCCTTCCAATTGACTGACGCCCATCACAATGCGATCCGCAAAAATTTGAACCCACGCATCGGTTGGTACTTGCAGGACGAGAAAGGATCGTGTCATGCTTTTGGGAATGGAAGATGGATGTGGCATGCATGGTTGTGGTTGTTGTTGTTGGTTTGTGTCTGTCATTGTTTGGTTTTCCTTCTTCGTTGATTATTGCGCAAAACTCACGGACCGGGAAACACCCACTCCAATTTCTTTTGCTACTGTATCACAACTTTGTTGTTTCCGCTTTCTCGACGTCAAGTATACTTGATTACTCGTGCTATACCCAAGGACACAAAAGCAAAATAATGCCAAATTTACCTCGATCTTTTCAAAGCTTGTCCCTTTCGTCTGATAAGGCTCATTACCTGAAATGGTCTCACTACAAAGGGTTAGGGATACATCCCTGAGCAGCAGTTTTACGTACTTTTACCGTTGCTCCATTTTTCAATCCACCTTTTACACCTTTACTACTATTTTAACTATGGTGAACTGTTGTACATCTGCTGTAGTAACTTCAGCCATCACCTTCTATTACAGTAGTAGCTCGAATTGACTGCACTCTCTCACTACAACTTGTTAGACAATAAGCTACCGTAGTGGCTACCTTCCCACCATCATGTCGTCTGTCTTTCAAAAAGAAAGCACTGCTCCGGCTGCGGCGGCCGCGGCCGCGGCAACCGCTAACGACGACAACGACGATGATGCCGCTCAAGTGAACAAGCTGGTCGTCTTGGAACAATTGACGTCCGTCTACGGATTTGATACTTCCGTGGCAGAACAAGCACTGCAGCAAATGGAAACGGAAAATTCTGCTGCCTTCCACAACAACAAGAACAAACGTACGAAAATGAGGTGTGTCCAAGATGCGGTCAAATACATTCTCGACAATGGTCTAGCAGCGGATGCAGGAGGATCGGTGGTACCCAAAGAAGATTGTCCTCATGTCGTACAGCATGTCAAGATTTCACTCCAAGATCTTCCCAGTCGTCCTGATCACGCCGTGTGTTCCTATTATGCTACGACGAAGCAACAACAACGAGAAGAAGAAAGCAACAGTAGTAATCACAACAGCAGCAAGGGACAACTCAAACGGGATGATGACTACGGTGGTGATGCGGAGGGTGAGGAAGAAGGTGGAAAACACAATCACACACGCTGTCCACTGAGTGAAAATTGGTTATGTCTCGAATGTGGCGTCGTGCGATGTTCCCGATACGTCAAGGGACATTCCCTCGCTCATTGGCATGACACCCAAGGAAACGACAACGAGAAGAATGATGAGGGAACGGAGGATGGACACTGCATAGCCGCCAGTCTGGCGGATTTGTCGGTATGGTGCCATCAATGTGATTCCTATTTGCGGGATCCCATCTTGGATCCTATTTTACAACGATTGGAACAATTAAAGTTTCAGGAAGCTGGCGGGGAGCTTGCCAAAGAACCCCAACGGAAAAAAGCACGACCCTCGCGTGACAACAGCGAAGATGAGTCCGAGACAGGTTGCAGAAATTCGTCTACTAGTAAAGACGACGACCATTCGAATGCGAATGCCAATGATGATAGTGCGCATGAAGACGACGGTGATGGCGATAGTGATGGTAGCGAATTGAGTCCGACCATCATTGCCGTCGCGAATGCCGTCGCCAGAGGTATACCGGTACAATTATTTCAACAATCATCCGACGATGAAGAAGATTTGGAGTATCCGTTTGATAGTGTCCCTACATCCTTGGAGGATGTGGCTAACTTTATACAATCTGACAAGTGTCGTTCGGTTGTGATTTTGGCCGGAGCAGGCATGTCGGTAGCAGCAGGTATCCCGGATTTTCGATCGGCGGATGGACTCTATGCCACCATGAATCCGGACCTCATTACGGCCAACCCCGTCGAGCGAGAAGCCATTCGCATGGATCCTACAGTTGCTTTGGAAAAAGGAATGTTCTTGCAAAATCCTTTGCCGTGTCTAGAGCTGAATCGAGAATTCATTCTGGGGACGCATCGGCAAAAATGGAAGGCAACCTTGGCGCATCGATTTGTCGAGCTCCTACACGCCAAGACGGGGAAACTAGTGCGGCTATACACACAAAATATAGATGGACTGGAGGATCAATGTAGCCAGTTACCACGCGACAAAGTGATTGCAGTGCATGGTAGTATGGATCGCGCGGAATGCGCCGCATGCGGGGAAAAGTCCGATTTCGAGAATTTTTGCCATCAAGTGCGGCATCAAATCAAAGATTTGGCGGGCAAGGATCCAACAGCGCCACGAGAATCAAGGCCCATCACCTGTTCTACGTGCGGATACAATAGCGTCAAACCTGCAATTGTCTTGTTTCGAGAAAATCTTCCCATGACCTTTTTTGAAAATGTCCCGAGAGATATCTTGGATGTGGACCTTTTGATTGTGATTGGAACATCGTTGCGGGTAGCCCCTGCCAACAGTTTGGTGTGGAGGGTCCCGAAAACAGCCATGCGATTGCTGGTAAATCGTGAACCAGTAGGCTGGCATTTAGGAATGAACTTCGGTCCGGATACCAAGCGAGATTATCACGCGCAAGGTAACTGTGATGATGTTCTCTTAGATTTGATGTCTCGTTTGGGTTGGTTGAGCGACTTGGAACCTCTTGTGAACAATCAAATGCTTCCACTGGCTAGTGAGGCAGTACTGCGACAGAGTCTCGGCAGGGATGAGCCAGAATCGAGCCGTGACGTTTACGCATGACGGCATGAGCTAGGTTGCTGCATTTGTTAGATAACCCTAGAGTGGTAGTTACTAGCTCACTAATGAGTCGCCCATCTTTGTGTAAATTTACTATTGAATAGAACTGCTAAAAGTGCATGGCTGAAGAAAGAACAATGGTCGAAAGGAATCTTTGGTCACGTGATGCATTCTCTAATGGTCGATAGAGCTAACATCCATAGCAATTCTTTCCAGTGGGAACAGACTGTTAAATTTGTTCTAACTGTGCTGAACATTGAGGGGCAAAACTTGAAGTGGAATATGAAAGACAGGTCTGCGATACTGCGTTTAGGACAACGCAAAGAATCTTTTGCAGTGCAAACCTTCTGGCGCACTTCGTGGCTTTTTTCCCAGCCAGCTCAATACAACTATTTAGATGACCAATTAGAGGAGAGATCAGGCAACAAAATAATGCACTCCTAGCTAGTATACTATGTAGCTAGCTAGCCAGCTAGCTAGTTAGTACAATGCCGTTAGCTATCTGGAGCGGTCGGGTTCGCCTAGTTGGTTTTAACGGTAAAACCATGATATTCCCGGTCGGACATAGACCCTAACCCTAACCCAAAAGACTTATGACCGCACCCGCCAGCGGTCCTGGCTTATTTCCCCACATCCCACACATCACTGCCCCGCGTTGAGCTTCTCTCGTCCCGCTTGGACAAAAGGATTCCAATACTACTACTAGCTAGCTACTACTGTACTACTAGCTAGAGTAGCTATTCCAATGACAAACACGGAAAGTCAAAGACCGTAATAACAGCCCCGCAAGCCAGCAGGGACTCAACGTAAGCACGATACACGTAGTGTGAGCCACCATTCGTACCGTTAATTATCACTACTAGCTAGTAGTGCAGTAGACTACTCATGTACGGTATGTGACTTACTGCAGTCTTTTTGCCATCCATCGAATTCCCACGTGCACCAAGCATGTTGAACAGTATCGTATCGTAGGGTTCGCCTCCTTAATTTTTTTAAATTTCCTCGTCGCTCAATATTATTGAATAACAACAACATAGAATCCTATCACAGTACTCAGTACAAGTAGTATGACCATGAAGAGAGCACTTCCGACTACATCACAGAGACCGTTCAGGAAGAAGACTTCATCACTCTTTTCCATATCGACAATCCAAGATGATAGCGAAGGGAATGAACCAGCAAGCATAGAGAAGAGCACCAATAGCTCGCCTGCCACCTCCAGATCCAATTCTTCTGTTGCTCTCGATTTACTGGTCCATGATGAGGATGATGAGCCAGACCATGAAGAGGATCATCTGTCTATTTTCCGTCCCAAGGTTTTACTGCAATGTATTGGAATTGATACTGGTAGTGGCACAGCTAAAAGGAATGTGCTTCCCTCTGTAACTCCACTCTCTTGCACCGACGATGAAAATGAAGATTCGTGTTCTGGTATTGGCATTGCAAAGCCAAAGCAGCAGCAGGCAGCAGCAGTATCCTTGCTCCAAACTGCAGCAACTTTCCTTCCGACGGATGGGCGACCGCCCAAATGTCAACAGAAAGCGAAAAAGGCTTCCACATGCAGCCAAGAGGATACAACTTGCAAAATCGTTACAGATGAGACGAAGAAAAAGGACGAAGAAGGAGATTTCCGTACTGGACTCGTCTTTGAAGCAGGGGCCGATCACTTTGACCGACATAATCGACTGCATAAGGAACGCCCATTGCGCATTACTAGCATCCGGGAGGCTCTGCAAAAATCAAAGAGTGAGGTGTTTGCTCGATGTTGTGTCTTGGGAGACGAAGAGAAATCGTCGTCCACCCACAATGCTACTGCTACCACAACATCGGCATCTCAATTTCTGGAGGACGAAGATTATCTTCGAGCTCATCTTCCGGGATACATGAAACGGTACGTATCTAAGTCTTATGTCTGTGTCGTATAGAATGCATGTGTCATCCGTTTCCTTACCTACTTGATCTGTTACAATATCGACAGGCTAGACAAGGTCTTTGATTGCAACTGTTGCAACGAGGAACGCCTAGATCGTGAGGCAGAACAATATAAATCCATGTACTTTACCAAGGACTCGCTCAAGGAAGCGAAGAAGGCGGCCGCATCGCTGTGCTCTCTGGTGGAAAAGGTGGTACAAAAAGATTTGGACAATGGCTTTGCGGTCATTCGCCCGCCGGGTCATCATGCTGAGCCCGGCTTGGCGGGCGGATATTGTGTCATTAACAATGTTGCAGTGGCTGCAGCCTATGCGCGGGCCAAGTTGGGTGTCGAAAAGATCTTGATTGTAGACTGGGATGTTCATCATGGAAATGGAACCCAATCCATATTCTTGAAAGATCCCAGTGTATTGTACTTTTCTGCTCATCGGTGGCATGGTGGAAACTTCTTTCCCTTTCTGTCCAATGGAGGACCTACATCGATTGGCATGGGTGAGGGGGAAGGCTACAACATGAATGTTGGCTGGACTGCCAAAGGCATGGGCGATGACGAGTACCTGGCGGTTTGGGAGCGGCTGTTGATGCCAATAGCCAAAGAGTTTAATCCAGATCTCATTTTGGTTTCTGCAGGGTTTGATGCAGCTGATGGCGATTTGGGGGAATGCCATATTACACCCGAGTGTTATGGTCGCTTGACACGAAGTATCATGTCTCTCGACACTCCCATAGTGTGTGCTTTGGAGGGAGGGTACGTGAGGAGTATCTTGGGCAAGTGTGTCTGTAGTGTCGTTTCGGCTCTGTTGGACCGGACTAGCGCCAAAGAGGGCCAACTAGAAGATGATGAGGATCGCAGGGAACGGGGAGATATCGACGTTTTAGATACTATCAGCAGCACAGCAGCCAAGAATATCCGGGCAACTATCGCAGCCCACAAAGCACATTGGAGTTGTTTGTGATCAGGCGTCAGTCTGTGTTTTGCTCCACCCTATTGATGGCGGCTTGTTCAAACATTGTTAACTAGCATGTTAAGATCTCTACTAGCAGGAGCACCAATAGTATGGATTTTTTTTTAACCCGGCACAGCTGTAGTCAAATTTTGGCATCACTTTTCACACTCACGAGTGCTTCTAGTTGCGATCGGGGTGGACCAATTTCTTCATGTCGTTGAGACCATCTCTGGATTTGACCGTCTTCAGAGAAACTCATCATCTGGATCAGGGTTCTTGTGCTTCTGAATGGGAGTAGCTTTGTTGATAAACAAATTCTGGCTCAATATTGGGTCTTGAATCATTTGTTCGTGAATGTATAGTGGGAGTCCTTTGGCAAAAAAACTACAGAAAGGGCGAATTGTACCTGAAGGAACTCCGGTCACATCCGTTTCTGGATCAAATACATGTTCTACTTTCATAGCAAAAACACTGCGTGTTGTTGCTTTGAGTAAAAAGTCGCTTTGCGAATTTGGGGCAGCGGCAGCTACTTCTTCTTTTTGGTTGGCCTTATCGGTATCCCCCTCATCATCAATTTGGCCTTGTCGGATGGGAATTCTCTCCAGCTTGTAGACGTAAGGTGCAAAAATGTATTGTAATCCCAAAGTGGAGCCAATGGACCCTGCCATGGTGGTGGCTACCATCATCACATGGATTCCAGTGTACATGTCAACACCACGGCTCAGCATCAGAGCTGGCAATCCAACGGTACTTAAAACGGCAGACGACAGAGAAAAAACTTTCAATGTAGTAATCATCTTGCTAAAAAAAATTGTATTTGCAGAATTGAATTAAAGAGTATCCAAGTTTAGAATGGCGAAAGCAATAGGAAATCAATTTCGCTGCCCAGGCTGCACGTGCACTGTCAAAAACTTACCTCATTGGTCCCTCATAGAGAACTTCAGTGCTTTCACTATCAGGTTTTGATGTCATCCATCGTCTCTGGTGATAAAAATTTCTTCTGTCGCTGACATCGAGCGATCGCACGGTGGTGCACGCATTCTGTGTACATGTAGTAGAAAGCGATCCAAATTGTCTTGTAATGCCACAGCCACTTTGAGCTGAAGAGCTGGAATACTTTGATATCAAAGACACCAATACGCGGCTTCGGCCTACTGGGTATCTGACAACGACGCGTTGGAAATTCATGGTGAGACTTGAAATGGGTAGTTAAGGCAATGATTTGTCGTTGTCTACTCGGTGTCTGCTGCTAAAAACAAAATGAAGGAAATTAGATTGAGTCCAATAAAATTTTCCTTCGGAATGAAATCGAAAATGAATGAGCGGCTGTCGCGCATTTCCCCATGTTCCCACGTGTGTGTTGTCTGACCTGAATCACGAGTGCAGATCGGGTTCTCCGCAACCCTAGCCCTAATACGATTAAAAATCTTAATCATCCCCCTTCCTCAGCGACGATGATCATCTATTGCTCATCACAATTTAGACTACTTCGATGTTGAAATATACCAAGATAGTTTCACTAGGTTGGTGATTGATAGACGAACAAACTTTTGTCTTGATGGTGGTGCATCAAGTGATTTTATAAACATGGCACACCAGGCAAGTTCGAACTTTTTGCATTCGTATGGCTGCATAAAGTGGAAGGAACCACAAAAAAATAAGGGAATCTCCCTACAGGAAGAATCGTAAGCATGGTGGGTGATGGGTGAAGTCGTCGGCATCTATGTAACTGAATCTTCATGACACCGTCAACAAGGAAAATTACGGTTGTTTGTTGCAAATTACTGTTGAATGTTGCTGCCACACTCAGTCAACCATCACAAGCGGCGGTTGGCATTGTACCGCAAAGAGTGCATTCCTCTATGAAAAACTACATGTAACCTCGGTAGTTGCTCTCCTGTTTTCGGGTAAAACTTGTAGAACCTTTACAGTTTTAAATGTATGTACTATCAGAACGTCTGGAAATACCAAAATAGTAGAGTACTGATGATTCCTCCGAGAAGTTACCTACCAGATTCTACACCGCAACACAAAATTCTCCGGCAAGTTTTTACGATAGCCTGTAATCAATTGAGCTCCGTAGGCCAAACCTGGAAACGATACCTGTGGTTGCAGTATCCAGATGGGTTCTTCTCCAGATACTACGTCAATGGCAAGGAAGGAGAGCGGATTGAGAGTGTTACAGTATGGTGAGACCTCCACAGCAGATTGAAATCAAAATTTGCCACTTTTCAAATAAATATGCGCACCTCCTGATGCTCTTCGTGGGCTGGATAAAAGATAGTATATGGTACAATTTCCGTTTCAACCAGCTTCTTGCTGTAACTTGTCACTTTTCTATTGTCGATTGCTTTTTGAAGATCTTCTTTTACCTTGGTCGCAATTTTTGTTTGTTTGTCGTCCGAACAAAATATCACGGAAGCATATTGTGTTCCCACATCATTGCCTTGGGCGTTCTTCGTCGTAGGGTCGTGGAACATGAAAAAGAATTTGATCAGTTCTTGGAAATCCTTGTCTGGATTTTTCATTTCAACGTTCAATACTTCGACATGGCCTGTGCTGCCAGTGCAGACTTCTCGGTAGGATGGATCTGGTTTGTGATCGTCTTCTGGGCTCATGAAGCCAACGCTCGCTTTTTGAATGCTTCCTGGAAATTTCTTCTGAAAGTCCTTGACGATATATTTTTCTGCGAAATTACGAACAACAAGAAATGAGTTCGATGATGATAAATGGCAGCCTGCCGTGGTAAGAGACTGATGTTTGTTCTTCGTGGGATGACCAGGAAAAAATGAGAACGTAGCAGGCGTTCAGAAAATGACGTACCAGTGCCCCTGGAGAGAGATGAATAAAACAAGAAACCGAATATGAGATGACAATCAACGGCAGCGTGCCGAGTAGTGAGCTTGGGTTTGGGATGGTCGAGAGAAAAAGAGTGCGGAAAATGACGTACCAATAACATCCAGCCCCCAAGGCTAGTGTTTTAGACATGCCCACCATAGTTATTTACTACGTTGCTTTCGTCTGGGTTAGCTCTGCTGCCTTTGATCTGCTCTACTATACCTGCAATTTGGGCATGTAACAGTAATGAGTTTATGGATTGCCAGCGCCATGGTCGTCGAGGAAGGACGACGAATAAAATCTTCTGTGTCGATAAAAGATTCGGGATCCAAGTGTTAACGTTGGACGCACAATTGCTTAATCATTACAGTGAGTCGTACCAAATTATTGCCCGAAAAGTGTTTGCCATCATTCCGATGGATCATCCGATGGATCGGAATGGAAGCACCGTAACCCTATCTCTAGTTCTTCTATTAGGTACTTTTATCTGAAAATTTTGGGCTTTTCTGAAGGCAGCTGGACGCACATCAATCAAGTAAGAAATTTGAATTTCGCGCCACGAGCGCGCCGAGGCAGTGGCGATCCACTACTTAAGATAAAATTTCGCAACGGAAATCATTTAGATGGGACTTGCTACTAACTGTCCCATACTTACTGTCTTTCTAACCATTTTTTTGGTTTCTGCATCACTACAATTCGCCGTGAATTTTTCATCAGCATCACCATCACGTCAACAAAAGCAACCACTTGTTGACCCTTCCGTTATCTAGCGAATCCATGTTGTTCAGTCCGCTACTACTCTGAATGTACATTACGGTTGCTCTACCTTCTGATTGTTAGCCTGCTTGTTTGCGGCTATTAGCTACTGGTACTTCGTAAAGGACAAGGTCGACATACATACTAGTAGGTGTAACGTCGCCGTCGAGAAGAAGAGCAACAACTAGCTAGTCGTGTTGCTACTGTAGACCTCCCTCCACTAGGTTTGGTTTGTGTGTGGAAATCGAGCCAACGCCTCCTTCCCCTTGAAAGGATTTTTGGTATCCGGTCGACAAAGCTTGAATCGTGCTGGCCTTGCTTTCATACAGCGAGCGACGCCTTCACGTCAAAACCTAAAAGAACGTTACTGCATCACATTCATAATTGCAGTGCCGAATTGATAAATAACAATAAGCTCTTCCTAAATAAGCAGGTTTGTTCGTTTCTGCGGAGTTGGAGAGGTTGAATTGGATTCAAATCCCTCCCTCCACCCACTGTAACAGTGACACTAGTTGGAGAGGATCTCAAGGAACGACCAGCAGCAGCAGAACAGCGTAGCAACAAGCCTAGCCTCCTTGCTTTCGGTTCCATCAGGTTATATTGGATCAGAAAGTGACATACAGTAGAGGAACACAAGCTCACACTTAGAGGAAGGAACCCAACAACTCGTATTATCAACTTTCAGTAACGATCTCCTCAAGATGGACAAGCTTTCACTAAACAACAAATTCTCTGCCGGACACCCGTCCAATGGCTTTCCTCCTGTGGCTGGTGGCTTTGGAGCCTCTCTGGGTTCCAGTGGCAGTGTCGATGAAGAAGACAGCAAAATCAGCCGAGCGTCCGAACGGCGACGACGTCGGTTTCGAAAACAAAAGGCATCATCCTCGTCTGTGGACAGATCAGGAGCCGACACGGAAAGTGCTTCCAGTAGTGCCAACAATACCAGCTCATCCAAAAGCAAAAAGAACAAGCGCAAAGAGAAAAAGAACTTGCCGGATGAAGAGTATGATCCTTACGACTCGGACCCTGGAGAATCCTATCGTCAACACTGTTTGAGAGTCAATGGTTTGAGCACCAAGTCATGTCTCAAGATTCCAACCTTCTTAAAGCCTGTGCATCAAATCACAGCGGAATCGGAGACCGTCATGACGTCGCCTCCATCTCCGATGGCGTCGGAAATGGGAGATGTTCTTGGACAAACACCGGCATCGTTGCCCGCGGATATGACACGAGTCCGATACACCTTGCGTTCCTCCATTACCGATGGATCCGAGAAGCAACCGTCCGGACCTTCTGTGATGGAACGGAGAGAACTTAGACCCAACAATGTGCATATCAATGTTAGCCATTGGAGTGATCATGGAGCTCGACAATACATGGAAGATCGGTAAGTGCTATATATAGAGTTCATGAGGGACTTTGACGGATTTGATTGTGGTTTGACAAAGAGACTAGATGACTCACATGTTGCTGGTTGTATTTGTTCCATTAGATACGTGATAGAAGACTTGGACGCTGTACAAGTCGAGGTAAGCCCTGTTGCGGTAGGGTCGCATACCGAGGGCTCTGTCGAAGTAACGTTTGGGCCCAGGAGGAGTCGCCGATTGACCATGCCATTGACTTTTTTCGGGGTCTTTGATGGACATGGAGGGGAGAAGGCAGCTCAATACTGTGCCGATTGGCTGACTGCTTACATTCGAAATGAAGACTCGTATCCCTATGACCTTGGCTATGCCATGAAGAATGCCATTACTTCCATTGACGATGATTTTGTCGGAACCGGCTACCCAGATGGTACAACAGCTTGTACTGTTTCTCTCGTGGGGGGAAGACGAATTATCTGTGCTAATGCTGGTGACTCCAGAGCCATTGTGGTTCGAAAGGATGGTTCCGTAGTACGTCTAAGTCGCGATCACAAACCAGGAATGCCTGACGAAACACGCCGGATCTCAGAACTCGGAGGAAGAGTTATTTATTGGGGGAGATGGCGTGTGGAAGGACTGCTGGCCGTCTCCAGAAGTATAGGCGATGCTTCCTTGAAACCCTACATTACTGCCGAACCCGAAGTATGCGAATATGACGTTGGCAAGGATGATTGGTTCCTCGTTTTGTCCAGCGACGGCGTTTGGGATGTTATGGACAACGAAGAAGCTGCACATGTAGTCATTGCCTCCTCGTGTGCCATGGAAAATGGAAAGCTGAAAATTGATCCCAATCGATTCAAATGGGCAGCGAGAAACCTTACTGAGCATGCTAGATCATGTGGATCTACCGATAACTTTTCTGTCATTGTGGTGGACCTAAAGAGCTGTGGTAACCCCAAATCGCAGAGCCGGTATGAACCATGACTGGATCTTTTTTCGTCTGATCAATTCCGTGTACAGTATTCTGGGTTTTTTATGAATTGCATTCCCAGCGTCGGGCCAATCCATCGGCAATAATTAATTATAGATACATCTATTATCAATAAACAATAGATCTCTTAACGTCAGTTGGCTAGCATGCACTAACAATGCCTGCTGCTCTAGCTAATACGTCGTATTCAGCGCCGCAATCTGGAGAAAGTGATTATTGTTTCACACTGACTGATTTGCCCCTTTTCTGCAGTGAGCTTATGTGCGTCCTCGAGTGCAAAACAAACGCAAGAAGCCAACAACAATAAGCACGCGTTGTCTCTACACAACACTGACTTGGCTGCCGCCGCATTAACGTACTATCTTTCATAAAGTATAATAACAAGTATTGTCAAAATGACGCCCCAAACGTCGTTGGAGAGTAGAGTGGCGGCAGTAGAGTCGAAGCTCGGCATTTTGCACGGGAAATCCCGAATACCAAATGAGGATGTTCAAACGAGATTGGCGGAACTAAAGTCCCAGTTTGAAGCTTCCACAGACCAAGGGTTTCGTGACAGTTGCACGGAATCTGATAAGTTATTGAGGGAGCTGGATGCAGGAACTGCCATGACACACCAGACCAGCGTCTCGTCAACTCCTCTTTATTATCGTCGCCAAGAAGTGCTGGCCACTACGGATGACCTTAAGGATGACATGGACAAAGTGGCCCAAATGCTTCATTTGCTCATGGTTGGACAAACACCACGAGAAGAAGGACGGCCACCACTGAGGGAAGAAGAGGTGACAGGAGCCCCGATTGTGAACTTGTCTCCCGTTTCGCGAGACGAGGAACGCCGGCTGGATCTGTTGCAAGCTAATCTTGGTGATATCGGTTCGCGCACTCAAGCCATTGGCAATCGCGTGGACGCACTACTCAAACTTTACTATTCACTGGTCGCCACGGCATCCGAGAAGATTGTCCTTGCCGACGAGGAAGTGGCAGTGAGGGAGCAAAAGAAATAACAATTTTACAAATGAACCTGCACAATTATTTATCCTGAATACTCATCTGGGTGTCTCTTTCATCTACGACTTGCAGCTGGCTGCACAGCTGGAATAATAGAGATTAAACCTTATTGTTTGATATTCCATTCATTACAGTTAGGCTTGTAGCCAAAATCCCCTTTAAAAATGAATCTGCACAATGTTTTCTATCATTTCAATTTAGATAGCCGTAAATTATTCTTTTTTACAATATATTATTTCTATTCAGTATTACGACATTCTTTAACTGGAAAATGCAGGGAAATTCTATTTCGGTAGGTCGGCACCATGCTTCGCCATGACAGCGTCTCGCTTGACCTTGTAAGACTGCGTCAAAAGGCCGTTCGCCATCGCAAAAGGCTCGATCGTAATGTAGATCTCCCCAACCTGTTCCCAGGGGCGGAAATTCTTGGTTGCTGCCTTGACTTCTGTCTTCAACTTGTCTTTCAGCCCTTGATTGGATTGCAGTTTGGGTACAGCATCATGTAGAATCTTCATGTTGGCTTCGCAGTCTTCCTGGCTGCAATTTGGGGCGCTGACAGCCTCATAGGCCTCCTGCAATTTCTTTGCCTCGGCTTTGTCTAAAAATCCGGTTGCTCCCAACTCCTCCGGTCGCAGAACAGCAATTGCAACCAGACGGCGACCATCTTGCCCCGTAAGCATAACTTGCTCGATCAAAGAAGATCCGGCAAAGACGGCGTCTTCAATTGGACCAGGTTCAATATTCTCGCCGTTGGAAAGAACAATGGTGTCTTTTGCTCGTCCTGTCAAGATCAAATCTCCCGTGGCAGGGTTGATTTTGCCAACATCGCCGGTGTCGAACCATCCAAACTTGTCGACTGCTTTAGCGGTGGCTTCCGGGTTTTTGTAGTACCCTTGCATTACTTGGGGCCCGCGAGCCAGTACGACACCAGGTTCTCCATGTGGAAGTGCAGGGCGCTCCCGGTCTCCAGCTTTTGCGTTTTGGTCCACCACACGTAATTCCGTGTCTTTGCATTCTTTGCCCGCACATCCAGCAGTAACCAAGTTGGCATCCGATCGACGAAACGAAATCAATGGGGAGCACTCCGTCAAACCATACCCAACACAAATGTTCATTCCAACAGTCTCGTAAAATTCCTCAAGCGAACCGGCCAATGCGCTTCCTCCGGAAATAATGACTTTGAGGTTACCACCGAATCCATCTTTCACCTTACTCCAAACCAACTTATCACCAACAGAATTGATTGGGGCAAGCAGGGCGCAGACAGCCTTTGCCGAAAGCTTCTCAACGAAACCAGGAGGACTGTCTCCTACCACAAGTCCTTTTGCCACCTTCTTGTTCTTAGCAGCAATCGATGAGGTGGCGGTAAAAACTTTGACAAGGGTCTTCACGACGACACTTCCAGCAGCAAACTTGTCTTGCACACCCAAGGCGATTTTTTCCAAAACACGAGGAACCAAGACCATCCACTGCGGCTTGTGCACTGCCATGTCTTTTTTGAAAGTTCGGATGGACGAGTAAACGATGCCGCATCCTCTGGATGCCATCCACAATTCAAACGTACGTTCAGTGATATGCCATACTGGCAGTAACGAGACCATTGTGTCTCCTGGAAGAGGCTCGCCATCTTCATATTTCATGCCAGGGCTCAAACGGTGAGACATTTGGTGAATCAAGTTACCATGAGAAAGCACAACTCCCTTGGGCTTGCCGGTGGTTCCGCTTGTGTAAACTGCGATGGAAGGAGAAGATCATCCAAAGAAGCTTTGTCAGAACAGTGCCAATGGAAAAATGTCAGCACACGGAGTAACATAGTGAGAACGTACCAATGGTGGCAATGTCGCTGGGCCCAAGCTTGGGTCGTCGGCTTTCCTTCAAAGGTGCAGCTTTGTCCAAGAGATCAGCAAAAACATAAACTTCAACTCCAGATTCTTCGGCAAGCTTGGCAATGTCTTCGTCGGAATGCTTTTCACGATGCATGAGGATGATTGTCTTGACAGCTCCAAAGGAATCATTCTTCAATCCAAACTTTTCGAGTCCGTTGCTCTTGGCATTTTTCGCCAATTTTTTCAAGAGCTTAGGCCCTTGTACCACCGCCACACCGGCACTGTCCGAATGCTCATAAATGTATAAAAGTTCGTCGACTGGGGCATCTGCGCCGCGCACCGCAGAAGCACCTCCCGCCATTTGAATGCCATGATCCACCATGAGCCAACGAGCCGAGTTTTCTCCCAACACCGCCACGTTGTTTCCTTTCTTGATACCCAAATCAGCAAAGACAGATGCACTCTTTTCCACGATATCATTCATTTGTTTAAAGTTGAGGTTGATTTTCTCGTCACACAAATGTTCGTCAATGAGGGCCGTACGTTCCGGGCAGAGGGCCGAAAGTTCCGCCCACAAGGATGGGCAATTGGTCATGGAGTCTCGGACGGTACGAAGCTTGTTGATTAAGGGATCACTTGCATAATCTAGCGAATTGAGCTGAAGAGAATTGTCGCCTTGTCCACTGGCAGAGCGGCCCATTTTCGGATAGTTAAAGGCAGCCGTGGTCCCTCCAAACAGAATATCTTCATCTTCTTTTGACAAAGAAGATTCGGGGCTTTTTGTGCCGATATCCTATATCGGCGATTGATTCGAAGAGGAAGAGAGAGAGATGAAATCAGATGGGGCGAATATCACAAAGAACCAATAAAACACAACAGCTACCACACGAAATGAAGCACACAGAGCACCGGTTTTCATTATTGTACCTACCTCTTTGACAGGAGTTGCCCTGATCGGATTACGAACAAACGAATTCGACCTGGTAGCAGCAGAATTCTGAAGTCCACTGGGGGCAAAACCTTCCACTCCATACATAAGAGCGGCTACAACGCCCAAGACGGCAACAGAAGAGATCCTCATGGTGCAAATGATGAGTGTTCTGGAAAATCGGAATGGAGGTGTCAAAAGGTTCTTCTTTTTGTTCTACGATAGAGGAAGTTCAAAAGCTATTTTGTTGCTCTCTCTAATAGTAGTAGAACAAAACCAAAAGTTATGATTACAAGTAAAGTAGTCAGCCGATTGGTTTGTGATGGATGAGCTTATTAATAAAGCGTCTGATCGGGTTGTTCTGCCTGTGCAACTGACGTAAAAGTACGATGATGATGATGCCCTATCCCATTTCATTTTGGGCAGTTTGTTCTTGTCCGTGCCCAATAAGAAAACACAGATTCACTTCAACACATCATCAGTGATTGAATCCCATCGGGGTAGATTCGCGTACATCAACACTAAACTTCAAAATTTCTAATCTCATTCGTGGTAACGGGGGATAAAAAATCAGGGGGTATGAACCATGCTTAATTAAAGTAAAGGCATTTAAAGACTCACAGTTCAACCCCAAGAATACTGATGCACCCCCGGTAGACACGTCCACAATGCCACGTCGCCCCCAACAGCGCATACGCCCGGGAGTCCACATGTACCATGTGGAAGCACCATATCTGAGCTACCAATTTGGCGCATGTGCTGGTGCTGCTAGTCAACTAGCAAGCTAGTAGTAATGTAGTGTTGGTGTCTAATAGTGCATGGTGGTGGTAATGTTCTATTATCCACTCTACAGAGAGTGATCAGAAGGGAAACCCTTCAATTCATTGGATACACTTGCGTTTCTATGGCACCAGCAATGCAAGAACCCAAATGTTCACCACAACCTACCTGCTGCTCCATCAGAATGTCACATTGGAATGAACTTCATTCAAGAGAGTTTCAAGAAGCACTAGGAGAAAGAGCCATTGAAAAAACAAGTTAAATCAGACTTCTTGTTTGTTTCCTCCCCCATTTGTATTTAAGAATCAATTATTGATTTATGGATCAAACAACTCTGCATGTTTCTAAAAAAAGAGGCAGCAGCAATTTGTAAAAGCATAACTTCATTTCTAGTGTTGCAAGAATCACCGAGCTGGATGAAGAGCTACTAGCTAGCATAGTTGGAGCGTGGACAACTATTGTCTTCATTCAATCGATCGTGAAGTTATCAGAGTCAAATTTGAGATCAGTGCAGCGCATTTGAATTTCTTCAAAATAAGTTTCCCGTTGAGAATGTCGCCGTCTTCTAAGAAGAAGAACCATGGCCAAAATGACACCGCCCAATGTCACGGTTGCCACGAGAACTTTCTTCGTTGCATTCAATCCATCGCGAGTCGCAGACTGTACAGGAGGCTTTTCGTAGGATATCCCATTGGAAGTAGAGTCAACAGGAGGTATGTAAGGTACTTCGGTGGATTCCGAATTTTCAGATTTTTCGGGTTTGATGGGGACGTGTTCGCCTGTATAGGAAATATCCAGTGGTAGATCTTGGTCGCAAACGCTCGAGCTATCGGCAGCGGCCATGGCAAACCCCACACGCTTGTTGAGAAAATCATACGCCGAGTAGTACTTATTCAGGAAGGTATCTCCCAGCACCCATCCCTGGACAGCACATTAATGTAATTTCATTAGCCATGGCATTTCTGTAAACATTCTCGTTTACGCATTCACTCTACTTACTGGGATATCTCGATTTCCCTGCAAACGGAGCAAACATAGGGGGCCCATACTTGTCTCGATAACCTCGACCAGCTCTTCCCGCCCCAGATAATAACTAACACCATCTGCGACAAACTCGATGGGCAAAAACGTTTTTTGGTCACAATCAATCGAGGCGGCATCGAATCCAAAAGGTGCAGTACAGTCAACAACTTCTGGATTATCTGTATCATCCATATTGAAGCATGCGGCTTGATTTTGCTCCGCCACATATCCCACCGCATCTACTGGTCCCACCACGTACGTTGAACCAGAATCGACCAAGCCCAGGGAATTGTCCGCCGCCAGAGGACTATCGCCCAACCGAACGGAATCCAATTTGAAATCCCAATATCCTTCAAAGACCGACCCATCGTCCAATTCAAACTGTCCTAAATCATGCCAAGATATGCATCCATCATAATGTTTTTGATTCACTCCTCCCCACACTAACTCGGAAGAAGCTCCCGTTGCCGGTACATTGCCGTGTTTTTGGTTTCCATGTTTATCTGGTTCCATGTCTAATTCCGCATCATTCTTGGGATAGTCGTCGGTGGCTTCCAAATACAAACTGAAGATTGGATGGCGCAATTTTGTCGCGAGATTGCTCTGCACGTTGTGGATGTAAAGTAGAATTGTGAGTATCTTTTTGACTTCAAAGCAATAACAGTCCAAATTCATCCATGACATCCAAAACACACAAAGGCCCTTTTTCCTTTCTTATCTTACCAATGGAGTAGGAAAGGATCTGAGTTCAAGATTAAAGGCCAACCCAAAGACCCCTTCTTCCACAGAACATGTTTCAAAATTTTCGAGCGCCGTAATTTCTCCAAAGACTTGTTCGTCAATCGTCACAATATCTCCTAACCGTAAGACATCCTTGGCAAATTTACCAGACACTTTTTCACCATCGACATATTCTGCCAAAAATTTCCCGCTCGTCGGTGCTTTGTGATAGGTGGATGATTGGCTGGAATCGTAGCGTCGCCATCCCTCAAACGTGAGGCAAGTTTGGTCACAGTGTTTACTGGGAACCCAAAGATCGGAAGATCCTGTATCAAAATCCAAGGTAAACGGTTGTGGTGGTGTTCCAATGGTAATGTCGCCCGTCCACAAGACCAAATGACAATTCGATAAGTGCATGGCGCCAATGGCATCAAAGTGTTTATTGTTGTTGTTGTCATCGCCATCTTCATTATCTGCAAGGTTCCGTCTTGGAGAACGGGCACGCCAATCCCAACGATGATTGCTGCTGCTATTGGTTTGTGGCGGTTGCTCGGCACTGATTCGACGCAAACGTCGATGATGTTGGAATTGACCTTCCCGTGCTTGATGGATGTTTTCCTTCTTTCGTCGTAATGGAATGGCATGCGTGCCACCAGGAGCACCCAGTAAAGGTTGATTCTTGATAATTGTCATGATGAGATAGTAAGGAATGAACTGATTGACAAAGGCGAGAGCTTGCTCTCGTTGTGGGTACACAAGCTGGCTTGCCAGGTGTTGTGTTGTAGAATTAAGGTCGGCCCAGCTGCAGATATTTAGCACGAGGTGTCGGCAAATAGGCGGAGGCATTAATTTATTGGCGAAAGGTCATTGATTGCATTTTGTCATCGCTTGGCCGGGTGGGACAACGGCCGAGTGTGTCGAGTCACGAGCTGGAAATATTCAATCCCGTTCGTCTTTGCGCACGTCATGGTTGCCTCATGATTTCCAACCCCACAAAAAATCAACACTTAATAATGCGTAGAAGCACAACGAAGAAAACAGCGGTTCACCCACAAAGAAGTTTCATCACACGATCCACTGACCGAAGTTTGTGGAATATCTTTACTATTACTATACCCTCTTATAAAATCCAAGTTGTAATTGGTTGACCACGACGATGAGTAGCACCGCAGTATCATTGTACCGTTCGCTGGCCCGGGAGGCAAAGCACTTGAATGATTACAATTTTCGATCCTATGCGGTTCGACGAGTCAAGCAAGGATTTGAAAAGAGTCGGAATCTGCAAGGGTACGATTGACTGTGTTGACGATAGATTTTTTGTGATGGAATGGACTTGGACGGCACAGAATATCTCTAACAAATCATCTCTGTCTTTTTTCAATTTCAATTTTCTTTCACAGAGAGGAAGCTGCAGCTGCCTTGAAATATGGTCAGGAACAATTGGAAATCCTCAAACGACAAGTGATTCTGGGGCGTCTCTATCCCTCTGGGCAAAGTGTTATGGACCATGCTTGAAAAATCAACGAGCCCATTTATTTGTACAGGAAGTCTCAATAGGTCTATGATATATGAATGAAGTTCTACGGTTATTACATGGTCGCATTCCCAGTTCAAAGGTGCTTTACTATGGATGGATCCACAAGATCATTACAGAGTCACTTCTTCGTGGGTATCCGATAAAAAACTTTGGAATGGCCATTATATCTCAATACACAAGCCTGTCGGCAAGCATTTTTCAAACTGCATCGTTGATAATAACGCATGGATTAGTCAATAGACATTATATGCTACATCCTATTGCTTCTACTTACTAGTTCTTGAGGCATGATGAAAATTGTCTAGCATGTTCTTCAAATACAGATAAAGGCGCGAATATCTGGCAAATTGTAATACTTTTGCACGTCATTGAATTGTAAATAAGCTACAGCACGCTAGAAAAATTTGGTGCGAGTGTCTTTCTACCACCTCTGTCCTGGAGGTGCACGCACTACGAAGTCGAATGCAGAATAGTTAAGTTATCTTTTACGCCGATGTCTGGTATGGTAAAAGAATAATAATTCCTTGTTCTGGATTTTTATACTAGGCAAGGAGGACATACACCAACATCTTTCCAAGTAACCTCCTTTCCTTTTAACCCGGTACTCCCGATGACTATTTGCCGTCCAATCAATAACGAGCAACGCTCCGGTAGCTGCCTCTCTCTTTCATTTGCTGTTCTACAGCAGGGTAGACATAGCAGGAATTGGTCGATGCCATGGATTTGAGCAAGGTGTACAAAACAAAGAATGGAAGAAAGAGTGGGAGCGTTGGCAAATAGAAATCTTTGGTAGCACAGTCTCCATCTGCAAGTTATACCTCGGTTCATTCATTCGTTGCTGCTTAGTTGAATCCAACTGAGAAGAGTTGATGGCCACAAAGAGTCAGTTCAGCATTGAGCTCTGAAGCTTCGGTAAGACGCGGGTGTAACTATATTTGGATACGATGGTACTGTATCGCTGAGCACGTTTCATTCCCAGGCGAGGGTGTGCCTAGGTCTGAGCAAGAGCTTCACGAAAGTGGTGACTCTCATCTGGGAGATCCTGTCCACCTTGAACAACCAAAAGGCAGTCTCTGCCCCGCATATTTAAACTGCCGTCACCCGCAGAGATCATAGAAACAGAGTTCATAGAACTCTATTTTGCTGTCGGAAGAAGACCTTTTGACCACTTTCTGCTAGACTTACAAATCTGCTGGGAGTTTCAATGCAAAATGATTCAAGTCGACGACACGAGACCCTCCCAAGAGTTTCTTTCCATATACAGTTATACCAATAGTAACATGCAGTTTATATTCAATTTATATCTTCTATTTTTTCTTGAAAATATCCTTTGTTTTCTCAATATCGTTTCGGAATCGTTCCTCTTCTCGTTTCCTTCGCTCCGCAATCAAGCCCTCTTTACCTCCAAAACGTTTCCTTGCCCGTCTCCTAACTTCCGACCGATTGTAGAGTTTCATTTTCGACCATCCTTTGTGATGAGGATTATCTTTTTCCACAACCGCACAAACTTCCAAGGTTCCCTCGGGCAAACAATACATTTTCTTGGCCTCCTTTTTGGTGACCAAATCGGATGCCCCTTCTTCAAAGGCCTCCAAATCATCGTCATATTCTTCCTCCTCTTGTCCAATTTTGTCAGCTTTGATTCCACTCTCATTCAATTTTGCACGCTTTTCCGCTGGTTCCACCCTGTCCTTGTCCTCTCCCTCTCTCTTGTTCTCATCGTCGTTGTTGTTGTTGTTGTTGTTTCCCCCATTATTATTATTAGTTTTGTTGGCAAGCTCCAATTCTTCCCTCCGCCGCTTCTGAATTTCCAACGCTCGCTCCCGATTTTTCCGCATCCTCTCCTTTTGTTCTTCCGTCAATGTCATTATTGTTGCAGTTTATTCTTTAATGGCAGCTTGATTGGCTTCGCGTCCCGCCCAAAAGGCATAGGCCATTCGAATGGCCCCAAAATACAAGCCAAGTTGTCCAAAATAGGCCAAAATTTGTTTTCGCTGTGAAGGACCAGCTCCTCCTCCGTTGCCATTAGGTTTCAAAACGAACATTACTACTACTACTACTACTACTACTACTAGAG
>ENA-ORBV01006015-ORBV01006015.1-microbial-mat-metagenome-genome-assembly--contig:-NODE-6015-length-21712-cov-8.272336_pt1 | contig 21712 bp, 23 predicted proteins | sample MGYA00237777_ERZ505514 | MGnify/ENA primary metagenome ERZ505514 (study PRJEB26160, sample SAMN06269048) | microbial mat metagenome | isolation source: Oligotrophic lake microbial mat | place... | reverse complement strand
TTCAAGCAGAAGACGGCATACGAGATTCGCCTTAGTCTCGTGGGCTCGGAGATGTGTATAAGAGACAGGATGAAGCCTCCATTGCTGCAATATTGGCGCATGAGTTGGCGCATTATTATCTACGCCACTCTTTATATACATTCCTTGAAGCTGAAGCCGGAAATTTCAATCGTGGTATTTTTGATAATGGAAGACCACGAGGAATATTTTCAGTTAAAAATGAAACCCAAGCCGATTCGCTTGCTGCAGTATGGATTCAGAAATCAGGATATAATTCAGAGGGATTGGCAAATGCATTCCGCACCATGTATCGCTTGGAAAGAAATCGCTTAAAACGATATTCGGAATGGACATTCAAAGAAACCACTCACCCGCTTTCAATTAAAAGGTTGGAAAGGATGAACGAATTTATTAATCAGCATAAAAATAATTTAGGTGCAAATTTTCTTGTGGACGAAACAAAATTCAACCGTTTGAAAGAAGAAGTAAAACCTGAAATACTGAAACGCTTCCTCCACAGCTTTGATTATAGTGCATGCATCGAAACCGCTTTCAAGTTTCATTTATTTGACCCTGACAACAGCACCTATATTTATTACATTATGGAAGGTACAAGAAGAAAGGCTTACCTAAATGTAGACATCTGGAGCAAAATGTTTATCACCAATAATTATTACGACAGCACCAATGTGAATGGAGAGAGGCACAAAGAACTTATGACGAATCATTTATTCAAAAAATTTGATTTGGACATTGTTTCTATCGACCCAAAAGATGGCATGAAGTTAAAAGCCCGATTTTACTGGCGGGATACTCCTAAATTTACTACTTACGAAGAAGCATATAATTTTTTCTATACACTAAGTGTGGCTTTAAAATGCGAAGAATGTGTTTTGTCCAACGCCTTGAGCTATACCGAGAAAGCAGATTCTTCTACCAGGATAAAAATGTTGGAAAAATACCTGGCCTTCCCGTCTGCAAAACACAAAGAATATGCGGAAGCGGTCCTGAATGGCACTATTACAAAAAAGCTAAACAATCAAAAAATGACGAGCTTTGATGGGTTGAACGTTATTGTGGAACAAGGCTATGAAACAATCTCACTTCGTGATGAAAAGGATTTGTTTACAAATGTTGTTGATAGCACCATGCGTAATCAACCAAACAGAAAGGCCGTTTATCTTCCCTTATTTAAAAAGACACATTTGAATGACTATACCGGTTTAATGGCCTTACGAGACTTTTCAATGACCAGAACCGTTTCAAAAGGAGAAAAAACCGAGTTACACATATTGGATCCCATTTATTGGGAAATGTTTCACAAATACAATGTGAACGAAATAGAATTTGTATTTACACGATACTATGAAGTCAGGGCAAAAGATAAAAGTTTAGCATCGTATCAAAAAGTCACCGCAATGGATTTTAATACACTTTTTGGTAAAACAAGTCATACCAAGTATTTTATTATGTTTATCAGCAGTGTTCGCGAAGTAGAAAATGGCCTTATGAAGTTTCGCCATTTTAACGATGAGAATACGCTTACGTCCAAAGAAAATACATCCACTCAGCTCAGTAACATCATACGATATGAATTAGGCATGAAAGAGAAAAAAATGAAAGAGGCCGATTCAAAATATGCTAATTCTCGCAAATGATATAAAACATTAATCTGTACATTTGTACCCTACAATCAGCACATCAATTAACCAGCACATCTGAACACCACCATGATAGCAATCGACAACACCATCGTATCCGAACATTTATTAGAGAAAAAATTTGTTTGCGATTTAAATGCATGCAAGGGAGAATGCTGTGTAGCAGGTGAGTCAGGCGCACCGTTGGAAGAAGAAGAAATTGCTATTTTAGAAGATGTATGGGAACAGGTGAAAGCCTATTTACCTAAAGATGGCGTGAAAGCCATTGAAAAACAAGGCGTTTTTGTGATCGACAGCGATGGCGATTATACAACCACATTGGTAAAAGGAAAACATTGTGCCTTTACTATTTTTGATGAAGGCACCGCTAAATGCGGCATTGAGCAAGCATACTACGATAAAAAAATTACCTGGAAAAAACCAATCTCTTGTCATTTATATCCCGTACGCATTACTAAATACAAGGATTACGAGGCAGTGAATTATCACAAATGGGACATCTGTAAACCTGCTTGTGAGTGTGGCGCCAAGCTAGATGTGCCTGTATACAAGTTCCTGAAAGAACCTTTGATACGCAAATTTGGAAAGGATTGGTACAAACAATTGGAGTTGGCTGATAAACTGAGAAAATAGATTTCAAATCACCACCTGAAATTTGAAATCTGGAATTCTGAAAAGCTACTTGTACCGATAACGCGCGTCTCTAAACCTATTCATTTAAAAGGATTTCAGCACTTCTTCCCCCGAAACACCTGTATTTCTAATTGTGATTTTTTTTCGGATACTGCAAATTTTTTTTGCTCTAATTTTCAGTTTTTTTCACTTTAAACTTAATAGGCTGTTCTTTAATACATTGGTCATTTCTTAACATTCGTCTGTTAATTTCGCGTGTTTATAACTTCGGTCAAATGTTAATTCAATGCACTTGACACATCCCTTTTTTTTACCAAAATTTGTACACCTTTAATTCAATAAACAACATTTTACGAATTAGCTCAAAAAGAAAGCAAATGGCTTTCAGGGATTTTTTGCCCTCTAAACGAAAATAGTGTGAATACAAAAGGTTGATAATCAAATTTTTAGACCTATTTTTAAACGAATTACATTTATGATTGAAGAACCAATATTAAAAGAAAATAAAGACCGATTCGTTCTATTCCCGATAAAGCATAACAACATTTGGGAGATGTATAAAAAAGCAGAAGCAAGCTTTTGGACTGCTGAAGAAATTGATTTAAATCCAGACTTACAAGATTGGGATAATAAATTAAATGATGATGAAAAACATTTCATCAAACATGTTCTTGCATTCTTCGCTGCCAGCGATGGTATCGTAAATGAGAACTTAGCAGTGAACTTTATGAATGAAGTTCAATATCCTGAAGCACGTTGTTTCTACGGTTTTCAAATTATGATGGAGAACATTCACTCTGAAACATATTCTTTATTAATCGACTCTTATATTAAAGATCCACAAGAAAAGGATCGCTTATTTCATTCTATCGATACATTGCCATGTGTTGGAAAAAAAGCCGATTGGGCTATTAAATGGATAGGTAACGGAACTTTCGCAGAACGACTTATTGCTTTTGCTGCTGTTGAAGGGATTTTCTTCAGCGGAAGTTTCTGCTCCATTTTCTGGTTAAAAAAACGCGGATTAATGCCCGGATTGACTTTTTCAAACGAACTAATCTCTCGTGATGAAGGATTGCACTGCGATTTCGCTTGTCTCTTGTATTCGGAACTAACGAACCAATTGCCAAAAGAAAAAGTAACAGCCATCATTGCAAATGCAGTTGAAATTGAAAAAGAATTTGTGTCCGATGCTTTACCTGTACGTTTAATTGGAATGAATGCCGATTTGATGTGTCAATACATTGAATTTGTTGCCGACCGATTACTGGTTGCGTTGGGTTGTGAGAAAAAATACAACGCAACTTGCCCATTCGACTTTATGGAATTAATTTCTTTACAAGGAAAAACAAACTTCTTCGAAAAACGTGTTGCTGAATACCAAAAATCTGGTGTGATGGGCAAAAAAGAAGACAACGTGTTTAAACTGGACGAAGACTTTTAGCGTGCCCTTCGACTACGCTCAGGGTGACGCCTGACTTAGAACTGTCATCCCGTGCCACGACACGGGATCTCACGATGAGGAAACAAATTATTAAAAAAACAAAGATTACCATCGCCTGCCAAGTGCGTAAACAAAGCAAGCGATTTTAAACAAAAAACAGTACAATTAAAGCTATTAACTAATCTACTCAACAAACTCTCATTTATGTACGTAATCAAAAGAGATGGCAATCGCGAATCAGTAAAATTTGACAAAGTAACAGCTCGTATCCAAAAGCTTTGCTATGGTTTAGACCCTATCCACGTTACTCCTATCAATGTTGCCATGAAGGTAATTGAAGGAATTTACGAAGGTGTAACCACTAGCGAATTGGATAACTTGGCCGCTGAAACTGCTGCTTCGCTTACCACAAAACATCCCGACTATGCGCTATTGGCGTCTCGCATAGCCGTTTCTAACTTGCACAAAAACACAAACAAATCGTTTTCGAAAACGATGGAATTGTTGTACAATTATATTGATCCGAAGACTGGTAAAAAAGCTCCTTTGATTGCTGATGATGTTCACGAAATCATTCAAAAAAATGCACAAGAGCTTGATTCTACAATCATCTACGACCGCGATTTTGGTTACGACTACTTTGGTTTCAAAACATTGGAGCGTTCGTATCTATTGAAATTAAACGGACAAGTTGCTGAGCGTCCTCAACACATGGTAATGCGTGTAGCGGTTGGTATTCACAAAGATGATATTGCTTCTGCAATTGAAACGTATAACTTAATGTCGGAGCGCTGGTTCACACATGCAACTCCAACACTATTCAATGCCGGAACTCCTAAACCACAAATGTCGTCTTGCTTTTTACTAACCATGAAAGATGATAGCATCGATGGAATTTATGATACATTAAAATCCTGTGCTAAAATTTCACAAAGCGCAGGTGGTATCGGATTAAGCATTCACAACGTACGCGCTACTGGATCTTACATCCGTGGAACGAATGGTACTTCAAATGGTATTGTTCCAATGTTGCGCGTATTCAACGATACAGCTCGTTATGTGGATCAAGGTGGTGGAAAACGTAAAGGTTCTTTCGCAATTTATTTGGAGCCTTGGCATGCTGATATTTATGAATTCCTTGATCTTCGTAAAAACACAGGAAAAGAAGAAGCACGTGCACGCGATTTGTTTACAGCAATGTGGACGCCCGATTTATTCATGAAACGCGTTGAAGAAAACAGCACATGGTCATTGTTCTGCCCGAATGAAGCACCGGGATTAGCTGATTGCTGGGGAGCTGAATTTGAAGCATTGTACACTCGTTACGAACAAGAAGGCAAAGCTCGCAAAACGATTCAAGCTCGTGAACTTTGGACAGCTATCATCGATTCACAAATTGAAACAGGAAATCCTTACATGCTTTACAAAGATGCATGTAACTCAAAAAGCAATCAACAAAACTTGGGTACTATCAAGTCGTCAAACTTATGTACCGAAATTATTGAGTATACAGCTCCAGACGAGATTGCAGTTTGTAACTTGGCTTCTATCGCATTGCCTCGCTTTGTGGAAGATGGAAAATTTGATCATCAAAAATTATTTGACATCACGTATGTGATTACCAAAAATTTAAATAAAATCATCGACCGTAATTATTACCCGGTTGCTGAAGCACGTAACTCTAATATGCGTCACCGCCCAATCGGTATTGGCGTACAAGGATTAGCGGATGCATTCATCTTAATGCGTTTCCCTTTTGATTCTCCTGAAGCAGTTCAGTTGAACAAAGAAATTCATGAAACCATTTATTATGCTTCTATGACGGCTTCTAAAGACCTTTCGAAAAAAGATGGTCCTTACGAATCATACCCTGGCTCACCAGTATCAAAAGGAATTTTCCAATTTGATATGTGGAATGTAACACCATCTCCACGTTGGGAATGGGATATATTAAAAGAAGAAGTAAAAACTCACGGTGTCCGCAACTCTTTATTGTTAGCACCAATGCCAACTGCTTCTACTTCTCAAATTTTAGGAAACAACGAATGTTTTGAACCATATACTTCTAACATTTATTCAAGAAGAGTATTGTCTGGAGAGTTTGTAATCGTAAACAAGCACTTATTGAAAGACTTAGTAAAATTGGGGATTTGGAACGATTCGTTGAAAAACAAAATCATTATCGCAAATGGTTCGGTTCAAGGAATCAACGAAATTCCTGATAACGTAAAAGCATTGTACAAAACCGTTTGGGAAATTTCTCAAAAAGTAATCATCAACATGGCAGCCGACCGTGGAGCATATATCTGTCAGTCGCAATCGTTGAACTTGTTTGTACAAGATGCAAACTTCGCGAAATTGTCTTCTATGCATTTTTATGGATGGAAAGCAGGATTAAAAACTGGAATGTATTACTTGCGTACAAAAGCTGCTGCGGATGCGATTAAATTTACTGCGGATGCTGCTGCTGCAAAAGAAATACCAGAATCAACAACTACAACAACTGTTGTTCCTGCCAAAGAAGTTTTGGGCAACGAAGATGTATTGATCATGGAACGCCAACAACAAATTTCTGCGGAGCGCCAAGCATTGTTAGAAGCAGAAGCAATTAAAGCGGCTGAAGTTGCAGCGCAAATCACTTGTTCAATTGATAACAAGGATGATTGCGAAGCGTGTGGGAGTTAATTGATACACAAATATAAAAAACATAAAACCCTCGCATTTTGCGGGGGTTTTGTGTCAAAAAACACTTCAACTCATTAAATAATTACGACAGGGAACATGAATTTTAAAGAGTGGCTTTCGGAAAAGGAGTTTGCATTTCATAGAATTGAAACGCTTGTGTTTTCATTAATTTCTTCCGGACTTTTATTGATGACGGTTGTAATTCCATTCATCCAATCTTATGCTTTAAGTCCAATCATTGACATTATCACTTTTTTGATTGTTGAATCTGCAATTGTTTCCTATTGGTATTATGACAGATCTGTTTTCCCAAAAAACAAAGACAAAAAGTTGCATATAGTTGTTGCAATTATATCTGAAAATGCAAAACAAAAAACAAGAATCGCAAATGATTTCGCAAATCAAATTAAAAAACAATTAATCACATTAGGTCTTGATGCGAGCTATGAAGTAACCATATTACATAATCACCAATCAAGAGTTATGCAGAACAGCATAAACTTATACTCTCAGTCATTAAGAGCTGGATTACTAAATTCAGAAGAGGTTAAAAAATTTAACAAGCTCACCAAAAGACTAAATGTTAAATTTATTATATATGGTGATTTAATAAAAAGAAATGCAGAAAACAGTACATATTGCTTAAGTGTTGAAGCCCTAATGCTTCACAAACCAACAGATACAAATCGTGGAACATCATTACAAAAGGAGTTTCAAGATCTTTGGAAAAAAGAAATTACGTTTCTTGAAAAAGAAGAATTAACCGGATTTAAAGCAAATGCAGAACATGTGTTTTTTACCGCCTCATATATGTTAGCCTTGGCTACTTTTGTTGACAATAATTTCAAACACGGGATAGATATTTGGGAAAGGCTTGAACTATATGTTAAAACCAAATCCGAATTAACCTGCCATCAAGATAAAATTATCAAGTTAAAATCTGCATCATACTTTTTGTACTCTCGTTTCCTCTATTTTAATGGTCAAATAGAAGAATCAGTAAAAAACAGAACAAAATTTCTGGAACTTACTCCTAATGAATATGACAAATATTTAACTGAAGCTGATAAATCAAGTAAAGCTTCGAAACGATCCAGAATTAGCTTTGGAGTTTGTTAAAAAAGCTGCTAAAATTGCTCCAACAAATGATGGAACATGGAGATATAGTGAATTTTATGTCTTGATAAGGCTTTCAAAAAATATTGAAGCTCTTCAATCTTTAGATAATATTTTAAAAACCACCTTTCTAAATGAAATTGATACTATTAACCAAATTGTAACATACAATACAATATGCTTAAAGGAAGACTTGAACCATATTCAATCGGACTTTATAATAGGAGCGATTATATACAAGAAACTAGATTTGCCATTGCCTGCCTACGAAAAGCTAGAATCATTCATTAATGCGTGCGGTGATAATGAAAACTGGAAACCTCTTAAAGTGAGAGCACAACAATATTTGGATGAAATTAATAAATCTATAGGAATAAAAGTTTCAACTAATTAGTACCCCAGTAGGTGCCATCTTCTGCCTTTGACAAAAGAAATCAAAAAATTCTGAATTCCTTTTTATTTTTTGTAAATTTGAGAAAGAAAAGAATTATGTTAAATAAATCCAAAGTAATAAAGTCATTAAAAAGTCTACCAGAGACATTTTCTGTAGATGAAGTGATTGACAGAATAATTTTGCTTCAAAAAATTGAACTTGGATTAGAGCAATCTTCGGCCAACAAAGTAAGCTCTTCTAGTGAAGCAAAAAAGAAACTAAAGAAATGGTTGAAGTAAATTTTACTGATCAGGCCTTAGCTGACATTAATAATATTGCAATATTTATTTCTAAAAACTCTGAAAAATACGCTAAAATTCAAGTGCAGCGTTTCTTAGACCGAATTAAAATAATCGAAACAAAGCCCAATTCAGGCAGAGTAGTCCCAGAAATAAACAGCAAAAAAATTCGCGAATTAGTGATGGGCAACTATCGAATCATTTATTTAATAGTAAATAAATCGAGAATAGACATACTAACAATTCACTCGAGCTATATGCTTCTATCAAACTCTCCGGCATTTACAAAATCATAGTCAATAATTACTAGGCTCCGCCCAGTGACATCACAAAAGAGCACTCCAACTCCTTTTCTCAACTGTTTTCCGTCAATTACATTCATGAAACACTTCTATCTCTTTTTATGAAATTAGTTCTACTTTTTGAAAAACAAAATTTACAATTATTTCGCAAATGCTCTTTAATGTTGCGCTCCTCTGGAGCGCTAATTCATTTGAGAAGGGCAATCACTGGAAGGATTAATTCAATCTATACCTCTTGCCAGGCAAGGATTTTACAATGCCTGAAAATTCAAGAGTAAGCAATAAAGAAGAGACTTTACTCATGGGCATTTTAGCAAACAAACAAATGTCATCTACATTCACACTTTCTTTTTCTTTTAAAAGATTCACTAAAATTTCTTCTTCTGGTTTTAATTCTACAAACAATTGTTTTTGAATGGGAGCATTTTTTAACTTTTGTTCCCAGCCCATGATATAAATAATATCAGCAGCCGATTGAATTAAAGCAGCTTTATTTTGCTTGATTAAATTATTACAACCTACCGAACAATCATCATTCACTCTTCCGGGAAAAGCAAATACATCTCTGTTGTAGCTATTGGCAATATCAGCAGTAATTAATGAGCCGCCTACTGCTTTTGATTCTATCACAATGGTAGCATCTGACATCCCGGCTACAACTCTGTTTCTTCTTGGAAAATTTTCCCTGTCTGGACTCACGCCACTGGTGAAGTCGCTTAACCAACCACCATTTTCCAACATTTTTTCAGCGTACGATTTGTGAACAGCAGGATAAATTTTATCCAAGCCATGTCCCAATCCACAAACAGTTGCCAAGTTATTTTCCATTGCAGCTTTGTGTGCACAAATGTCTATGCCGTATGCTAAGCCGCTAACAATTATCGGATTGTATGGAGCAAGATCTGCGATTAATTTTTCACACATTTGTTTCCCATAATCTGTTGCTTCGCGTGTTCCAATAATGCTGATTACTTTTTCTGAATTTAAGTTTGCTTTTCCTTTAAAATATAACAACACTGGACTATCTTCACAATGTGTTAAACGTTTTGGATATTCTTTGTCGAGATAAAAGAGAGGCATAATTTTATTCTTTTCAATAAATTTTATTTCTTCATCAACTCTATCAAATACCTTTTGTGTTAATACCGCTTTTGCATTAGCCGCTCCAATTCCTGGTATTTTTTCCAATGCTGCTTTCTTTTCCGAAAACACCGCTTCAGCACTCCCACAGTATGAAACAAGTCGTTTTGCTCTCACATCTCCGATGTTTGGAATAAGACTTATAGCAATTTTATATTTCAAATTTTCATCCATAATTTTTAATTAGTATCTTGCAAGTACTATATTTGTATTGAAGTCATTTCTTTGAAGCAAATCTATTAAAATCTAAACGTGTAGTCGTTTATTTCTTACTAGTTGTCTGCAATTGCTACAAAATTTAGTATTTAGAAAAAGAATTATAATAAAATGAAAAAAATACTTACTCTACTTTTTTTTATTCTGTTTGCCAGGTCTTTATTTGCTCAAGAGGCATATATAAAAGGAAAAATATCCGATTCTCAAACCAAAGAAACCATTGTTGGGGCCTCCGTAATTGTTGATGATACAACTGGAACTGTAACTGACATCAATGGGAATTATTTTTTTAAAACAATAGAAGGTAAACATAAAGTAGAATTCAAATCGTTAGAATTTAAAAGTCTATTGATGATGATTGATATTAAAGCTAATGATACCCTTTCAAATGACATTGTTTTGGTTGGCGATTCTAAAGAGTTAGGAATTGTAGTAGTGTCGGCAGGAAAATTTGAACAAAATTTAAATGAAGTTACAGTTTCAATGGAAGTTTTAAAACCATCCTTGATTGAAAATAAAAGCTTGCAATCCATCGAAAACGCTGTTGATCAAGTGCCTGGGGTGAATGTGATTGATGGGCAGGCTAATATAAGAGGTGGAAGCGGTTTTAGTTACGGAGCAGGGAGCAGGGTTTTAGTTATGGTGGATGAAATGCCGATGTTAACTGCCGATGCAGGAGATGTGAAATGGACTTTTCTTCCGGTGGAAAATTGCGAACAGATAGAAGTTATCAAAGGTGCTTCATCAGCTTTATTTGGTTCTTCGGCAATGAATGGAGTAATTAATTTTAGAACGGCTTATGCAAAGGATGAACCGGAAACCAAAATTCATTTTTATGGTGGCGTATATGATAAACCAAGACGCAGTTCTTTGGCTTGGTGGTGGGGTGATACGAATCCAACTTATGGGGGAATGAATTTTTATCATGCACAAAAAATAAAACAGTTTGATATTGTTGTGGGCGGAAATTTATATAGCGATGAAGGATATCGTTATTTGGAAACTGAACAACGCTATCGTGTAAATACAAATTTGCGTTATCGTTTCAAAGGTAAATTGCAAGGCTTACAAGTTGGAGTGAATGCAAATACCATTCGCACAAAAGGAGGTTTATTCCTGACATGGGAAAATGCTGATTCCGGAGCATATCGTCCATCAGGTGGAGATTTGAGTCATTACATTACTTACCGAACTAACATTGACCCATTTGTTACTTACCAAACAAAAAATAATTCAAGACATACATTAAGAGGTCGCTTCTTTAGAACAATCAATACAAATAATACTAACCAAGAATCAACAGCGGATGTGTATTATTCAGAATACCAATTTCAAAAACGGTTTGAAAATGGATTGACTTGGACAATAGGAGCGGTGTGTAATTACAATGAAGTACATTCGGGTTCGCTTTACGGAACGCATTTCAGCACTAACACTTCTTTGTTTACTCAGGTCGATAAAAAATGGAAAAAACTAAATCTTTCATTTGGAATACGAGGAGAATATTTTAAAACCGATTCCGTGGAGACAAAAGAAGATGTTTATTTGTTTATGGATCAATCAAAACCAATCGCAAAACAATCGAAAGTAAAACCGGTTTTTCGTGCAGGAGCAAATTATCATTTGTTTAAAGCAACTTATGTCAGAGCTTCATTTGGACAAGGATTTAGATTTCCTTCGGTTGCAGAAAAATATATTCAGACAAGTGCAGGCGGATTGGATATTTATCCGAACGACAGTTTAAGACCAGAAAGTGGATGGAGCAGTGAAATAGGATTTAAGCAAGGTCTTCGATTGGGTGAGTGGAAGGGTTATTTCGATGTTGCAGCTTTTTGGACTGAATATCGTGATATGATGGAATTTACTTTCGGTTTGTACGGGCCGTTTGTTCCTCCTACTTATGGGGTTGGATTTCAATCTAAAAACATTGGTAATACCCGAATTAAAGGGATCGATGTTTCGTTGTTAGGTTCTGGTAAAATGGGGCCAATAAATGTTTCAATGTTGCTAGGATATACTTATATCGATGCCATTCAAACTGATTTTGATTTAGCAAAAGATTCTGCTTTTAACACAACAAAAAATAATTTACTTAAATACAGATATAAGCATACAGGAAAAGGAGATGTTGAATTGGGATATAAAAAAATAGCGATGGGACTGAGTCTTCGTGCAAATAGCTTTATGGAAAATGTGGATTCTTATTTTGTGGTATTTTTTCCAGGAGTAAAAGAATATCGTGCATCTCATAATCAAGGGGATTATATTTTTGATTACCGACTTTCTTATCAACTAAATAAAACTGCAAAACTTTCATTCATTGTCAACAATATGTTTAATCGAGAGGTGATGGGAAGACCCATGGATATTCAGCCTCCAAGAGTATATGCATTTCAGTTAACTGTTAAATTTTAAAATATTTATAATATGATCATACGCCCGTTTAGTTTCAAAAAATGGATTGATGACAATCGTCATCTCCTTAAGCCACCTGTAGGAAATAAAGTGGTATATGAAGACACCGAATTTATTGTGATGGTAGTTGGTGGTCCAAATGCTAGAAAAGATTATCACTTCAATGAAAGCGAAGAATTTTTCTATCAATTAGAAGGAGACATCATGGTGAAAATTCAAGAAGATGGAAAAGCAGTTGATGTTCCAATTAAAGAAGGAGATATATTTTTATTGCCTCCTCGTGTTCCACATAATCCCGTTCGTGGAGCTAACACTATTGGTTTGGTAATGGAACGTAAACGCAGAGAGGGTGAGCAAGACGGATTGATGTGGTTTTGTGAAAAATGCAATACTCCTTTGTTCGATAAAAAATTCAAGCTCACGAATATCATGACACAGTTTCAAGAAACGTTTGCTCATTTTTATGGGAATGCTGATTTGAGAACCTGTAAAAATTGTGGACATGTGATGGAGCCTCCAGTAGCAGTTAAGCAAGAGAGTTCACATTAGGGGCATCCGGTTTTGGCTCGCAGATTTTCGCGGATTCTTTTTTGTTGTTAGAGTGTTCTATGCTTGCGGCAACTGTTTCCTAAGTTTTTACTAGGCGTAATTCTTTTAATTCAAGAACCACAATATTTTTTTTTATTTATCTGCGCCTATCCGCGAAATCTGCGAGCAACCTTTTTCGGAGACTAATCATAAATTATTAACGATTCTCGTTATTCCACTCGCAATGTTATCAGTATTAAAGTTGACCAGTATACCCAGTTTTTTCCCAGTTAGTTTTAAATAAGTAAGTAATTGTTTGTGATGAACTGGAGCCAATATCTCAACAGATTTTATTTCAACGATTACTTTATTGTTTAGTAATAAATCAAGTCTAAACCCCAACTCTAATTTCACATCATCATAAATTACCGGAATTGGAACTTGAGTTTCTACAACCACTCCGTCTTTAATCAATTGATGCTTTAAAGCGGCTTCATAAACAGATTCTAATAATCCTGGTTCTAAAGTGTTATATACTTTAAAAATTGCACCTCTTAAAATATAAGTAATATCGTTCTCATTCATAAATAAAAATTTAAGAATGCAATACTAAAATGTTTTACTAAAACTATCCAAGTATAAACGGATAATCTAAAATTTTAAATTTATTTTTATCTGCGAAAATCTGTGAAATCTGCGAGCAAAAACCTAGAAAGCCAATTTCGTGAGCCCCCAGTTTCTCGTATCGAAAATCAAAAGTTGGTTTTTTAAAACTTCCATCCCTAAAATCAATTTCAGAGTTTCCTGCGCCATCATTGTTGCAATAATTCCTGGCAAAGTTCCCAACACTCCATTTTCATCACAGTTCGGAACATCTTCAGCATTGGGTGGTTCAGGGAATATGTCTCTTAAGTTTTTACTTCCTTTGCAATTGAATACAGCCACTTGTCCTTCGAATTTTAAAATGCTTCCGTATACTAATGGAATATTTAATTTCACACAAGTATCGTTTACTAAATAACGAGTTAAGAAATTATCGGAGCCGTCTACAACAATATCAAATTGAGAAATTATTTTTTCTGCATTTGTTTCAGAAAGCAGTTCATTAAAAATAAGAATGTTGGAATGAGGATTTTGTTTTTTTAATTTTTCAGCAGCAATTAATGCTTTTGGTTTTCCTACATCATCTGTAGAATATAAAATCTGACGATGTAAATTGTGTAATTCAACTACATCAAAATCAATTACACCAATGGTTCCAATTCCTGCTGCAGATAAATAGAGCAGGGCAGGACAACCCAATCCTCCTGCACCAATAACTAATACTTTTGCAGAAGAAAGTTTTTCCTGACCTTTTATTCCAATCTCAGGCAAAATCATTTGCCTGTTGTAACGAATCAATTCTTCTTTGGTAAATTTGCTCACGATTATGCCAAGGTTTTATCCCAATCTTTCCAAACGGGCTCGTATCCACTTTCACTTATTAGTTTTGAGATTTCTTGTGCGCTTCTTTCATCACTGATTTCAAATTGTTCCAGCGAATCAGGTTCAACCGCATAGCCCCCGGGATTTGTTTTTGAACCCGCACTCATACTCGTTACTCCTAATGGAATAATGTTGTTTCTGAATTTTTCCGACTCACGTGTAGAAATAGATAATTCAACGTCTTCGTTAAATAAACGATAAGCACAAATTAATTGAACTAAATCTTTATCGCTTACAATTACATTGGGTTCAATAATTCCTTCTGCAGGGCGCATACGAGGAAAAGACACGGAAAACTTTGTTTGCCAATATTTTTTCTGAAGGTAATCCAAATGCAAAGCATTAAAAAAGGAATCTGTTCGCCAATCTTCTAGACCTAATAAAACGCCCAATCCTATTTTATGAATTCCAGCAATACCGATTCTGTCGGGTGTTTCCATTCGATAAAAAAAGTTTGATTTTTTCCCTTTTGGATGATAGCTTTTATAAACTTCTTCGTGATACGTTTCCTGATATACCAAAACAGAATAAACACCTGCATCGTGCAATTCTTTGTATTCTTCTGTTTCTAATGGTTGTACTTCAATGGAAATGTTTGCAAATTGCGATTTGATTAATACGATTGCTTTTTTAAAATAATCGACATGAACAGTTTTATTTGCTTCGCCTGTGACTAAAAGGATGTGATTGAAGCCGTTGTTTTTTAACACCTCTACTTCTTTTAAAATTTCTGCATCAGTAAGTGTCTTACGTTTTATTTTATTGTCGAAACTAAAACCACAATAGGTACAGATATTATTACACTCATTACTTAAATACATCGGAGCGTACATCTGAATCGTTTTCCCGAAACGCTTTTGAGTAAGCGCATTGCTTAGCTGAGCCATTTGTTCTATGTAAGGAACTGCAGCAGGGGAAATCAATGCTTTAAAATCTTCTAATGTTCGTTTAGTTGAAGCAATAGCATGTTCTACATCTTTCGCAGTTTTAGCGTAAATGGAGGATTTTTGTTCTTCCCAGTTGTGGGATTGAAATATGTTTTTGAAAGTATGCATCGTTTTTTGCTCGCAGATTTCGCGGATTTTCGCTGATCTGGGTGTTCTTTTTTTTATTTCTTTTCTTTTAATATTTTTTCTGCGAAAACCTGCGAGCAACCTTTATTCATTTAAAAAAGAAGTTAATGGACTACTTGCCATTGCATGATTTAACTGTTTTGCTAAACTTGATTCGTATGCCATTCTTCCTGCTTCAACCGCCATTTTAAATGCTGCTGCCATAGCTGTTGGGTTTCCTGCTACTGCAATTGCTGTATTTACCAAAACCGCATCTGCTCCTAATTCCATTGCTTTTGCTGCATCAGATGGGCTGCCAATTCCTGCATCAATAATTACAGGAACATTGCTTTGCTCAATAATAATTTCTAAAAAATCGATTGTTTTTAGTCCCTTGTTTGTTCCTATTGGTGAACCTAATGGCATTACTGCAGCTGTACCAACATCTTCCAATCGTTTACACAAAACAGGATCTGCGTGGATGTATGGTAAAATGATAAACCCCATTTTTGCTAATTCCTCTGTTGCTTTTAATGTTTCGATCGCATCCGGCATTAGATATTTTGGGTCGGGATGAATTTCTAATTTCAACCAATTTGTTTCCAAAGCTTCTCTTGCTAATTGTGCTGCAAAAATTGCTTCTTTCGCGTTTCTTGCCCCTGATGTATTTGGCAACAAATTAATATGAGGATGCATCAAATGCGACAATAACTGATCGGTGTCGGTTTCCAAGTCTACCCGCTTAAGTGCGACAGTGACCAATTCGGAGCCGGAAGCTAATACTGCGGCTTCCATTTGTTTTGCAGAGCCGAATTTTCCTGTTCCTAAAAACAAGCGCGACTTAAATTCTTTTCCTGCGATATTAAGTAGTTGCATGTAAACGATTTTTTAGTTGTTCAATTAATACTTTTTTATCTGGATGATTCGTAATGATTCCTGAAGCAGCAATTCCATAAACTCCTGTGTTCATTAAGTCAGAAATATCTTCAGCAACAATTCCTCCGATTGCGTAAACAGGTGTGTGAATTTCTTTGTTTTTTAATTCCGACATGATACTTGCAAATCCTTCTGTTCCTAAAATCGGACTCAGTTGTTTTTTTGTGCTTGTGAACCGAAGTGGCCCCAAACCAACGTAATCACATTTTTCTTCGACACGTTTTAACACGTCCTGTAAAGTGTTTGCGGTTCCTCCAATAATCTTTCCTTCGCCTAAAATGGTTCTTGCCACAATTGGTGATTCATCACTTAATCCTAGATGAACGCCATCAGCATCAATTCTCTTTGCTAGTTCAACATTATCGTTTATAATAAATGTTGCATTAAAACTTTTGCAAAGTGCTTTTACTTCTGTAGCAACAGCAAGCAACTCTTCTGCATTTGCGTTCTTAAAACGTAATTGTACCCAGTCGCAACCAGCATTTAACGCTTCTTGAATATTATTGAGTTGTTCAACAGCCGTTTCGCCTTGTGATATGTATTGTAATTTGCTATACATTGTGAAATCCTAATAAGGATGAATTGCTTCCTAAAAATTGTTCAACGTATTGTTTTGCTTTTTGACAACTTGTTTTTAAATCATTTCCTAGCGCCAAGTTGGCAACAATGGCTGCAGATAATACACATCCGGAGCCGTGTTTTGCTGATAGATTGTTTATACTTGGTTTCAATTCGATACACCCTCCATTCATATATAAATAATCAACTCCTGCTTCCTTTTCATTATGTCCGCCTTTTAACAAAACAGAACAGTGCTCCGAAAGTTGCTTTGCTGCTTCTTTTGAATCAGATGTGTTTGTTAAAATCATTGCTTCTTGCATGTTAGGCGTAATCAAATACACATTTTTTAAAACAGTAATCAAGTATTTTTTGTCAATTGTTTTCTGAAAATCAAATCCGGTGCTCGATTTAATAATCGGATCAACAACTATTTTTATTTCTGCATTTTTATTTTTAATGTGTGAAACCAATTGCGATAAATATTCAAATGATGGAACAACCCCAATTTTTATTATCTGAACAGGATATGAATCTAGTAATACGTCCACACTTTTTAAAACAGCCTCTATCTTTTCCCATTCAACCGAATAAAATTTGTTTTCCGTTTGTAAAGTTGTTGCAGTACTCACACTCAGTCCATACACTTTATGTTGCTCAACAGTTTTAATATCTGCCAACAATCCAGCTCCACCCGAAGGATCGAAGCCGGCAATACTCATTACATATTTACGTTCTTGCTGCATTCTCTAAATGTATCGATTGCCTTTTTTGTGTCTCCCCAAATTGAACCTAGCAAAGCAGCTCCATCAAAATTTAGTTCTTTTACTTCTTTTATTTTATTCGGAGTAATTCCTCCAATAGCAATGAGTTTTATTTTTTTATTTTTCGGAACCTGAATTTCAGTTTTAGGCTGATATCCTTTTTTCGAAATGCTTTCAAACACTGGTCCGTAAAACGAGTATTCAAATGTTTCTGATAATAAGTTCAATTCAGTCAATTCATGTATAGAAGTCGAAAGTGTAAATCCTTTTGATTTTAAGTTTACCAATTCTTCCTCCTTTAATTTTAATCGTTCTGATTCAGGAAAATGAATTCTATTTATTTTAAATCTTTCTGCCAATTGATGCTGTTGATGCAAAGCTATTTTTGAATGATATGCTGCATTTATTTTTTCAATCAATTCAATCAATTCATTTTCTGAATAATCAGGTTTTCGTAAATGAAACAGCTCCAATCCTTCATTAAACAAAGCATTTATAACATCTGCTTCGCCTTCAACAACATTAGGATTTGAAACAACAATAATTTTCATTACGAATAAATTTCACTTCCAGAACTCATAAACTCATTTGCTTTTTCTGCCATTCCTTTTTCCAAAGACTCATCACCCGTCATTCCAATTTCTTCTGCATATTTTCTAACGTCTTCAGTAATTTTCATGGAGCAGAAATGTGGTCCGCACATCGAACAGAAATGTGCAGTCTTTGCTCCTTCTGCTGGTAAAGTTTCATCATGAAATTCTCTTGCAGTATCTGGATCAAGCGATAAATTAAATTGGTCTTCCCAGCGGAATTCAAAACGTGCTTTACTCAAAGCATTGTCACGAATTTGTGCTCCCGGATGTCCTTTAGCTAAATCAGCAGCATGTGCGGCAATTTTATAAGTAATTACTCCGTCTTTTACATCTTTTTTATTCGGTAATCCCAAGTGTTCTTTTGGAGTTACGTAACACAACATCGCACAACCAAACCAGCCAATCATTGCAGCACCAATTCCGGAGGTGATGTGATCATAACCGGGAGCAATATCGGTTGTCAATGGCCCTAATGTATAAAATGGAGCTTCTTGACATTCTTGCAATTGTTTCTCCATATTTATTTTTATCAAATGCATTGGAACGTGACCAGGGCCTTCAATCATTGTTTGAATATCGTGCTTCCAAGCAATCTTTGTAAGCTCTCCTAATGTTTCCAGTTCTGCAAATTGTGCTGCATCGTTTGCATCTGCAATGGAACCAGGGCGCAATCCATCGCCCAACGAAAAGGCAACATCGTATGCTTTCATGATTTCGCAAATCTCTTCGAAGTGTGTGTACAAGAAATTTTCTTTGTGATGCGCCAAACACCATTTCGCCATAATTGCACCGCCACGGGAAACAATTCCAGTTACTCGTTTTGCTGTCAGCGGAACATAACGCAATAATACTCCGGCATGAATCGTAAAATAATCTACTCCTTGCTCTGCTTGTTCAATTAAGGTATCACGGAAAAGTTCCCAAGTTAAATCTTCTGCTTTTCCATTTACTTTTTCAAGTGCCTGATAAATTGGAACCGTTCCAATTGGAACAGGAGAGTTACGAATAATCCACTCGCGTGTTTCGTGAATGTTTTTTCCAGTTGATAAATCCATAATGGTGTCAGCGCCCCAACGACAAGCCCAAACTGCTTTTTCCACTTCTTCTTCGATGCTAGATGTAACAGCACTATTTCCAATGTTTGCATTTATCTTCACTAAAAAATTTCTTCCGATAATCATTGGTTCACTTTCCGGATGATTGATATTGTTAGGAATGATAGCGCGACCCATTGCAATTTCATCTCTTACAAACTCAGGAGTAATATGAGTTTTAGGAGTGTTAGCTCCAAAATTATTTCCTGCATGTTGATGTCCAACCGAATTTAATTTATCTATCATCTGGTTTTCACGAATGGCAATGTATTCCATTTCTGCGGTGATGATTCCTTGTTTTGCATAATGCATTTGAGAAACATTCGCTCCCTTTTTTGCACGGAAAGGTTTTTGAATGTGCTGAAAACGCAAATGATCAATTTCTTTTTTAGCCATACGTTCGTGACCGTAATCCGAACTGATGTCATCCAACTGTTCCACATCACCACGTTTCAATATCCATTCTTCACGTAAGCGTGGAAGACCTTTTTGAATGTCAATCGTTGCATTCACATCAGTATACAATCCGCTGGTATCATACACAACAACAGGTTTGTTTTTAGCAATACTTTTACCGTTTGATTGCGTATCAGAGAGGGTTATTTCACGCATCGCCACATTTATGTTGTGCAATTCCCCTTTTACAAATACTTTTTTAGAATTTGGAAAAGGAGTTGTCGTGATGGTTTTTTCGCTTGGTATTACTTCCGTTTTTTTCATAGTTGATTTTTTTAATTGAATTTATCCGCCTTGAGTGGCTTTAATAATTAGTATAGAATCGTTGTTTGAAATTGTTTTTGTTTCCCATTCTGTTTTTGGAACAACAGAATTATTAATAGCAATGGCAATCCCTTTCTGCTTGTCAGGAATCTCCATGTTAAGCAATTGCTGAACAGTCAGACTGCTTTGTCCGCTTAAATTTTTTACTTGATTGTTGATTGTAATTTCCATTCCATAATCGTTTATACTTTAGGAATGGCTGAGGATAGAAAACCATTTACTTTTTCCTTGCGAGGTAAATTCGCGATGGCGAGTTTTACCTCGCCATTCGGCAGTACTAACTGCATCAGGTTCAAAGGGTATTTCTCAGTTCTCCAATAATCGGGAGGACACCCCTAAAGTGATATAAAGGTATGAAAGTATTGACGGAAAATGAAAGTTTATGTAGGAATAGTTTTCAACTTTTTTTGCCCCCTTTTGAAGCCGACTTTGAGATGGATTTCCCCTTTTTGGATGCCGAATCCTTTGTTTTAGGACTTTCTTATCTTTCTCTTCTACTTGTTTAATCCTGAATTTTACAATTTTTGTAATGAGTGTGGAAAAAGCCTGAACGAAAAAGGAAAAATCTAATTCGATTAGGAATAGACCAAGGACATGCTTATGCATTTAGTAGAACGCGAATGGGAGGATGGCGTGTTGCACAAAGTCCAATTTTAACAACTACAATTACATTAAAACGGTTGGAAAAGAAAGGGTATGAATCTCTGCTCAATTATTATTTGAAAGTATCTCCACAACTTAATAGCCTGTCCCGAACTTGATTCGGGAAACCGCTGTATACGAGACCCGTACGTACAGTGGTGTGAGAGGCGCAACCGTCAGTTAATTCTGGCGGAGCCGTCTACTCGATTACCAGCTGTATTTCTTTGTATAACTGTCATCAAATTTTAGATTTCAAAACTTGTTTAAGTGTCTGTCCAATATCAGTTAAATAAATTATTAAATCTCCTCCAAACTCTGAATATTGTTACATCTGCAGAAGGTTCGAAATTATTGAATGCTATCACCAATCAAGAAAATGTTTTAGACTATCGTGCTGCTATGTGGAATACTTTAGGAAATCGATTACGTTCTCAAAATATGATTTTGGAATCTATTGTGTTATACGAAAGCAATTGATCTCTCATCATTTTATTGCCCATTCGAGTCGAGGATTTTCGTACTTAAAGTTACTCAATTTTAAATCAGCTAGTCAGGATTTCCAATTATCTATGACCAAATCTCCAAGTGAAGACGATGTACAAGTTCAAATAATCATTCCAGTAATGCAATTATTGAGACAAATTGGATTAACTTGGGAAGAAATATTTCGATATCTAAAAGGTTGTGGTGTTCCACGTTCCTTATTATTACAATAGAGAATTGAAATAACCACACACTGACTTAGGATATTCAAATTCAATCATCCTAATGATCAGACTTTCAATAACCAAATTCCTCCCAGTCAATATGCTCTTGAAAGTTAAAACTTATCAAATATTTTAAATTTCCTCATCTTCATTTTTTAAAAACTCTTTTTTTTTCTCTAAACTTTTAATGTTCAACTGCTAGATAGTATATATTATTTAAAAATAATCAAAAAATACATTTTAGAATCCTTCACCGCTCTGTTTCTTCAATTCCTTACTCAATTGATTT
>ENA-ORBV01006013-ORBV01006013.1-microbial-mat-metagenome-genome-assembly--contig:-NODE-6013-length-21723-cov-6.327451_pt1 | contig 21723 bp, 15 predicted proteins | sample MGYA00237777_ERZ505514 | MGnify/ENA primary metagenome ERZ505514 (study PRJEB26160, sample SAMN06269048) | microbial mat metagenome | isolation source: Oligotrophic lake microbial mat | place... | reverse complement strand
CGAGATTCGCCTTAGTCTCGTGGGCTCGGAGATGTGTATAAGAGACAGGTTGTATACTATTCTGTATATAATTATCATTAGAAGATGACAAAGGAGGAGAGACCTTTCGGCAGATCACAAGAACGTAAACAGGGTCCTTCTTGCCATCATCATTATAAATCATGCGGTGGAATACACAGCCGAAAACCTCGTCGTCGTTATGATTGCCTTTCTATAATACCACATCATGCAGTATTATCAGGGATGGTTCTTTTGTGGTTGGCAGCCACAATAAAAACAGTACAGGGCTTCTACCATTCTCATTCTTTCCAACCGCTGCCAACGCCCATAATATTCCGTAACAGTTGTGGGGGCAACAACAATTTTCCTTTCTATTTCGTTGGTTGCTTGGAAAACAAGACGAGACGAAAAGGCTGTGCTACTGCCTTGTGTTTGGCGTCTGTCCAAGAAGCCCTTCCGTCATCGACATCATCCTTACAAGACAAGACCATTCCAGATTTGTGGAAAATTGTACAAGATTCCAATGGTGTCCTAGAAAAGGGATTAAAGTCCCGTCTCAAACGAAAACAAGATCTCATTGACTACATTCTTGAGACAAGCATCCATCACCAACATAGTGATGACCAAGAAGAAGAAAAAGAACAAAAGGATGATGACAATACCCTTCGACACGAACTTGAGGATGCTGCTAATGATGGTGCAATGCAAGAAATTGATCATGGTGATGATTCTGAGGAAGTTGGAAGTGGAAAGGATCCTACAAAAGAGGACAACGACGACTCGGCCTTACCTGCTGTTCGAGATTTGTATCGAACCATTGATGACATTGTCGAACTACGTAGATTATTGGATGAAAGCGTGGATGCTGACATTGTTGAGAAAATTCCACGTACACTGGCGGACCAAATGATGAAGAAAGAAATCATTAGTCTTTTACCGATTCAGACGAAATCCTTTTTACGAATACATGAGGGACTCGACACGGTATTGCAAGCACCTACGGGCCAGGGGAAAACGTTGGCATTTGTCTTGCCTGTCCTTGCCAGACTGATGTTGGAGGAGGATCCAACTGACAAACAACAACAGCAACCAAAAGGACAAAGAAGAGGAAAGCGACAGAGTAGTATGCCCAACAAGCCATCCGTACTTGTTCTTGCTCCTTCCAGAGAGTTGGCACAGCAAGTCGGGAGGGAGTTTGGAAAATTCAACGGCAAAACCACAGCAGCATCCTGTGCTACCGTCTTTGGGGGGGTTCCAATTGAACGACACGTAGATATGCTGCGTAAGATGCAACCCCAAATTTTAGTCAGTACACCAGGACGTCTCCGAGAGTTGACACGAGAAGGCCACGTGGATTTTTCTCAAATTTCCACATTGATATTGGATGAAGCAGATTCTCTGTTGGACAAGGCGGATTCGCCCGATGTTCGATCCATTCTAGAAAATTTAGAGACTGCCGTGGGTGCCAGGGAGGAGGATGCTCTTTATCAAATGATTCTGGTATCAGCCACGGTCAATCAAAACGTTGTTGAGTTCGCCAAAGAGTTGGAAATACCGCCCGACGCACTCATTCGTGTGAACCGAGATGAGAGTGACAGTGATGACACTACTACTCAACCATCAGATGGGGAAAGCAATGCTGGGACAGAGCAGCAACAATCGACAACACTATCACAGGTGTCTACAAAATCCAAACTCGTTGAACACTGGCACATGGCATGCAAGTCAAGTTGCAGACCTTCTGTTGCCGCAGATTTGATTTCCATTTTGTCACCCACGCTCACAATCATTTTTGTGGCCGCAAAAACGGAAGCAGAAAGTGTTGCTTCCATTTTATCCGCAAGACGCTCCAACGGGATTGTTAGGGTGCTGCATGGCGACATGGCTCAGAGCGCAAGATCCAGAATAATGGCCAACATCCGAGAAACGGCACTCAAAGGGGACTGCCAAGTTTTGGTTGCAACGGATGTGGCCTCTCGGGGAATTGATCTAGCGGTGGATCTCGTCATCCAATTCGGCGTACCAAGAATCGCGGGCAAAGAAGGGACGTTTTCTACTGATCTCTACACACACCGAACTGGGAGAACTGGAAGAGTCCGGTCGGGCACAAGAGCAAGCTCCAACAGCATTTCGCAGCAATCTCCCAAAGCAGTTATGCTGTATGATATCGCATTGGGTGAAGGAAAATTAATTTCACCTTTGGCCGCCGAGATTCAAGATCAGCTTGGAGTTCCACTGTTAGCCAAGCATTTGCCTTCGGCGGCAGAGGTAGCAGTAGCAGCCTATGAAAGGACCAAACAATCCATTTCACTGGGTGACGGCCATCCTGCTGAAAGTGATTTGATATCCTATTTCCGAACGGTGCTAGAAACGGAGAAGAGTCTCGATACTTCCAACCCAGAAGAGCTTGTAGAATACCTTGCTCGATCCATGGCTCTTCTATCGAGTTTGGATCCGTCTATATCACCATTTCAACAACACGCGTCCTTGCTCTCTGGAAGTGAGACAGACCGCACTCTGCGCTTTTTTATGAAGAGCGGTGAACCAGTGTCACCTCCTGAGGTGATCAAAAGCTGCAAAGAATTGGGATCAGGAAAGCTGGGAAGAGTGATTATTTGTGACGATGGCTCCGCAGTCTTCGATTTACCCACCAAGCGAGCTTCCAAGTTATTAGGCGCTGCTTCCAAAAGAGCTGAGGAAGAATGGCAGCTAGAGCAACCTTTGACGCTGCCGGACATGTAGAAAGATATAAATGCAAAGTGGTTGGTTGCTAGCAGCAGGTAATCTACTACTATTGTAGTTTGATTAGGTGCCCCAATGTTTAAATGCACCATTGCAATTTTGCTTCTGGCCAATTAAAATCTACCTTGTTACATTTACCAGTAGCCACCTGCAAAAATGATCATAGGTGCAACAAGCTCTTTTTCTATTATCTTTCAATGGATGCAAAGGTTTTTTTTGCACAAGTAGATTGTCCTTTTCTTATTCGTGTCCATGCTAAATGGCTCATCCATTTGGTACTAAAGTGCAGTAGTGTTGTAAGTCATGGTTCACTGATGTGATGGTGCATCCAAAGTTGACATCAGCGGGGTTGCCTATATGAATGCCAAAAAATGAAGTTGGCGACCATCACAAGGCTGACCATGACATCTACATGAGGTTTCAAAGTGTGGGGAGACATTTGATGTAAAAAGGGTGTTGCTTAACAGAACACACATTGATGGCAGCAAAAGTGAAGAAACAGCATGTTGTGATCTATCCCAAACATGCATTGCTACTATTCGACATGACACTGATTACAGCAGCCTGCTGAGACTCAAAAGTCAGCAGCATGATGCATCAGAACAAATTAGATTGTCAGACCTTTTATCATGTTCTTAGAGCCAATGATGCTTGTTCTGGCTCATGTTGAAATGACTCATAAATTGCATGGTGCAAGACAAGTGCATTGATAAATGGTCCTACTGCAGCTAGCATTTCTGCTGCCCATTCAATCCTTGTTTTGATGTTTTGTTTGTTTCCCAAACATCAAACCCCAAAGAGAGCTTGTTGATTGAGCCATTGATGTCTCCGTTGCATGGTGCTAGTTTTCACAGTGCTGTAGCAACAATAGCCACAGCTCTTGCCTGGGCTTGAAACAATGTGGATTGCAGCTGCTTTGACTGTACAGTAGCCCTTTCTTTGCTGTTGCCATGAAGTTGCCACTACAACTCTACCACTAACTAGGTCTAGTACATGACTAACTACAGTAACATGAACTGAGAGAAAACCTGACGGTGTCCCGGACAGACATCAACAGAACAAGGAAGAAGGCAGTCGAAGAACACATCCTGAGTCACAAACTGATTCTGTAGCACCCAGTCACGTCGTCGTCAGCAATGGGAAATGCCGATCGTAAATGTGTGGTCTCCACCACAGAGTGAAAGATACAATTGTACCAGTACTTTTCCTACGTTGGAGCAACCATCAAATGATCGCCACGTGCGTAACAACCAAATCAACACTTGGACCGGGGAGAAGAGCGCAGTCGAGTCTGACTGGCCTGGTGGTGACAAGGTGGCGGCCGCCTGGATCCTCCAAGGCGATATCTAGCTACTAGCTAGCAAGCAACTACCAGCAGCAGTACTGCTAGCTAGCTAGCTAGTAGCTATTAGTGCGGTTTATAGATCACACGGCGCCACCTGTTGGTCTTTCAGCAAGATTCATCGTATCCAACAACAAAAAGTCTTGTAGCTACTATCGGCGTGGTACATGTGTGTAAGAGTCACGTGAAGCATGGCACAAAAGATATCCGTTGGTATCATTACAATAGCAGAAGATAAGCAGCATTAGTAATAATAGTGTCGTTGTTGTGGGTGCAGCAATGAGCGACTTGGGGCCTTTTGTGGCCGCTCATTTGCGAGATAAGGTGATTGCCGATCTACTGCAAGAGAATGAAAAGTTAAAGGCACAACTCCGCTGTGCACGAAGGATCGCCATTACGGGCCCAGGAGGATCTCCTGTCTATGTACAAACAGATTTCTCCAAAGGCCGCTATGATCCAAGCGAACAGTCTGGAGAATGGTGGGAGGTACCATTCACCACTGCCACTGCAGATAAAGAAGACGGAGACGCGAAGGCCACAAGAGAGGTGGCCGAGGTGGAGGAGGACAGGACGACCACCACGGCCTGTTTGCTTTCCAGCCTGCCAAGTTGTGAAATCAGAATTGGCAGCTTTGTGAAACTAAAGGTCGGGGAGTTCGACCACTTGTGCGTGTGTCATTACAGCAGAGAGTTATCTGTGGTGAAAATCAAGTATTGTAACATAGATCCTTGTGTGGAAGTTGGTGTCCACATCCCCATGTGTGAGCAGCTCTTCATGTCGATACATTCAAGGACCCAGCGAATGGAAATGGGATCTTCATTTTTTATGGATCTGATACCAACCGATCAAAATCCTGTTGTGCAATTTCAAGAACTGACTTTCCACGCTGATGCCGCAAGACAGGCCTTGCTGGACTTTGGCATCAGCAACGTAGAGTGGTTGGATCGAGAAGATGCTAACGAGGAGGGATCCTCGCCTGAGAGTCTGGGGAAGAACTACGGTACCCGAAGTGCTGCTGCTGCTGGGAAGGCAACGGGAAGTACGTCCTGAACGAATCCCCCTTCCCCCGCACAGTACATGTACCGCCCAATAGTGTTACCGCATCTTGCACTAAGATGCCATCCATGCAAGAATCGCGCCAATGGATCCAACTGTCTGAAGTATATAAAGCAAGCAAAGCCATCAGCAAAGAAACAAGTGCGTCTTCAGCAGAGTCCTTGGCGACGAAGCATTACTTACCATGTGGTTAGCATGGCAATTCTTGGAACTCTTAGACAATCCAACGCCTCGCCATCATCCCCGATGGCTCAGACCCGAGAACACTGTTTCAGAACAGTTAACATGTAACCATCTTTGTAGTGTCGGTTCACACCTACTGCTGCTGTATCCTCTATTGTCGTTCATCTTTCGTAACTTGTCTTTTGTTGTGATTCGTATAACTGCAGCTTTCACCGCTTCTTCGTTTCCATGCATAACCCTGGTTGTCGATCGATCAGTAGATGCAACAAGAAGGTTGGTTAGTTAGTTGAATGCCTCCAGAGATGTTCGACGACAACACAAAAACTATTCGAAGATACAGGGCTCCAATAGCTGCCGCACTGAATCGTAGATGACGCCCGAACATTTATACTTCTAGAATGGCAAAAAACATTCTGAGAAGCTGTTGGTCGCGGGTGTGGATGTTAATGTTCCTCTGACAAACAGCGAGAAACCCCATGGAAAGGAGCCTCAAGTTTTTACTGTGATATACTTGTCGAGGTTGCGTCACGTAGACATACACGTACACCATCGAATCCCATGCGCACGTACCTGTTCCTTCTTTCAGTGTCAAAGGACACGAAAGGATCCTACCAAATCAAAAAGTGATTTGGATAGAGGGGGGCAGAGGGTGGTGCCTCTTGTCGCTTCCTGCAAAGACAGCAGCGGCGCGTTGCTTCCTACAGCAGTTCAACGCCAAACCATGGGCGTGTTGCGACGATTGTCGAGTTGCTAGCTTGTACAAAGAGGTAGGAGACGCATTTACTCGTCATCCACAGGAAGCACGACGCGCCCCCTTCTTGTGGCTTGTCTTCCCAGAGAGCGCCCCTTCTCGTCAAGACCATATCTTCTGGCAATAGCACCCAGCCAGCTTAATGTGTCCACAGACACGTTCCCAGTTGTTGCTGCTACAATCAGTGGCCGAGCTGTATCGTATACGGACACTTCTTCCTTCTCCCCACTACTGCTGCTTGCCTGGGGCGAAGAAAAATGCTTCAAGGCTTGATTTGCGGCACCGTCGAGGCGAATCTTTCCAAGCCCCGTATCTCCGCGCGTCTTCATTTCAAATCGGCTATCCGGCTCGTGACTTTTGTTTTCGACCCAACCTTCCGTGTATTGCATGTTGTTGTCGGGCGAACTGTAAGACCGGCTTTCTGTGAACGAGTTCGTTTGGATGGAAATGCGGGACTCTGCTGCCTCTGGTGAATTGGAAGTTGACTCCTCTGGACTACTACCAAAGATTGCCGCTTTGATTTGCTCTGGATCGTCTTCCTCTACCAATATGGTCGCCGTTTTCTCCAACAAAGCTTTATCCGAACACGACAACAGACGGAGATCAGCTTCTAACTTGCGATCAAACGTAAGTCCAATATTGCCCCGTTCCGTGTTCAAAAGACTGATCGACTCTGGCGAGATGCTGTCATAGTGAACTTGACAGGCAACCCAATCAGGGTCGTCGTGGTTTGCTTCTTTATCCCCAACAGCAATACTACGGACAGTCACTTCACAGCTCCCATTCACACTCCCCAGTTCTACCATGGGATACACTGGACCGCTATCACCACTACTATCACCATCGCCAGAACTACTAGTATCCATGCTTTCCGTGGGTATATGAACTCCCGTCACATTCACCAACACTGGACCATGATGGGACTTGATGCGCACGGCACGTTTCCGAGGCTGCAATCCACCATCCAAGGACACGTGAGCACCACCTCTCCCCGACACGTACATGGAGCTCACATCTACCAACGACCCTTCGTCATCGTCATCCAGTGGTGTTGGTGTTGTTGGTTGCTCCGTTGTCGATGTTTGCTGTCCCGATGAAACTTTGATATCAACTGTATCTCCATGAATGCGCTTGGCCCGAAAGCGCCCACCATTTGGCAAGTTGATCCGTAACTTTTCGGCTTCCAAGAGATCCGAGCTATAAATGAGTCCGTCATCATCATTCGTTGTTGTGTCCGATGAGGGGCTACTGCTCGTAGCAACTTCCAGATCCACGGTGTGACCTCTTAACTTTTTGGCGCGAATGGAACCGTGATTGGTAAACAATTTGACATCTCCTTCAATTTTGTTTTCCACGTGAATGGAACCGCCAGTCTGCTTCAGTTCACAAATGAGATTGACCTTTTCCGGTACTTGGACTGTGACGTGACACGAATAGTTGTCGTCGGCTACAGTCTCAGCAGCACTTTCTTCTTCGGTCGTTGTGCCTTCCTCCATGATGGCAGCTTGGGTTGCTCCTTCTTGCACATCTTGCAGAAGAATGGATACATGAGATTCGGCACGCCCCAAGGATGTTACTTTGTCATGTTCTTGTGACACCACCATGTCCATCATCCGGTTGTTCTTGTCATCCACGTATTGCGTGAATGTAGCATGACCATCATCTCTCCAGGCGGATTGAATACGTACTGCTACCTTTTGGTGCTTGGAGGAGCATTGTACCGTCAAGGTACTCCCCTGCTTCAAGGTAGGCAAGGGGACACAACGCTTCAAGGTCTTGGCCAAGTGGCGGGTGACGCCCGACATTTCCCATTCGCTGCTGCTGCTGCTGCTGCTGCTAGTATGTAATTGCAGGATTTAGCAAGACAGCAAGTATCACTAGCTCGCGGACGGTCGATGGCTGAGTTACAGTAATCGCACTCGTTAGTGAACAGAAGTGTTGTAGGTGACTGCCACAACAGAGGAAAGCGACAGGGCTTCGCTATGAACTGCTCCTAGTAGCTAGACTAGCTAGCTAGTAGTTGGCGACTGATACGAGTTCTACTCTAGTAGTTAGTTGCAGCTGCTACCAATAATCACTACCGTGTAGTAGTACTACTAGCTAGCTAGCTACTAGTATCAGAGAACGAACAGCAGTTCGAAAATAAATCACGAAGATTCACCAAGTTGGCATTCGATCATGTTGAACCTCGAGGATACGCTAAAGTACAAAAAGTACTAGCTAGCTGCTACAGTAGTTAAGTAGTGTGTAGAGTACCGGAAATAAAGAAACAACGGCAATAGCCACGTGGGACTGGATTCAAGGTGGTCTCTTCACGTAAATACCATTCGGGACTAATAACTCAAGTACCTGATTATGAATTGGGTACTAGTACGTACCGATGTGTCATATAGTATCCATCGATCATCTTTTTTGGGTGTCATCGTCACAATCCAGGAAACAAACAACGCTCTTCCAACATTTGTTGTTGCTGCTTTCAGTACTAGCTAGTGGTAGTTGCTCCTTTCAGTACCGTAGCCACCTCTATTATGCCATGACATTGTAGATCGACGAGTACTAGCAGTACTGTATGTACACGTATATGGCAGATTGAAAGTGAAGCAGGTCGCTCAAAGATCTACTAAGTACTCACAAGAGTGTATGCTTCAAGTATCCTCTTGGTATCTCCCGAAAAATATCCAGAAAGATGATGATGCAAAGTCGAAACAACGGATTGGTGATGATGGTGGTGGTCACTGTTGTTGGGGATTTTTGTCAAGCTGCATCCGTAGCTGCCTTTCAAAACAGCCGACTTCCACCACCGCCAACTGCTCGTTCTACTGCTACGAAGAGGAGGAATCGTGCTTGTATTTCTCAGAATCAATTTTTAACTGCAAGAAAAGGGATGATACTTTATGAACAGAAGAAACCCAACAGTAATGACGATGAAAAAGATTCCTCTTTGGTGACAACCCTCCTTACCAACAATCCTACACGAGCACTTTCCTTTTCTGGCATTATGGCACTCTGTGGAGCGATATTAGGCCCCTTTTTGGATTCTTACCATTCGGCCTTTGGAGTTTTGGCATATGATGAACCCTTCACGGCAGCACTCTGGCAACAATCGCCTCCTAATCCTCCTGCTTTAACTACCGTGTGGTGGGTCCCCATATTGTTTGGTGTGGCCGGTTGGCTGATTGGATGGCTCTACATTGTCTTGGACGCCTTCTTCCTGGATACCACTACAATGGATGCCAACACTGCCAAAAATATTTTGCCAGAACAACAACAACCATCACCGCCCAAAATACTCGTGGGGATTTCCATGTTTACCTTTCAATATTGGTTGAGTGCTGTCTTGGTCGCCACGGAAGTGGTAGATCGGACGGGCATTCTCAATCTCATGTCGGTCTACGCGGCCGTGGCGTTTTTACTGCTGGATGGATCTATGGCCGGATTCCTTACCAGCTGTGCCACGGCCTTGGGTGGACCCCTGATTGAAATCGGCTTACTATCCTTGTCCAGAGCACATCTCATGCCACCCGGTGGTGGATACCATTACAATGATTTAGGAGAAACGGGATTCTTTCCTCTTTGGATCCTTCCCGTCTATTTTCTAGGTGGTCCTGCGGTTGGTATGTCATCGTCTGCTGTATGTATCATACTGTCACGTTCTGTGAATTACGTTCTAGCTAGGGATTTCTAGTTCTAGTTAGGTAGCACACGACACGCTGGGCCACCTCCACGGAAATCCAATGCGATGCATAATTAGGCTTCCCACTTGTTTTGATGTGATGTGATATTTTATGGGCTACGACATGGCATTATCAACACGTTTTCCCCCCTTCCCCCCTAAACAACGTTTTCGTTTTTTTCTCTCGTTGCAGGCAATCTAGCTCGGGGCTTTTGGAATGCACTTTCTACGGACGAGGCGACAACGACCGAAAACGACGACCAAGTAAAAGACGCACTACCAGCACCAGGCGGCTGCAAGGTGTGCAACGACACGCGTTGTGTGAGTTGCCCCAATTGCGATGGTATGGGTCAGTATGTGGCCATGGGAGGGCGTTCGATCCAATGTACGAGTTGCTCGGGGCGAGGGTTCGTCATTTGCCGGGCGTGTTTCTCCGACTATGGCGAAGATCCAAATGACATTCAAGCTATAAGAGAAATGATGGGGCGCATGCCCGACTAAATTATAGAAATGAAGGAAGTAAAAAAAGACATTTAGCTTAATGACACAACTCGCTCCTAGTCCTGGAACATCTAGCTAGATAGCTAGGTAGCAGAAAGGCAATGGGTGGCAATCCGTCGTCACAGATTCGATTCAAACGAAGAGGACGACAGCTACGGATGGGCTACGCTGCAGGTGATCATTCTTGCAATGGTATTGTCTCAGGCGGATCCACAGATCGCACTTTCGGTGGATGATCCGACGGAAGAACCGCATCTCTTGAACAGAATGGGAAGGGCGTCAGGCTAGATAGTGTCTGGCTAGCGAGCTGGTATCCGAAAAACCATTGTCTATCATCTATCAACAACCACTGACTACTCTGCCGTTAGTAGAGTAATAGATAGCTAGTTACCTGAAGCTCTACAGTAGTAGGTAGCTTCTGGTAAATTTGTCTACTACTACTCTAGCTAGTCTACATATAAACTTCAAGCTGGGAAGGGCTTCGTTGACTCCAAAGTTTCTTTTAACAGTGGTGGGGAACGCAGTCTAGCTACAGTAGCTACTAGTACAGTAGGTCTACTAGCAAAGAAAGTACTGTACAATGCTACTATCATCTTGAATAATGGAACTTATGGAAGTCCTTTATCGATGGACAGTGCTCCGGTAAAAACAGTGCAGTAAGAACTCCAGGCATCCAGTGAAGTTCGTACATTATCAATGGCCAGATCATCAATCGTCCACGTCATAAAAGTTACAACGTCGTACTGACTCCTAGTAGTCTCCTACAGACTCTTACCGGTAAATCTGACAGTTTCCGGTCTTTTACGTGTCCGTAATTTCAGCATTCTTGTCGATTAACGAAATGTCTTTCTCAACTATTTACTTAAATAGGCGGATATTGAATAAAACGAATTCACGACTTATGACTGCGTTCGTAAGTGAAAAACAAAAAAACAACCACTGACTTTTCGTCATTTGTTCAACAGTCGTAAGAGTAAGACGGTCGTCAGCTGTCGAGAAAAATGATACTATTAGTACATACAGTACTAGCTAGCTAGAAGTAGTAGTGAAGTGCTGTTGAAAAAATGATGCGAGAAGAATTCTTTAGAATTATGATTAGAATATATATGCCCGGAAAAAGGATAGGATGCAGTCCGACTGCATTCGGCAATCGAACGGCTTTCGACTGGAACCGGCAAATAAAAGCTAACTAGACCACTCTAGCTAGCTACTATTAGCTAACTAGACCAGCTGCCGTTGAACTTCAAACCATTTACTCCAGTATGACGTAGTGGCTTTAGCGTACTATCTTCTTCAAATCTATCATCAAACAATTCTTCGATTCGTAGTCCCCTTTTTTTACCCTTCCGGCATATGCATTGAGTTCACAATTTTCATTTCTCACTTCCCGACTTCAACGAAAAAAACACTCTTCTCAACAAACTCTTTTTCTTTTCGAACATCTGAAACCATGGACTCCACTTCTACTACCCCCACCAGTGCCGCCAAATCTACTCGCAGAAGCAGCATTTCCTCCTTGACCAAGAAAGTGATGGATTGCGCTTCGCCCGTCATTCGACGCAATAGCGGTGCCCGTCGCCCGTCCATGCAGATGAAACGGCTGGAATCCATTCGGCGGCTGCCTTCGTCTTCGTCGCTCATGATTGAAAATATGACGGAGGACGAAGCGGTGGCAAGTCCTCCTGCTTTGAACAGAAGGTCGAGCACATAGGGGGCATGCTTAGTTCGGAGCTGAACTGAACCGAAGGGGCTAATGGTGCCGGCTACTGCCTACATTTTTGACGTATCGCTGTACTCAGCGATAGACGCGTGATTGTCAGATTACTCTGGCGAAATATTGATTGATTGATTCGACTTACACACCGCAATGGTGTAATGAACGATAATGGTTGTGAAGTGTCTATAATTATAAAATTACAAATTGAACACAAACCAACTCTAGTTCTCTCGTTAGTCGTACGTTGAAGAAGTATCAGTACTAGGAGGAAATGTAGTTCCTGCTCTACTGCGAGAAAGCTCATTCTGAGCCATCAGTTGGCTACACACCTCCTGGAACAAGTGGGCCTGAAAACTCTCTGTTCAGAACCACAGTCTAGCTTGGTCTAGCTAGCGGGGACCATTTTGGAGCGCTGTCATGATGCAGCAGAGGCATGCCAGGCCTCGTCACCAAGCCTGCAATCGGTCTCGCAACAATGATATCCTCCGTCTGTTTCGTCACAACAGGCAATGACCCGTCATCGCTTCATTTTACTCTTGTTGCTCTGCAGAAGCAAGGATCCTGTTTCACATAGAGGTGCTGGTTCAGTGGAATGGCTGCCGAGCGTCGCCAAGCAAGAAGAACAGCGAAAGACTATAGTATTGAAGTCGCTGTCCCAGGGCAACTTGCTCTTCTCCGGTGGTTGCAAACGAACTTCCCTGCTTCGTTCCACCTCTGTGTTGTTGAAGAAGAGACTCTGTGCTACTTGGAGAGAGACAGAAATCTCTTTCTCCACACTGGGCCTTGTGCTACTACAAGTGGGCCCACTCATCTCCCTTCACTCGTACTCTTCCGAAGAAAGCTTGTGCCAACTAAAGAGGTCAGCTTGTATCCGTTCTGTTCTTCTGTCCCTCGAAATGTTTCCCCCTAGATGGAATCACACCGTACTTGCTTTGATTCGACCGATCTGAATCCTTTGCACGCCCTGTATTACTTATGAACCTTGCTTACTTAAGATGCATAGTCAGAAGGCCCAGCGGGCCACGAGTAGATAGACTCGCTGAGTAGCACAGTTAATCTACTATTTAAGACTAGTTACACACTGGCTCACATACCAAAGCGAGGACGACGTCCCAATAGGTCTTCCAGCATGAGGTGCGGGTCGTGGGCTCCACCATGGATGAGCATTTTCTTCCATATTCGATCCCCCGCATCCCGACTCATACTGTTTCCCTCAAAGCACTCTCTCCAAATATCACCCGCAAACACTTGCGAGTACAAGTACCCATAGTAGCCTGCGCCATAGGTCACCAGATGACCAAAACGACTGTGCCAGTGGGTCCCTTCCGCATACGGGACCCCGTGTTCACGCTGTAAGGTTGCAAATATTTCCGTAGTGTTGACTCGTGCATTGGGCGCTGCACCCGCCGGCAAGATTGGCACACCATGGATTTTCTGATCAAAGACAGCATACAGACACTGATTTTGTCGTTCAATGGCATGATATTGATACCGTGACTGCCGTAGTCGATCCACTAGATCGGGAGGAATCACAGCGCCCGTGTCATGGTGACGACCGAGAACTTGCAAAAACTCTGGATCCCAAACATAATTTTCCATCCAATGACTGGGAGTTTCGACAAAGTCCATAGACGCCCGTGTGCCGGACAAGTGTTGATATTTCGTTCGCGACAACATGCTATGACACAAGTGACCCATTTCATGATAGATGGTTTCCACTTCACTGTGTGTTAAAATGGAGTCACCACCATTGGTGCAATTGGACAAGTTACAGACCAATGCGATGATTGGTTTTTGAAATTCTGGCGTCGCTGCGTCGGGGTTAAACTCTTGCATACAGCCACATCGGACCGTGAAGTGGGCGGCATGACCATACTTGCCGTCTCGTTTTTCTAGATCCAGGTACAGTGTTCCAAGAGACTCGCCATTGGGATCTAAAAAGTCCAGGCGGCGCAGCGATGTTTTCTTGCTGCGGCTATCCGTGGACGCGTCATCATGAGGAATGTCCCAAGCTTCATCCAGTGCCATTTCACGTTCCACCACCTGAATACCAAACAATCGATCCACCAATATTTTGATTCCTTCAATACAATTGTCCAATGTTAAATACACCGAGATGCCGCTGGTATCGAATCCATTGCGTGCCTTTAAGATACCGGTGTAAAAGGAAATATCCCATGGTTCCAACGTTCCGTCCAACACATGTTCCACCTTGCGCTTGGCATTCGACAATTCTTCCATTTCTTTTTTGTACGCGTGTTTATTGCTTTCCAGGACCTTTTGTAAAAAGGAATAGACACGATCCTGACGTTGTGCCATTTTGTCGCGAAGAAATCGGTCGGCATACGACTCGAATCCCAATTTGGTCGATACTTCATGCCGCAAATGAATGAGGGCTTCCAATACCTGGACATTTTCGGGACATGCTGTCATGGATTCCATGTGCACCTGTTTTCGAACACTGGGATTGGAGGAATATTTGGACAAGGCATTGGCAATATCGGAATCAGTTGGGATATTCACGGTTGGTACGTCGGCAATCCCAGAATGCTCCAAAAATTGAGGAGCAAAGACCCCCTCCAATGCCTCTCGATCCACGGTAAATTCTTTTTTGCTGCGCACCATATTTTGCGAAAACATAGTTTCCAATTGTGTCACGTGCATTTGCAATTCTTGTACTTCGTGTCGTTGTGGATCGGGCAAATGAATGCCGTCGCGTTCAAATTCCGCTTGCATGAGCAAACAAAAGCGTTCATCTTCTTCGGTGAGTGGCGGTTGTATCTCCGAGGAAGAAGCAGAAGTGACTTTGATCATGGTTTGATACAAGGTTGTATCGGCATTCAATTCTCCAATGTACGAACTGAGCATGGCAAAGGCACGATCGGCACTGGTCCGCCATTCTTCCGAGGCATGAACAGACCGACACAATTCCGAAGCATCAATCACATTGCAGACGGTTTTGCTAATGTGGTCCAATTGATACAAGCATTCCTGTGCTTGATATTTTTGGTCGGCAAGTGGCTGGGACATTTTCGCCGTCAAATCCGCCCTTACTTGATTGCAGGTTTCCATGGCTTCGGCTGCCAGTCTCACAAAGTCCGATGGCTTTTGTAATCCTGGAATGGAAAACAAACCACTGGAATGAAAGGGAGGTTCCTTCTTGGATTTGGGAGTAGCGGCAGTAGTGGAAGAAAATCTCTGTTGGGTATTGTATACATGTTCATGATTATTAAGTAGTATTGGAGCGTTGTGGTTGTCCCATGAAAGTGTTGTGGCCACACCCATCGTTTCTCGCTTTCGTATTCGAAGATTTCCTGAAGTTGTCGTCGTCGTCGTCATGTACCTCGAAAGACGAAACGCCATTTTCAAATCTATTTTTATTGCGGTTGCAACAACACAACAAAGCTACGAAAAAATACAACGTGTAAGAGGAGGAAAGAGCAAGTCGGAGTCTTCCTTTTCCAACCTCGATAGCTAGACAATCAAAAGTTAGTAAGGATTCATTTACAACTTCAAACTCTTTGCATCGAGGATCTATTGCATGACCCTCATGGTTGCTCGATGTCTTTGGATTTCAGAATTGAGGTTTGCAGCAAGCGCATCCTCGCTGATAAGATACTATAGTAGTTTGACTGACTCGTGACTAAAATGAGTCCTTCTACTATAGTTGCCCTCAATTCAACTTCTCTCCGCACTCCAAATGATCCAACGCGGGGCAAACGACCTACAGAGGCATTTATCCTGTCTTATTTTTGGAGGGATGCGACAACGGTTTTTATTTCCCCACATTCATTGTTGGGACTGTCGTGAAGTCAGCAGGGGGTGCTGGACATTCTTAGGGAGGTATGTTGGTCGAGCGTAAATGAAAACCGAAAGGAACGCATTGCAGATTTGTCAATCACCGCCTGCGAACGTGAGTTTAAAAAAAGGAAAGAAGAAGAACAAAGTGCAAATTCGAATGAAGGTCAAACGGGAAGCAAAACAATGTACTAGCACTAGTGCCAACTATACTACTGTACAGATATACAACTACACTACTGTACACTCTGAATATCAAACCAGTTCTTCAGAAAGTGAAAGGAAATGCTTGCTAACAGGTGTCATGGCTCCATTCTCCTACAGTAGTTCTACTATGCTGGGTAGTTCCTCTGCTGGCGACTTTTTGGTCGCATTTTGAGTCCATTCAATGATCAGCACACAGATGAGCCTGCACTTGGGCATAGCTTGTTGCCACTATCGCATATCATCCGTCAGTGGGCTGGTTTTCAAATGGGCTGGGTCTACGTGACCACACCACCGTGCGTGCCATCGATGCATTTGTTCATCGGCGGCTGGGACGGATGCATCTCTGGGACATTGTCTGCGTGTTGGCAGAAGACGTCTTCGTCCTTTGTTTGGTTGGGTCTACGTGACCGCAGTCTCCTTGTCATCGTTTGTCCCTCACTCGGTGGCCACCAGCAAATATGTTGATCAGAGAGTCGGTTCTCATCAGTTGGCATAATAAGTGGGTATGGAACAGTGATTTGAGTCCTGGTGCTATAGCCTCTGCTTGCCATCTTCCACCATTCTATCACAAATGGATACAGCTCCGCATTTGATCGCAACATGTAGCGCTTTGATCACGGGTCAAAAACGATTTCTTGTTCTCCCGAACCATGTCGACGAATCTGCGGCATCTTCCGTCAAAGAAGACGGCAGAACTACTACCACTATCACTACTGACATTATCGTTGCTGTGGTTCAAGTTTGCTCCCAGATAATCTTCCCATCCACCACAACACGCATCCAACAAGGGTCGTAAAAGGAATCTTTCGTACCGAGTCAAGTGGAAGGTATCTACAGCTTTTTGGACTCCTGCCAATTGAACGGTACTGTACAGATCGGCAACTTGGATGCCATGCCGGGTAGCAACTTTTTTCTGGCATTTGTAATCCCATTCAATCATGGCATTGTTAATTTCGGGGTGCGAGTTTATGGGAAATAAGGATTGCCAAATGATGCGCGCCTTGTGTTGCTGCCAGTGATCCAGTGCGTTCGTGACGCGTTCGAATCGTTTCTCACACGTGGTGCCTTGTTGGTTCTGCAACTCCCAAAATCCTGTCGAGAACCAAATGAGGTTGGGATGATGTGGGCGTTGCCATTTTTGCGGCAGCATAGTAGAAGAATGATTGTTGTCGTTGTTGTCGTGGCAGTCCTCGGTGTCATGAATGTTATCGACCAGTCGTTGAATGGAAGCGTCTTGATTTTTACTGAATTTCAAGGAGACAATGTGACATGATGAATCACTGGCGCTAGTGTCGTCGTTGTTGCTACTTTCTGTCAAGAGGATCATTTCTTGGTCCGACCATCTTGGATCACAGTCCGTATTGTTGTTGACAGAATCTTTGGGCTTGCGTAGTACCACTCGCCTATTTTGCGAGACTTCCTTCTGACTCAGCATGGTTTCAACATTGTACCATTCTTCAAAGGCATTGCGATTGTTCGAATCTCCAATGATCATGGTCCATTGGCACGTCTGAGCGCCGTTTGTCTCCGAACTTATCCGGGAGATAGGGGCGGGACGACGACGACATAATACAACATAACACAAACCAGTCAAGGCAGTGATCCAACAAGCCCGGTTGCCGTGCAGGAAGTCAGTAGGGGTAGCCAAAAATCATCGATCGCACTTTCAATCGCAAAAACAATCGTGGGGATGAGAACAGTCATGACGTCATTAAAATTATTCTTAAATAATCAGTACCGGTTACAGTAAGATCTAATCTTGTACGATCTAATTTTACGATCGATTGCCAGCCCCGATCGTTGGGGTTTGGTTTTGGTTGGACCCTTCCCGGCCAATTGTTTACCTGCCTTTGCTTTTATTGCATGGCATCATTCATGTGTTTGCACTTGCATCGTAACATGCAAACCTTAGCTTGTGTGCCTCCACGTCACTACTATTTGCACTAGCCCACATGCACCACCCTTCTCGTTTGACCTATTGCTCAGGCGCAACCGTCCCAAGTTTCCCACGGTTTGCACGCTGGACGCATGCATTGGAAGTGTCATTTTGCGCACCGCTTCTGTCCAACGGTCCCCTCATCATTCCATTGATCGTGCGATCTGTGCAGCCCAACCACACTACCCTTCTCGATTTGTCTATTGCTTGGGCCAAACCGTACGCAAAACACTATGCATTCAATTCGATCGATCTTAGGTGTTCTTTCATGGAAGTCTTCCAAGAACTGCACGGGCATTCAAGCACTGAAGCATGCAGTCCTGTGGAGTGCTTCAACTCCACTGCACACACACCCTATTTGACATTCAAGAACTGTTAAAACATGCTTGAAGAACACGAGAATGAAGAACCATCTAAGTGTGACATTAGGTTGTGCCGTTGCCTTGTCATGCAGAAGTTCAAATGCAGCAAGTGTGGAAGAGCCTGTCGCTGGGCCTGACACAGAGGACTTGTCTTAGAAGTCAAGGACAAACCTCCTCTTGCTGCTTTGCCAGAAGGATCCATTTGCTGTACCAAGAAGTGCTACACAATCATTGTGAAGGATGCTAGCAGCAACAACAGTCAGTGAGGTGATTGGAAGACAGATGGAAAGCCGGAAACTCCCCACATAACTTCCATCAAGTTGCTTTTGGATTGGTGGTTAGAGCATCCCAAGCATGAGATCTTTTGTGGAAAGGGTAATGACGGAGTCAAGAAGACAACCACTTGCAAGGAACTAGCTCAGGACATGCATGCACTGACTACTTTGGTAAACTGAACTGGTGAGAACGTTAAGTCGAAGATCGTTCACATGGAGGGAGACTTTCGAAAGACACATGAGTGGTCGACTGGAGAGACGGGCGCCGGAATCTTGGAACGCGATGTTGAAACAACTTGGAAGGACGCGTTGACTAAGATGTTTGAATGCTGCTTTGACTTGCTGCCAATCATGGGTGACAGAGCCAGTAGCCAACCTAAATTTACTAACGCTAATCCTTCTGACCTCGATGCTGATCCCGACGACGAAGAAGAAGACTTTCATCCTTGTGATCATCAGGAAGACGCCAGTGTTGGATCTGGCGAAGAACCTGTTGTTGCTGCTATTGTTCCTCCTGTTGTTCCTCCTGTTGCGGTGTTGTTGCCGTTGAAAAGACCGTTGAAAAGTCGGCAAAGAAAGGTCGAGCTCCTCGAAACCCCAGCCGAGGTCCAAGTCCTCTCATCGATGCTAGCACTCTAGCGATGTTCAACTCTGCGACCACTGCTTTGGCAGGAAAGTTGACTGAGATGGCTTGTCACAATGTGGCTGTTGAGACAAACAACGCTGCAATGCTTGCCCTGGCTGCCAGCAAGGCCTCCGCCTACAAGATGAAGACTCCTTGCGACTATGTGAAGGGTCGTGTCGGACTTGTCACTCAGTGCAAGGAACTGAAGGACCAGGGTTTGAATGATGATCAGATTGTAGCCTTCATCCCTCACTTGAAGGATGCAGTCGACATGATGAATCAGGAACCGGCCTTCATGAACAGGAAGCGTTCCGCCGAAGAACAAGAAAAGAGCGACGAAGAAAAGCAAACGGTAAACTTCTAGTGATTGTGTCAATGTTGTGCCTAATGAAAAAACTTTTCCTTGAAGTACATCAACAGCTGAGTGCGACGACAATCTTTCTCAGCCGAAGGATGGCTTGCCTTGTTCAACTCATCGGTTGGCTCTCTCAACAAGTCATAGTAATCCGAGCAATCATTGTCGTCAATCCATTCTTTGCGATCAGCTTCACGAAACTCAATCAACATGTTGTGAAGAATTACCGTTGCATCAACCAAACGCAGGATTCGTCTCATGGACTTGGGATCATCCGTAACCTTCATTCGAATGGATCTCAACCAAGGGAAACGTCCTTTCAAAATGCCGATGCAACGTTGGGAACGGATCCTCAACTTGGCCAATTTCGTGTTGAACTTTTCGTGATCAGCTTCTAGCAATTCACCCTTTGCCTTCCTGTAAGACGACACCATGAATGGACTGTTGGAGAAGGCACTGTCTCCCACGTTGTGCTCCATTTCTGAAAAGCAAGCTTTGGGGTTCTTGACAAAACCAGTGTTGTTGTAGACACGATTGTCATGGCAAGATCCTGGATAGCCCGCCAAATAGTAGCGGATTTTCTTGTTGTAATCACAGATGATCATTGTTGTGATGGAGAATCCATGCTTTCTTCCAGAGTAATCAGGGGCATCTGTCACTTCGGGTTCAAATGCGAGTGGAAACAACGTCCCATCGGCAATTCCAACACAATTCGGAAAGTCACACTGGATTTCCCCCAACTTGGCAAGCTCGCGTCTTTCATCAGCATCCGGCCAAGTGTAGTGGACATCTCGCAAAGAAAGAATGGCCGTTGTCACACAACGATGAAACACATCCGACAAACCTTTTCCAATGCCAAAAGTGTTACATTGATTGGGTCCATTCGCTCCATCTCCTTCCGTTCCAATGTGCTTGCAAAACACCATCAACTGATTGGCAACTGGAGTTTGCGGACGACCGGCTTTGCCTTCAAGCCTCTTGAACACATTGTGATCTTTGATTTCACTCAAAACAAGTTTGAAACTGTCGTAAGACATGCAGTATTTTTGAAGAAATTCGGCCTCCGTCAACCAAGGCAGCAAAGCGGCCTCTCTGTTAATCAATTGTCTTTCAGTTTCGTCATCTTCGTCATCATCACGACCGTCCAAGTCTTCCTTAAAACGATCATGAAGGGACTTGCGGTAGACTTGACTGCGAAACAAGCAACGACGGGATTCGGCAACACGAATCATGGATGCGAATGCGGCATCCTTTGCGTCCTCGACTGAATCATCGTCTTCAACAACTGTTCGAAACAACCGTGCTGCGATGCGTTCGCCCATGCACGAATGCATGCGGCGCATGCGCTGCTGCTTTTCACTGGCACGAGTGCCGAAAACCCACGAAACGACAAAGTGCAAACACGCAAACGGCAGCTCGAAACACTAGCAGTTGACACTGCTGTTCTTCGACACAACGTTCGAATTCGCAGCCGGCCACTTCGCACGCTAAACGAATTTATGGCAACAAACGCAAAGGTGTGGTTAGCAAAATGGTCGGGAAGATCCAAATAAAAACCGGAATTTGGGGTCGTCAATAATCAAGTGTTCCGAATGATTTGATTGGATAAAAAACGTGTCACAAGTGACGTGCGTCATTCGTGCTTTATTGCTTGTTTTTTGCGATTGAAACTCCGATCCCAATTTTTGGCTACCCCTTGTATCTACCAAAAAAATTGGTACTCCGAGTTGTAGGCTTCTACCGGATTCTTGTTCTGTTGTCGCGGAAGCTACTTATCTAAATCTAATACTATCATACACCGCACACCGGTGTAGGAACTTACAGTACTCTGACTTTACAACCACTTGAAAGTACGTATTCTCCGAACAGTTGGAGACGCCAGTTACAGATGAAGTCATGAAACACAAAAATCGAACAAAACCTCTGACGTACCATGCCGAGTACTCGGAAGTCTCTCGGTAGCATTCGGAGAATCGGAGTAGTATCACTCTAGCGTTACTACCGTACCTTAGCTTGTTCGTCAGACATAAAACGAGCTGCGAAGTTTCTTCCGGCAATTCACTCTGTCCCGTCACCCGTCATTGTCCCTTCACTCGATCCCCGGCCTATTATTTACGAAGAAGAAGCAACCTACCTATTCAACGTATCTTGTGATTGTCAAATTAATTTAGTATGGACTAATTCGCTACTAGTACTTACT
>ENA-ORBV01006012-ORBV01006012.1-microbial-mat-metagenome-genome-assembly--contig:-NODE-6012-length-21724-cov-7.369520_pt1 | contig 21724 bp, 25 predicted proteins | sample MGYA00237777_ERZ505514 | MGnify/ENA primary metagenome ERZ505514 (study PRJEB26160, sample SAMN06269048) | microbial mat metagenome | isolation source: Oligotrophic lake microbial mat | place... | reverse complement strand
GGAAAACGGTAATTATTTTATGGAGAAAGAATTTTGCTATATCTTTAAACTATGGTTGACAACGCAAGCGATATTGAATTAAAATACAACATCACAAAAGAAATTGTAACCAATACGGTGAGGTTGAGATTGCTTTCTAACGGAGTGGTTCATTATACCTATCTGCCCGATTCAGTTGTGTCTGAAGTGGAGCATCAGCAAAATCACAATGCTTTGGTTCAGTTTTCTATAAGTGGTGAAAAGCTTCCTGTTTTAATTGATGCTAACGATTTTATCAATTTAACTCCTCAGGCAAGAAAACTAATTAGAGAATTGGAAGCCATTGTTCCTATTTCAAAAAGAGCCTTGGTTATACGTTCGTTTAGTCAGCGATTATTGTCTAATTTTTACATTAAGTACCATAAGCCGATTGTAAGCACCAAAATTTTCGAGAGCTATGAGGATGCAATAAAATGGCTTTTAAGTTAAGAGGAGAGATTCGAGAGATTCTGACGTAGAAGTATTTTTATATCCTGAGAAGAGGTCTGTTCTGATAAATATTGCAGGCTTAACATTTTAGAAAAATTACAAGGAATTATTAATTGATCCAGCAGGGCAAAACATTTATGGGAGACACCTATTCACAACTTTTTTACCACATTGTTTTCGCAGTTAGAAACAGAGAATCCTTAATTACACCTGCTATTAAAGATGATTTGTATAAATACATATCAGGAGTCATCACCAATCAAAAGCAAAAGCTGTTCATAATAAACGGAATGCCTGATCATGTTCACATTCTAATAAATTGCCAGCCGAACATGAACTTGTCAAATTGTGTTCGTGACATCAAGGAACATTCTACCAAGTTTATTAACGAGAAAAATGTATTGAAGGGAAAATTTTATTGGCAAGCAGGATTTGGAGCATTTTCGGTATCAAAAAATGATGTTTCAATGATTATAAATTACATTAAAAATCAAGAAGAGCATCATAAAAAAACATCTTTTAGAGAAGAATATTTAAAATTTTTAAAAGAGAATGAGATTGATTACAAGGAAGAATATCTTTTTGATTTCGAGTTAAAGTAAGTGCTATTAATGAGCATTTCCAAAATGTTTTGCCCCTCTGGGGCAATGAAAATGTAGGGCGATGTTGTTTTTTTTTAAAATGTTAGGCCTCTCTGAGGCCAGATCTCTCTAAACAATATAATAAAATTGGTCTCAAAGAGACCCAATGTATTTGCACTTGAAGGAGTATGATTAAAATGTAAAAAGGCTTCTCTGAGGCCAGATCTCTCTAAACAATATTTTTTTGTTAAAAACCGGAACTTGCATTTATAGGTGGATACATTTATAGGTGTGCACAGAACAGCCAATTAATAAAATTGGTCTCAAATACACCCAATGTATTTGCACTTGAAGGAGCATGATTAAAATGTAAAAAGGCCTCAGAGAGGCCCAATATTTATAGAACATCAATAGAAATGTATTTTATTGCCCCAGAGGGGCAAAACATTAGCGGATGTTGCTTTTTCATCCAATTATCATTTATACAACTTTACCCTTTCCAAAACACATCATACCCATATCTCAAAATCATAATAGATACAATTATTAAAAAGATGATTCTTACAAATCCGTTTCCTTTTTTTAGTGCAATCTTGCTGCCGATGATACTCCCAATAATATTGAATACGGACATGAGGATTGCGATTCCTAAAAGGTAATCTCCGTTTTTTATGAATACAATCAAAGCAGAGATGTTGGTCATGCAATTAATGATTTTGGAATAGGCAGATGCATTTACAAATTCAAATCCCAGGATGACAACAAATCCCAAAACAAAAAAACTTCCTGTCCCCGGACCGAAAAACCCATCATAAAAACCAACTACAATTCCAATTAAAGAACCAAAGAGGATTTGTTTGTTTGTGCTTAGTTGTTTGGTTTGAATAGATCCTAAATCCTTTTTAATAAATGTGTAGATGGCTATTAAAATCAGAATGACTAAAATAATTGGTTTTAGTGTTTCTACTTTTACGAAGCTGACAGCTTTCGCACCAAAAAAAGAAGCTACAAACGAAAAAAAGGAGATAATGAATAATAATTTATAATCAAATTTTACTCGTTTGGAATATTGGTAGGCAGCAACAGATGTTCCGGCTAATGCTGCAATTTTATTAGTTCCGAAAAGTGAAAGTAAAGGTTGGTTGGGCATATTGATGAGTAAAGCAGGAAGTTGTATTAATCCCCCGCCACCAACAATTGCATCAATGAACCCGGCAATAAAGGATAAAAGGATCAGTGAGATGATTACGATGGAAGAATAGTCGGCAAATAGTCCGGAGAAATTCATTTAGGGTTTTTCTTTATTCAGAATGATTGCCTTGAAATTTAACTACTTTTGTTGTAATTTATATATAGTATTGGTTACGACTGTCAATATAGTTATTTCTATAAGATAGAATATCAAAAAGTAGAACATTCCTGATTCTATATCTTTAGTGATTAAATCAATAGAATTGTCAATAGAATCTCTGAAAAGGCCAAAAGTGAAAGTTGCAATTGCCACAATTAGAATAGCAATTATAAATTTTGATATTTTACTTTTAAAGTGCAACATTCTGAAAACAAATATTATTGATATTAGGATTGGTCCTATAACAACGATGCTGATTCTGACATTATCGCTGTATTGTTGATAAATGAGCCATGTGTTCAAGAAAATAATAAAAAGGACAATCGATAATGCGTATTTAATCCACTCTTTCATTTTGCTAATTTAATCCAAATATGGCCTAAAACAAAAACGCCCTCACATTTCTGTGAAGGCGTTAAGATTATAAATTCAAATGCTTATTGAGAAACCATTTTTTTCTCTTGACGTTTACGTTCAGTTTCATCCAAAATAACTTTACGCATACGAATAGAACCTGGAGTTACTTCAACGTACTCATCAATTTGAATGTATTCCATAGCTTCTTCCAGTGAGAAATTAATTTTTGGAGCAATACGCATTTTATCATCTGTACCAGATGCACGCATGTTACTTAATTTTTTCTCTTTAGTAATGTTTACTACGATATCATCCTGACGGTTGTTTTCTCCGATAACTTGTCCAGTGTAAATTGGTTCACCTGGTTCAACAAAGAATTTACCTCTGTCTTGTAATTTATCAATTGAATAAGCAATAGCAGTTCCCATTTCACCTGAAATTAAAACACCATTGTTACGACTAGGGATAGGCCCTTTCCACGGCTCAAATGCTTTAAAGCGGTGAGCCATAATCGCTTCACCAGCAGTAGCAGTTAAAATGTTGTTACGCAATCCAATGATCCCTCGTGATGGAATTTCAAATTCTAAATGTTGTAAATCACCTTTCGGTTCCATCAATAACATATCCCCTTTACGCTGACTTACATACTCAATTACTTTTCCAGCAGATTCTTCAGGTACGTCAACTGTTAAATATTCAATTGGCTCACATTTAACTCCATCAATTTCTTTGATGATAACTTGTGGTTGTCCAACTTGCAATTCGTACCCTTCACGTCTCATTGTTTCAATCAAAACCGATAAGTGAAGAATACCTCTTCCGAAAACTAAATATGAGTCAGCGGAGTTTGTTTCTTCAACGCGTAGAGCAAGATTTTTTTCTAATTCTTTGAATAAACGATCACGCAAGTGGCGAGATGTTACAAATTTTCCTTCTTTACCAAAAAACGGGGAGTTATTGATACAAAACAACATGTTCATTGTTGGCTCATCAATCGCGATTGGAGTTAAGCCTTCTGGATTTTCAAAATCTGCAATGGTATCTCCAATTTCAAATCCTTCGATACCTGTTACAGCAACAATTTCTCCTGATTGAATTTCATCCGTTGTTTTTGCTTTTCCTAAACCTTCGAATATGAATAATTCTTTGATACGTGATTTAATAATAGAACCATCACGTTTCACTAATGAAATAGGCATGTTCTCTTTAATTGAACCGCGGTGTACACGTCCAACTGCAATACGTCCAACGAAAGATGAAAAATCCAAAGATGTAATTTGCATTTGCAAAGTTCCTTCTTGGCGAGGTGCTTCAGGGAAGAACTCAATAATTGTATCTAATAAATAAGTAATATCTTCTGTAGGATTTTTCCAATCTGGACCCATCCAACCTTGTTTAGATGAACCATAAACAGTTTTGAAATCCAATTGTGTTTCGGTAGCATCTAAGTTGAAGAATAAATCAAATACTTGATCATGCACTTCGTCAGGGCGACAGTTTGGTTTATCCACTTTGTTGATTACCAAAACAACGCGTTTCCCTTGAGCCAATGCTTTTTGTGTTACGAAACGTGTTTGAGGCATTGCACCTTCAAATGCATCCACTAATAATACAACACCGTCTGCCATGTTCAAAACACGTTCTACTTCTCCTCCAAAATCCGCGTGGCCCGGAGTATCAATGATATTGATTTTTGTTCCTTTATATCTTACAGAAACGTTTTTAGCCAAAATCGTAATTCCACGTTCGCGTTCCAAATCATTGTTGTCAAGAATTAATTCTCCTGATTCTTGATTATCGCGGAACAATTTTCCTGTGTGCAAGATCTTATCTACCAAGGTTGTTTTTCCGTGATCGACATGGGCAATGATGGCAATGTTTCTAATGTTTTTCATTTTCTATTCTTTAATAGCTATTTGAACTCAATGGCAAATAGCTTTTTTGTTAATTATAAGGGTGCAAAAGTAGTCAATTTTATTCGTATTTGTGTACAAGCCGACCTGATATAATGCCTGTTTGTCGAAAATATGTACTTTTAGAGACCTTAAAAATCAATAAAGCAATGGAAAACACAAAAATTTGGTACGGAAATCCGACTGTCGAAAGCATTGAATGGATGAATCCCAAAACAGTAGCTGAGTCACTAAATATAAGGGTTATCGAGATAGGGAACGATTATATTAAAGGAACAATGCCTGTTGATGACCGAACAAAACAGCCTTTCGGGCTGCTTCATGGCGGGGCATCCGTAGCTTTGGCCGAAACCCTGGGAAGTATTGCTTCTTTTTTAATGGTAAACCCCGATTTATTCATTGGTGTTGGGATAGAGATTAATGCAAATCACATTAAAGCAGTAACTGGTGGAATGGTAACCGGTGTTTGTAAACCCATACACGCAAAAGGAATGAATCACATTTGGGAAATAAAAATATATAATGATGCAGGAGATTTGACTTGCATCAGCAGATTTACCTGCAGTATTGTTTCGAAGGCAAAGATGGCTTTGAAGGTTGGCTAAAATTAAGAAGAAACATAATGGTAATCGTCATGCCGTGCCACGACACGGTATCTCCCTGTTAGATGCTCAAGTTTTCAATAAGCAGATCCAGTGTCGTGGCACGGGATGACGTTTGGAAATGAGATTGTCTCGCGAAATATTGTGAATTAAAATAGTGATTTAGTTCTTAAAAAAATCCTCGGCAGCAATTGGTTTCACATTTTGTTTATTATCGGGATTGATTTTTATCTCATAAGTCGAATAAGAATCCAGCGATCCTCTTTTTTCTTTTTTCATAATCAATGCATCGTTCCCATCATTCAATGCTACAAACACATTGTCTTTTTCGAATCCCCCTTTAATTGTTTGGTTTAAAAATATTTTTTCAAAATTCCACCCCGTTCCATAATATATTTTCAGAAAATATTCTCCGTTAGGAATTTGATTCATTTTTATTTCCGTTTCGCTAGTCATGTAACTGTGCCGAATGGTTTTGTTCGGAGCGTTTTTTTCTACTAGGCATACAACGGCTTCTGATTGGCTTACATTTAAAAAAGTAATACTGTTTTTGCTTTCGGCATCATATATTTCCTCTCCGAAAAAAGCAGCGTAAGGGGAAGCGTAGTTGTAAATGGTTGATTCAATAATTTGAATTGAGGGTTCTTCTACTTTCTCAATCCTTTTAACAACAGTTGTTGCTGTCGTTTTTTCTGCTGAATAAGAAATAATAAAATACAACAACACCAAAGCAATTCCAATACTCACTAAAATTTGCCAATTTTCTTTTTCAGTTTTTTGTTCCTTTGGAGAAGTGTTTTTTGCCTGAGCATAAGCTTGCTGTTGTTTGTATTGTGCTTGTTGCTGTGCAAATTGGTAGGCGTTTCCAGTGTATTGTGGTCCGCCTGCACTTGATTTTTGTTGCGGTTGAGTACGGGAGTTGTAAGAAGCTTTTAAATCGTATTTGCTTCTTTTTTCTGGATTTGAAAGTACAGCATAAGCTTGCTGAATTTCTTTAAAGTATTCTTCAGCTGCTTTGTTGCCAATGTTTTTATCCGGGTGATATTTTTTCGCTAAAATGCGATACGCACTTTTTATTTCTTCAAAAGTAGCGGTACTTTTTATCTCTAAAATGATATAATAATTCTTTTCAGCCATTGAAATTCCTGTTGATTAAACTATAATAAGTTGGCACATTATAGGAATCTTACATTCATGTGCCCTTTTGTTTTTTGAATATTAATTTTTGAATTTTTTGGATATTTTATGGCATACGAAAGATTAATTTTTTTTACTTCTCCGGGCTGTAAATTGTATTTCCAAATTAGTTTTCCTGTTTTAGTGTCGAGTTCAGCTTTTGTTGTTTCAATGGCATCCACCGTAATTTCGCTTTGCATAGAAATTGGTAGTTGATCTTCTACTTCAATTTGCACAGGTGTTTTGCGATTATTTTTCACAAGCATTTCATAAGCAAATGTTTCTTTGGTAGTATTCCCGATAAATTTTTTAGTGCAAAATTCTTTTACTTTACTGCGAGTAACCAACACTTTGTTGTCGCGGCCCAATGATAAATCCAATGTATCATCCGCACTTCTAGTATAAATGTAAGATTGACCAACATAGGTTCCAGCGTAATACACATTAGCTTCTCCTTCCACTAAATCCAAATCTTCCCAACCAGTAATACGTGCTAATAAAAATGCATCCCGATCGAGTTTTGGTGCACTAAAATGTTGAAATGTGGCAGGTAATTTATACTCTGTTACATCCACAATGTATGGTTTTGAATCAGCGGGAAATGTATATGGAATTTTAATTTCGAACTCAGCACTTAACTCCGAAATTTCAATTTCTACAAATTCAATTTTTGGTTTTGCTGCTTGCTCTTTTAAAAATTGGGATTGATCAAGATTGTTGTTCGAAATGGAATTCTGAATATAACCTTCCCCCGATTGATAAGCTGGGGCAGCCGATTTTTGTTTGGCATACATATTTCTGTTTTTTTGAACAGAAACGTAGGTTAAATCCCAAGGAAGTAATTCTGGTTTGGAAGCACTTTTTGATGGATCAGCCGTTGATAGTTTTAATTTCACATCGTTCCAGTCGATTCCTGTATTATTAAAAACTTTAGCTCTGTATTTTAATTCAATAGGCAAGTTAATATCTTCTGCATGCAAATCGTAGCTAGGAGCCCAACCTGCATCTGAAACCAAATACTTCAAATTAATAGTAGAAGAAATTTTTGAAGTAGAAGAAATTAGAATAGAAATTTCTGCAGTTGGTTGATTGTTTTTTGCATTCAATTCATACAGCTGCTGATTCACATTTGTTAGTGCTTGTTGTAAGGAAGAATTTTTTTTATCGAGCTTGGAGATTTCTCCATTGATTTCTTTTATTCGTGCTCTGTAAAAATCAGCAGCCAATTTTAATTCGGCAATAGCAACTCCTTTATCTTGTCCGCCAATCGATTCATTTTTTAAGAGCATGTTTTTTTCTGTTACGTATGCATCTCTATCGTTATTATTAGCAGTAATTCCATCCGATAAAATAGTGACAGAATCTTTTAATGACTTTATTCTGTTGCTTTCCTTTTGATTTGCCATATAATTGATGGCATCTGAAATGGCAAGAATAACAACATCTCCAGAAGCACTTACTTGAATACTTTTTGAATCGAGTTTTGGAGAAAGTCCTATGAAAGTAATTTTGTTTCTTCCGGGACTAAGGGTTACCATTTTATTTTGACTCACCTCAGCTCCATATAAATAAATAATAACTGATTGAATTGGAGCGCTTACTTCTTGATTTGTTTCACTTGTTTGTGCAGTGGATGCAGCAAAACAAAAAACCAAAATCACCGACAATAGTTGTTTTATTTTTTTCATTTGGATTAGTTTTAAAAAAATAAAACCCTGACATTGATGCAACAATTCGTCAGGGTTTTATTAAATGAGATTTAAAATTATTTTTTCTCTTCGCCTTTTGGAGCAGTAGGAGTAACTTCTTTTAAGTATACTTGAGAATAATCTCTGTAGCGCATAGGGTTAGAGAAAAGATTACGAACGTTTGATTTTACCAAACGATAATTTTCATCATACCATAACATCATTACCGGTGCATCATTCATCATAATTTGTTCTGCTTTTAATAAATCAGCATAACCTTCTTCTTGAGTTTTTGCAGCTTTTCCTGAATCAAATAGTTTATCAAATTCTTCATTTTTGTAACGAGGAGTGTTTGGATAAGATGGTTGGGTCAAATCAGTAGGAACAGTAGCTCCGTAAAGGATCCACAAGAAATTTTCTGGGCTTGGGAAATCTGCAATCCAAGCAGCGCGGAAAATTTCAGCGCGAGCATATTTAGCATCTTCCATTTTTTGCTTTTGTGGAACAACTTCAAAATCAACATTCACATTTAAAACTTCCATTAATTGTTTCTGAATTTCCAAAACAACGTTTGTGTTTTTTGCTCCACCACTATTTAATTCAATTTTTACTTTCGGGAAGCCTTTTCCGTTTGGATAACCAGCTTCAGCCAATAATTTTTTAGCTTTTTCTGCATCAAAATCATAACCAGTAATTTTAGTGATATCGTATCCTTTGAAAGAAGGAGGAGAAATACCATTGATTGCAGGACCGTAAGCTTCACCTTTTAATACATCTTCAACAATTTTATTTCGGTCGATAGCATAAGAAAATGCTTGACGAACTTTAATATTATTGAATGGTTCTTTTGTCATATTGAATTCATAATACTGACTAGCCATTTCCGGTGAACGCTCTAAAACGTATTTTGGTGGCTTGTTTTGAAAGTCTGCAATTTGACTTTCAACCATATCTTTAATAGATTCAGAAGGTAAACCAATTACCATATCTAAATTACCATTTTGAAAATTATCCAATTCTTGTTTTTTAGTTGGCAAGAAGCTGATTACAACTGAATCAAGGAAAGGCATTTGGTTTCCTAAAGAATCCATTCCGTGATAATTATTGTTGCGTCTTAATAAGGCTTTGTCTGTAGAACCATTCTCAACATAGATGAATGGACCTGTACCTACTTTAATGTCTGTCCCGTATTTCTCAACAGCTTCTTTAGCAATAACGCTGGTAACAGGTGATGCCAAAGCAAATAAGAAAGAAGTACTTGGAGATGTTAAAGTGATAGATATGGTGTAGTCATCTGCTGTTTTGATTCCGTCAATTGAGCCGCTTGGCTTGCCTTTGCTAGCTTCGAAAAATTTATTTGCACCAACAACACGGTCTTTGAAAGTTGCTGCAAAGTTTGAATTTTCTTTGCTGTCAGTACATAATAGCTCAAAAGAGTATTTGAAATCCGAAGATTTCATTTCTCTTCCTTTTCCATCAGGAAAGCACTCGTTATCCTGAAACATAACCCCTTTTTTAAGGTGAAAAGTGTAGGTTGTTCCCGCAGCATCAATTTCCCATTTTTCCGCTAAACTAGGGAGAATCGAAAGATCCTTTGGATTAAATTTTACTAGTCCTTCATATATTTGGTTAGCAATGTGAGCAGACCCGATATCCGTAATGCCTGCGGGGTAAAGGGTTTGAAATTGTTCAGTTTCATTTATTCGCAATGTTCCGCCATAAACTTTGTCGCCTTTTGCAACTCTGTCGGACCCGCTTTCGCTGGTAGAATTAGAGCAAGAGCTGAATAGTAGTGCTGCAGAGAAGATAAAGAAGAAGGATTTTTTCATAATATTGTATTGGTATGATTGATAAAAATGCTTGAATTTGTTGTTAAAATTAAATGCAAGATTACTGCATCTTTAACAAACATGCAAGTAAATATACAAAAAAACTCGATTTTTGGTTAATCTTTAAAAATATTTGATTTTGTTTACGAGAGATGTATTGCGTATGACAAAATTGTTTAAATTTGCGATGAATTCTAAAAATAATGATTTTTTATTTTGAAATTATTAAATAAGATTATAATATTGCGTTCGAAAATTAATGAGCCGAAATTTTAAGTTCTTATTTTTTACATAAAAAAGTACAATGAAAAAAATATTGTTTACCGCTTTTAGTTTAGTCGTTTCATCTTCGGTTTTTGCTGTAGGAGTAATCGTGCTAGAAGGAAACTACCAAGGAAAAAATCTCTATATTCAAAATCCATTTGCTGGATCAGGTGTTGGTTTTTGTGTGCAGGAAGTTAGAGTTAATGGAAACGTTACCACTGACGAAATTTTGTCAAGTGCATTTGAAATTGATTTTAGAAACTTGCAATTGAAGATTGGAGATAAAGTTGAAGTAAAAATTACGCACAAAGACGATTGTAAACCTAAAGTATTGAATCCAGAGGTTTTAAAGCCAAAAAGTACATTTGAAATCGTATCAATGGCAGTTGGCTCTGATTTAACCTTCAAATGGTCAACAAAAGGCGAAACAGGAAAATTAGCATATATAATAGAGCAGTTCCGTTGGAACAAATGGGTAAAAGTTGGTGAAGTTGAAGGAAATGGTACGCCAGATCAAAACAACTACTCTTTCTTAGTTGCTCCTCACTCTGGTAAAAACCAATACCGCGTTAAACAAGTAGATTATACTGGTCAACCTAAATTATCTAAAACAGTTGATTACAACTCTACATCTCCTGAAATTACATTCAGTCCTGCTAAAGTGTCTAAAGAAATTGGATTCTTCGCTGGAAGTGCGCCAACAGAAACAATGTTTGAAATATATGACCAATTTGGTAATATCGTAAAACGAGGTTTTGCTTCTTCAGTAGATGCCTCTAACTTACCTAAGGGTGCATATTATCTGAACTACGATAATAAAATGGGCGAGTTCATCAAAAAATAGTTCTTCGACTACGCTCAGGATGACAACATATTTTGAATTAATAATCCCGGTATTCATATCGGGATTATTTTTTTGCAACAACTTAAAGAACTGATAATGTTAAAGATAGAGCACATTGGAATAGCAGTTAAAAACATTGAGCAATCTAATGATTTGTTCAGTAAACTGTTCGGGAAAGCACCTTATAAGCTTGAAAAAGTGGAATCTGAAGGTGTTTCTACTTCATTTTTCATGATGGGAGATAGCAAAATTGAACTTTTAGAAGCAACAGATGCCAACAGCCCCATTGCTAAGTTTATTGAAAAGAAAGGTGAAGGAATCCATCACATCGCTTTTGAAGTAGCAGATATTCGTGCTGAGATGAAACGCTTAGAAGCAGAAGGATTCACCTTATTATCAGAAGAACCAAAGAAAGGTGCAGATAACAAGCTGATTTGCTTCTTACACCCAAAAGGTACAAATGGTGTGCTGATTGAATTGTGTCAGGAGGTAAGCCCTGTTGCAAAGCCCTAGGCAATTTAACAAAACAGGTCCACAATACTTTCTTTCTTGACATCCAACCAATAAGTTCCAATTCCCAACTTTTTAGCTGCTTCTATATGTTGAATGGAGTCGTCAATAAAAAGAGTTTCATTTGGTTTTAGAGTATTCTCTTTTAAAACAAATTCGAAAATTTCTGCATCTGGTTTTCGCATTCCTATTTCATAAGACAAATACATCTTTTCAAAGAGGCTTGATAGATCAGGCAAATCGAATTCATTTTCCAAATATGAATTAAATTTTTCGATGTGAATATCATTTGTATTGCTTAATAAAAAAGTGCGATGAGTTAGATTAGTTTTTTTTAGCAATTCAATCCGTTCGTTTGGAAGGTCCAATAGTATTGCATTCCACGCAGTATCAATTTCGTCATCGGTTGTGTTTTTTAGAAGAGATTTTTTTAATTCGGTTCGAAAATCGTCAGAAGAAAGAAATCCCTTTTCATAATTATCAAATAGCTTTGTTTGCTGTGCTTGTGAAAACAACGTTTTAAAATCACTTATTCCCAATTTAGAAAAAGCTTTTTCTGTCAAAGAATAGTCGATATTCAAGATAACTCCACCAAGGTCGAAAATTATGTTTTTATAGTTATTTGTGTCAATAATCATAATAAGGGCTAAAACGCTTTGTTAATTGGGTACAAATATATAATTTCGCTGTCCTTAAATTACATTGTTAAAAAATGTAATTGGGCCTATAGCTCATTCGGTTAGAGCAACAGACTCATAATCTGTGGGTGCTTGGTTCGATTCCAAGTGGGCCCACCAAGTGGGGGATGTCAAAAATTAATTTTGACTCCCCCATTTTTATTTTCGCTACATCCCTTACCAGTTGGGCAATGTAGCGAAATACAGAATTTACTTTTGTGGTTCGACACTCCCCATTTTTCTTACTAAAGCAAATTCCCTCCGGAAATAGCAAGTTTTGAAATATTTGCTTTTCCTTATATGCCAGCAATCGCCACACTGTCGGGAGTTTTGCGGTAAATTCAATTGTCTTTTTTACGCATTCTTCAAGGTTCGACACCTTTTTTACCGTTTTTAGGAGTCCCTTCTCCATTTCCATTTTTTCAACTTTGGCCTCCTCGGTAAATTCAGTATATAATTCAAGGGTAATCTCTTCTTTTTTCAACCGTTCCTTATACCTTTCTATCTTCTTGTCTATTTCAGTAATTTGGCGCCTTACAGCCCCTTTGTCGCCTTCTTTTTCCTTGTTGCCGCTATTATAGGTTGTTATCATTTGGTTCGCTATAAGGGACTCAAAGCCTTCATGCCCTGAAAGGGTAAGGTATTCCAGTCCAGACTCGAAAACACCGTGTAATTCCTTTGCGCTTTTGTTATTACAGCAACCCTTGGTATTGCACTTATAGTAAGGGAGATTTTTAGCTTTTACTATATAACCCCTCATAGGTTGGTAGCAATGCCCACATTTCAGAAAGCCTTTTAACGGAATAATTTCATTCTCTTCATGGCAAGAATAACCGTACCTATTTTCGCTTAGGATATCATTTACTTTCAAAAATATTTCTTTCGGTATCAATTTTTCGTGGTTGCCTTCAACAACTTTTCCGCCTAAGGCTGAGTGAGCCATTAATCCACAATAAAATGGGTTTCTGAAATAACCTGATAATCGCTTCTCATCTAAAATCAAACCTCGCTCGGCAAGGCGTTCTGAAATCAATGTATGTGTTATCCGTTCGTTCGCTTTCCAATAAAATGCTTTTTGTAAAAGCTTACCCTTTTCATTCAAAACAATTTTTCGCTTTCCGTTTACTTTTATTTCGTCATAACCATAAGGAGCTTTATGACACCACTCGCCTCTTATTAACGACTCTTTAACTCCCGCCATACATTTTTCTTTTCGGAGTTGGTTATCATATTGAGAAAAGATGATTTGAATGTTTTGTTGAAAATCGCCACTTGAAGTTGAAGCGTCTCCAGGTTGAGTTACTGCTACCAAAAATATACCCTCGTTTCTTAATTGGTCTTTTATGTAAATTGCATTTGCTCCGGATCGTGAAAATCTATCTACGCTATAAACAATAATGTAGGTAATTTTTTCTCTGCTCTTTTTTACAAAAGAAAGCATCCGGTTAAATTCTTTTCGCTCATCGGTTTTTGCACTTTCGTAAGTCCCACCGAAAAGCCCCATCGTAACGTAATTGTTTTTTCGGGAATATTCTTCACAAGCTTTTCTTTGGGTATCTAAACTATAACCTAGTTCTTGCTCCTTACTGGATACCCTTGTGTAAATAACACAATTGTTTGTTCGCGTTAAAGCTTTTGATTGCCCCTTTGCAAACTGATTAAATAAAATGTGTTCACTCATGCTGCTTTTTTTATTGGTTGGTATTTATCTATTGAAATGATATTTTCATTTTCATTCTTTTGTTGTTCCTCCACTTGTTGTTTGTGAAGGTTGTACATCAGGTTACAGTAGGTTTTTATAAAATCAACAACTTCCTTTGCTTGTTCATCGGTTAAATGAGTTAAGCCTTCGGTGTTTTTTACTTCTTCTACCGTTATCTCTGAATCCCTTGTCCAGTCTATTTTTTCGCTATTTATATCAAGCATTTTTATATCAATTGAAAGTTACGTACAGTGTTTGGCAACACCTCCTAATTGTAGCAATAGTTATCTACTTCGGCAGATAAAGCCGAAAGGATTTGGATGTTTCAAACTAATAATGCATACTCTTAAAGCCCCCTGTTTAAGACGTGTTTAGGAGTCATTAATAGGCACAAAGCCTAAAAAACACAAAGAATTATTAACTCCGAAAATTAGCCTCATCATCGGGAGCGAAAGTATGGCGGGGGGGTGAGAGGCTTTCCGAAAGCGTTGTTACTGCGTTAACTCACGAATCGAAATCTTAGGAAATGTGTTTCTGATTTAAGATGAGTGATACTGGAGAATGAATCAGCACGAAACGCTACAAAGCGCAGACAAGCGTTAAATTAATTTGCAATGATTTGATGAAGGAGTTATGATGGATCTTATGCTGTATAGCATGCGGAAGCGATGATGAAGTAATGTGTAGGGATATGATGTGATGGCGTTGGTCATGGTGTATATTGAAATAATTTGTTACCAATCCCTATTTCTTTTTAATTTTGCATATTAAAGTGAATGAAACCTCAAATATATTAAACCCAAATAACTGGACTAAAATCTATGCAGACGAGTTATATGGCTTTGCTATGAGCAGAACCAGTAATACGGAACTGGCAGAGGATTTGGTACAGGAAACTTTTTTAGCAGGGTTAAAGTCCTTAGAAAATTTTAAAGGAAATAGCTCTGAAAGAACATGGTTGTTTGCAATTTTGAAATTTAAAATAGCAGACCATTACCGTAAAGCTTCCACTAAATATGAAATCTCAAATTCAAAGTTCAGTAATAATGATGATTCGTTTATGGATAATTACTTTACAGAGGATGGCGATTGGAAGGAAAGTGCTGCGCCAAAAGAGTGGGGAATAGATTTTTCAACGGCAATCGAGAACAAAGAATTAGGTATTGCTTTAGATAATTGCATAGACAAACTACCTAAAAATCAGAAGCTATTGATAGTATTAAAGTTAGTTGAAGAAGAAGAAACTGAAAAAGTTTGTAAGGAATTAAATATTACTCCTACTAACTATTGGGTAATCATTCATAGAGCAAAATTGCAACTAAGAGCTTGCCTCGAAAAAAACTGGTTTAAAGAGTAAACAAATGAAAAAATTAATGAACTTAATTGTCTTATCGTGTCAAAAGGCTACTTTTCTGATTGAAAAAAGCCATGATACACCATTGTCGTTTATCGACAGGTTGCAATTAAGTATGCATCTTAAAATTTGCGATAAATGTTCCGGATACCAAAAACAAAGTCTCTTGATTGAAAAGGCGTTTAAAGCAAACCACAAAAACTTCTCAAATCCATCCAATTTTAAACTTTCTGATTCCTCTAAAATCCGTATTCATAGGTCAATAGAAGAAAATTCAAAAAATAATTAAGATTTTTTGTAAGGTTTTTAAAGGTTCTACTACTATCCCCATAGAAGTATTAATTAACCTTTAAAAACCACAAAAATGAAAAAACTTATTTTAGGAATGGCGCTTATACTAGGTGCGGTATTTTCAGCTAACGCTCAATCAGCAACAAAAAAAAGCGATTCGAAAAGCAAAAGCGAAACGGTGCAACTAAAAGACCATGTTTGCACTTCAGCTTGTAAGCCTGGATCATGCTCTTTCGCTCATGGAGAAAAAGGCCACACATGCACCGCAGAGTGTAAAAAGATGGAGGCTTCTCAAAAGGGCAAAATGACAATGAAAGAACATGTTTGCACTTCGGCATGCAAAAACGGCAATCACATGTACGCTCATGGAGAAAAAGGGCACACTTGTACAGAGGATTGTAAAAAGAAAATGTAAATCAATTAGTCGGGGCCTATTGCAAAATAGTCCCCGCTTTTATTTCAAACAATTTAAAAACTAAGACAATGTCAAATAAAATAATAAAATCACTTTTAGGAGGTATAACTGGTACCGCAGTAATGACAGCAGTAATGATGATTGCGCCAATGATGGGAATACCTAAAATGAGCCCCCCTGAAATGCTTTCGATGATGATGGGTCTTCCAATAATAGTAGGATGGTTAATGCATTTTATGATTGGAATAATTTTCGCAATGATTTATGCTTTTCTTTTCATCAACTTATTGAAAAAGATAAAAAACAATCTATTGAAAGGAGCAATTTTCGGCTTTGCCAGTTTTATTTTCGCTCAAATTGCGATAGGAGTTATGGGGGCCATGATGGGCGGAATGCCACCAATGGAAGGCAGCATGATATTAATGATGATCGGAAGTATTATGGGGCATGTAATTTTCGGAATGGTGGTAGCATTGTTTGTGAAAGAACAGAATTAAACTTACACACCATAACTAACTCAAATCTCACCGCAAGGGATAGTTTTAATACAATCATCCTCGTAACGCAATCTATTATGGCAACAGCTAAAACAAAAAAACGAAGAAACATTATTTTAATAAGCCTTCTTACATCAGCTATGCTGGGAGGCGCATTTGTATTTTATTTATGGAACATGCCTCACTTGGACGTTCAAGCGCAAAAAGTTGATTTTTCAATAGAAGCATCAAGTTTAGTAACTGAATATCTACTTGATGAGAAAAAGGCGAACGAAAAATATTTAAATAATGAAGGCGATTCAAAAATATTTGTTGTTAAAGGTGTCGTAAAATCAAAGGATACGGATATGAATAATCAGATAACTGTTTTATTCCAAAACGAAACCGACAAAGCGGGTGTTAAATGCGTATTCATGGCTTCCACAAACAAAAACGCGGAAACTTTAAATATAGGGCAAACAGCCTCTATTAAAGGTATTATACGTTCTGGGGCAAAATACGATAGTGATTTGGAGTTATACGAAAATGTCCTCCTTGAAAAATGCGACATAGCTTCAGAGTAAAAAATAAATCAACTAATAATTAATCCATAAAAACAAAAACATGAAAAATCTAAAAGTAATTGCATTATTAATTTCAGTAATCAGTTTATTCAGCTTTAAACAAACAGAGGATAAGCTTGTAAGTAAAAAGAGTCAGGTAGACATATTCTCTCATACAGATGCAGAAGATATTAGCGCAGTGAATTATGCTTCAACAGCAACCTTAAGCAAAGAAACCGGAGATGTAGTAGTTTCAGTTCCAATGCAAAGTTTTGAATTCAAAAAAGCATTAATGCAAAAACACTTTAACAGTGAGAAATTCCTTGACACGAAAGCTTTTCCAAAAGCAAAGTTTAAAGGAAAAATTACCAATTTAAAAGATATTAATTTTTCAAAAGATGGAATTTACAACGCTACGGTAACCGGAGAAATGACCATAAAAGAAACAACAAACCCAGTTAATGAAAAAGGTACAGTAACAGTAAAGAATGGGGTTGTGACAGTTGATACGAAATTAAAAATTGTATTGGCTGATTATAAAATTGCATTTGAAAAAGGTAAACCATCAAAGAATATTGCAAAAGCAATTGATGTTACATTTAAAATAGAATATTAACATTTTCATTATGCTAAAAGGGAAACATATTTTAATAACAGCTGGCCCAACTAAAGAATTTATTGATCCGGTAAGATTTATATCTAATGCTTCTACTGGTAAAATGGGGTATGCCATAGCTGAACAACTTTACAATGAAGGAGCAGATGTTGTTTTGGTTACCGGCCCCACGAGCATAAGTTCAAATTTACCTTCAGATAGAGTTTATAAAATACAATCTGCTTTAGAAATGTTGGAAGTGTGTAAGAAACACTTCCAACAAATCGACATCGCTATTTTTACTGCTGCTGTTGCCGATTATAGACCAATAATGATGGAGACTTCCAAAATAAAAAAGACTGATGATCGGATGACAATTGAATTGGTTAAGAATCCGGACATCGCTTTTGAATTTGGGAAAATAAAAACAGAGCATCAAATTTCAATTGGTTTTGCTTTGGAAACAGATAACTTAAGAACTTATGGGGAAGGAAAATTAAAGAAGAAAAACTTTGACTTCATTGTGCTGAATACCACAAATGATAAAGGTGAGGGCTTCGGTTTTGATACAAACAAGATTAGCATATTATCAAAAGATTTATCAATAAAGGATTTCGATCTGAAATCTAAAAAAGAAGTCGCAATGGACATAGTCGGTGAGTTAAAGAATATTGTGCCTCAAAGAGAATTCATAAAGGCATAAAATTCATCTTCAAATTGAATTGTACCTGCCCCAAAATCAATTACATACATTAATTTTTTATTTTTTCTCTTCTGAGTGTAAGGTTTCTATCCATTAGGCGACTATCTCATTAGAAGTAAGGTATTTACCAAGTTTCTATTTAACACGAACTCAAATGAAAACAAATAACATGTTTATTTTATTGGTAATAATGGCGCTGACATCATCCTTCAAAACAGAAATCAATTCATATCCTAAACCGGAAGGTATAGATAATATGTTATTTTACGTTCAAAGAACAATTAATTCCAACACAATTGTTTATACTCTTAATCAGGACAAAGATGGTAATCTGAATGAAGCAGAACCAATCAAAGCATACTGGATAAAATACGCTCAAGGAGGCAAAATCGATCCGCTTACCTACATTCAAAAGAATTACGCATACGGAGTAAAATCAAAAATTTTCGATAAAGAGAAAAAATCTTACATGTTTGAGTTTGTCTCCTACCATAAAAGGCAGTTCTATTTACTCAAATCTACAACAGACAATAAGTACCACGTATATGGCTACATAAATAACAAATTGACGACTCTAAATAATATTATGGTAAAGATTGAAGGAGGTACATTTTGGATTCCGAATGTAAAATATGTAGAGATAAAAGCCTTCGATTCGAGTACCTCTACTGAAGTAACTGAAATAATAAAGCCCTAATCCCTTAAAAAATAAATAATATGACCGGACACATCATTAACAACCTTGTTGAGATCAATGACCTTTTAAAAGGTTTATCGCAAAAACAGTATAATCGAAAACTTGAAATATTAACGGATGCTTCTATTGGTCAGCATGTGCGACATATTTTAGAATTTTATCAATGCTTATTTAAAGGAGAAGAAAGCAAAGAAGTAAATTACGATGCACGCCAAAGAGATTTGAAATTAGAAACAGATCTTCACTTCGCCTCAAAAACTATTGATGAAATAATTAATGCGCTGCTTGGTATAAAGAACGATTTTTCGGTAACATTTGTTGCTGACTACTCTAGTTCTGATGGTCAAAAGCCGGATTTAATACAGTCATCGTTTTACCGTGAATTAGCATACAACTTGGAACACAGTATCCATCATCAAGCATTAATTAAAGTGGCTATTACAGAAATGCAATTAACTTCTCTAGTGAAAAATACTTTTGGATATGCTCCATCAACAATCAGACATTTAAAAATATGTGCACAGTAACATTTATACCAAGTAGTGAAGGCTTTTACTTTACGTCCAGTAGAGATGAAAAGGCAAGCAGAGTCACGATTCCGCCTGTTAAATACAATCACAATGGGGTTGAGTTGATTTATCCAAAAGATGATTTAGCCGGAGGAACATGGATTGCATCGAGCTTAACCGGAAGGACAGCTTGCCTTTTAAATGGGGCATTTGTCAATCATCAAAAGCGAACTGATTATGTAAAAAGTCGTGGCATCATTTTGTTGGAGAGTTTCAACTTTCAAAATACAAATGAATTTTCTGATAAAATTGATTTAATAAACGTTGAACCATTTACATTAGTAACGCTTAATTACTCATCCGGGAAATTAGACGAGTTTTTTGAATTCAGATGGGATGGAGCAAACAAGCATTTAAAACAGTTGAATCACGATGCTTGTCAAATATGGTCTTCAGCTACATTATATAACCCTTCCATTCAGTTGACGAGACAGCAATTATTCAAACAATGGGTAAATAAACATGATGATTTTGAAGACAGAATGATTTTAGATTTCCATAATAGAAAACATGGATTAAAAATTTCAGATGATATTTTAATGAAAGGAGAGGGCGATCTAATGACTTTGAGTATTTCTCAAATACATGTTGGAGGTACTGATTCGCATTTTAATTACTTCGATATCATCAATAACAAAGAGCATAAATTTAAACTGACTAATAAAGAATTTGTAAATGCATAACGGAATAGCAATAGCATTAGCATGGCCTGAAACGCTATGTAAACAAGCTGGAGCATGGTATGACAAACCATTAAAGTGGTTGGGCATAAACAAGTCCAATTACTATAAAGTTGGACACGCAGCAATTGTATTAATTGATAATACATCGGGCGAATGCCATTACTTTGATTTTGGTCGTTATCATGCTCCATTCCAACACGGAAGGGTGCGAAGTGCAATTACTGATCATGATTTAGAAATGAAAACAAAAGCAGTTGTTTCAAATGGAATATTAAAAAACTATAATGAAATTTTATTAGAATTATTTAATAACGAATCTTGTCACGGATCAGGAAATTTACACGCTTCTTATTGTATTGTGAATTTTGAAGAAGCGTATAATAAAGCAAATGAAATGCAGAGTAACTCTCCAATTCCATACGGGCCATTTTTACCAAAGGGAACAAACTGCTCACGCTTTGTAAACACTATAATATTATCCGGAAAACCAAAGTGGCACTTCCGTTTAGTTTTAGCTAATCCTAAAACATTGAGTCCAACACCAATAGGGAATGTTAAAGCATTAACTAACTATAGCACTATCGGAATTAAAGAACATACAGCGGAAATTTACAAACCAAATTTTAATACTTCAAATAATTTAGCCCATGAACCAATCAGCAGAATATCATAAAATAGTTCCTTGCCCTTCGAAACCAAGCAGTTTGCCAAATGATATTCATTGGTTGAGTGGAGAAGGTTGTGGTTCGTGGTTTTATATTGAAAACAAAAATTTGGAGTTCATTATTTCGAGATACAGTCCTGAAGGAAAGCCAGAGTGTAAAGGAATCTTTAAACAGGAATCAGGTAATCCGGTAAATCTTAATGAAGAAATTAAGTTTACTTATTTAAGTCATTGCGCAGAAGTAAATATTATTCAAAATAATTCTACCCTAAAATTTAAACTCCTTAAAAAATGCTAAAATATTTTTCGCTTATATCTATTTTGCTGCTATCCGTCTGCGCTTACGCTCAAGCAGATTCTATTAATATCTTAAAAGTTGGCGATAAAGCACCCGAATTTCACACGAATAGTCATAAAAATACTACTGTTGATTTAGCCGAAATGCTAAAAAAGGGGAAGGTTGTTATTGTTTTTTATAGAGGGGCTTGGTGTCCATATTGCAATAAACACATGAGTCATTTACAAGATAGTTTAAGTTTGATATTAGATAAAGGAGCATCTGTAATTGCGATTTCTCCCGAAGTCGAATCATCAATAGATAAAACCATTTCAAAAACTAAAGCTTCTTTTGAAATAGTTCATGATAGTGCTTATGCCATTATGAAAAAATATGGAGTAGCATCTGTCTCTTATACACATCTCCGAGCCCACGAGACTAAGGCGAATCTCGTATGCCGTCTTCTGCTTGAAAA
>ENA-ORBV01006011-ORBV01006011.1-microbial-mat-metagenome-genome-assembly--contig:-NODE-6011-length-21727-cov-4.408360_pt1 | contig 21727 bp, 18 predicted proteins | sample MGYA00237777_ERZ505514 | MGnify/ENA primary metagenome ERZ505514 (study PRJEB26160, sample SAMN06269048) | microbial mat metagenome | isolation source: Oligotrophic lake microbial mat | place... | reverse complement strand
GGATGGGCGGCCTGAGCGGACCGGCGATCAAGCCGGTCGCCCTCCGCGCGGTCTACCAGGTTGCGTCCGCGGTCAAAATCCCGATCATCGGCGTCGGCGGCATCGCCACGATCGACGACGCCATGGAATTCCTGGTCGCCGGCGCCACAGCCATCCAAGTCGGCACTGCGAACTTCTACCGGCCGAGAGCGTCGCTAGAGATACTGGAGGCCCTGCCGGCGGCGCTCGGCGAACTGAGGGCGTCGAGCGTTCGCGAGGTCGTGGGGACGATGAAGCTGAATGTCTAATTTCTAAATCTGAATGTCGAATCAAATCCAAATGACGAAGATTGAAAGGATCGATGGCGAACGCGAGATACACTTGGTCCATTCGTCATTCATGCATTCAATTTTGATTCGACATTCAGATTTAGAAATTAGTCATTCTCCACTACTTGTACTTGGCGGCATCGAACTCAATTAACGGTCATTTCTCGAGTCAACCATGCGCGTTCTGTCCGGCATTCAGCCCACGGGTCGGTTTCATTGGGGCAATTACTTCGGGGCGATTCGCCAGTACATCGACCTGCAGCATGGCAACGAATCGTACTACTTCATTGCCAATTTGCATGCGTTGACCACGGTGCGCGATCCCAAGGTGCTGGCGCAGTATACGCTCGACGCCGCGCTCGATTTGTTGGCGCTCGGCCTGAACCCCGAACACGCCGTGCTCTTCGTGCAGTCGGACGTGCCCGAGGTTTCGGAGCTCTGCTGGCTGCTGATGACCGGCACGCCGATGGGCTTGTTGAACCGTTGCCATGCCTACAAGGACAAAGTGGCGAAAGGGCTCTCCGCGGACGCCGGCTTGTTTACGTATCCCGTGTTGATGTCGGCCGACATCCTGGCCTACGACGCCGATGTCGTCCCTGTCGGCGAAGATCAATTGCAGCACATCGAGGTCTGCCGGGACATTGCCGCGAGTTTTAATCATCATTTCGGCGAGACGTTCGTGATGCCGAAGGGAAAAATCCTGGAGGCCGCCGCCAAAGTGCCTGGCACCGACGGCGAGAAGATGTCGAAGAGCTACAACAACACGTTGGAAATCTTCGACGACCCGAAGGCGCAGAAAAAGAAAATCATGAGCATCACCACGGACTCACGGCAGATGCACGAGCCGAAAGAGCCGGACGGGGATCACCTCTATCAACTCTTTTCTCTCTTCGCCACGGACGCCGAACGCGAGGAACTCGCCGCCACGTACCGCCGCGGTGGTTTCGGCTACGGCGACGTGAAGAAACAGATCGCCGCCGCCGCCGAGAGATATTTCGCCGAACCCCGCGCTCGCCGCGCAGAGCTGGCGGCGAATCCTAAGCAGGTAGAGGCGATTTTGGCGGACGGGGCCTCGCGCGCGCGCGCGAAGGCCTTGCAAGTGCTGACACGGGCGAAAAAGGCTTGCGGCTTAATGTAGTCCCGTAGTTCAGGCATGCCCTCCAAAGCGAGAAGTCTTCGCGCCGTGCCAACGCCATCCGACATCCCAAGCCCGCGCCGGCCAATTGCCTAACGGTTCGGCGTCCTCTCTCGTCAGGCAACTTGCCGGCATCGACTCGGGATGTTGCCGCGCTTGATTTTCTCGCCGAGTTCTTTGCCTACAGCCGGGGCGCCTGACCAACGGAAGTTGACCTATTTTTGGGACTTCAGTGCATCGAGCTCGGTGGTGACGTCTTTGATTTCTTTTTCGAGATTGATGGCGTCTTGCGGGTCGTCCGGCTGGGACTTCGCGCCGGCGAGTTGTTGGCGCAGTTTTTGGAGGCGTTGCTGAAGGACGTCAATGCGCTTCTTGGCCTTTTTATCCATGATCCGTCATCCTGGCGCGTGATTGAAGGGTTTGGTAGACGCCGACCGCCTCGACGCCCTGGAGTCCGAAGCATTCCCAGAGCATCATCAGCACGTCGTTGGCGCTGCCGGAGCGCAGCGCGTGTCGGAGTTGCATTGCCTTGGTAAGAAAATCCGGCTCCTGCGTCAACCGCTCGTGGAACCGCTGCGCGCAACGCGCGGCGCGGGATTGTTCCAGTTCGAGCAGTCCGGCGAGCGTTGCGCCAGCGGCGTCGACTTCGCCGGCGACGACTTGTTGTACGAAGGATTGGAAGCTGGCCGGCGCTTCGACGGGCGCGGCATCGGCCAGATCCAAATGCGGTGACGCTGTCGACGCGACGAAGACCGGGTCGCCTGGCGACATGGTCAAGAGTTGCTGCGGACGCGTGGCGTCCTGCAGCGAGGACTCATCGCTGGCCGGGAGATTCGCCAACAGGGCGTTGACATGCACGAGCCGGGCGCCGACCTGATCGTAGATGGCTTCCAGTTCGCTGGTGTACGACATGCCCGCGGCGTCTTCGAGGATCGCCTCGTGGGATTCCACGATCCGCGAGGTGAGGCGATCGGTAAGCAGATCCCGGGCCTGCTTCAAAATCGCGAGCGCGCGGGCACGTTCATTCATACGAGACCGTCCCCCCGGATAAACTCCGGCGAAGCTCGCGCGAACGCGCCCCTCGCGTGGTCTTGGATCGACAAAACCGCCTCGTTTTAGCGTAACCGCCCGGGAGGCGATTCGCAAAGGAATCGTCGTAACAGACTGGGAATTGTATACGTGGGCAGGGCAAAAAAAACGGGCAGCCGCGCAATCGTTGTGATCGGGCTCACCCAACGTCTCCTTTCGCTCCGCGAAAGGCTCCGGACCTTTCGCGGAGCGAAAGGAGACAATGTTGCGTTGCTACTCCGCCTTAGCGCCGAAGCACCGCTTCACCGGCCGCCAGAGCAGGTTCGACGCGCAACAGGCGGTAGCTCCGTTCGGCGCCATCGGCGTCTCGGAAGCGGTACGACGTGATGGCGTGGAAATCGCGTTGGTGCGGCAAGGCGAGTGTTTGCTCAGCCAGTTCCGCAAGCGTGTCGTCGTACTGAATGCCGTCTCCGGTCGCGTCGGCGAGCAGCAGGTACGAAAAACCGGCCCGCCGCAGTTGCATCGCCAGGTCGCCGCTCGCCGAATCGTACCTGGTGCGGCGGCGATAAAGGGACTCCTGTGTGACCTCGGCGTCGAAGTAAAAGCCGCGATTGTCCTGGCTGAGGATTTTCGCGCCGCGCTCGGTGAGAATGTTCGCGAGGATTGCCGCTCGGTAGGTCGGTTCTGTACGCTCCAAGTAATGTTCGCGCGTTTCCAAGCCCACGGCGACGGCCCAGTGCTGGCGTGACCGGTACGTCGGCCACAGCGTGCCAACCGCCGTCAGCATAATGAGGGCGAAGGCGACGCCCGCCGCCGCGAATCGTGGCGTGCGGCGCAGCTCCATGCAGACCCAGACGCAGGGCGCGGCCCAGAGCGGCGCGAGTGGAAAAAGAAAACGCACGTTCTGTCGGAGCAGAAAGCAGCCAATGAAATACAGCCCGCTGATCGCAAGCAACACGCGCACGCCGCGCAGGCGCCGCGCGATCAGCAGTCCCGGTAGTAACGCCAGGAAAGCCGCCCCGAGTTGATGTCCGCGGCCGCCGAAATCTTCAGCGTGCATCGTGACTGCCCAGGGCGCCGCAAGCAGTCCCCACGGGGTGCGCCCGAGCGGCAACTTGCTTTCTCGAATCGTCGGCGCGGCGCTTTCATCGAGGGCGCTTTGAAAAAACGGATAGACCGGATTGCCGCGGTAATAGGCAGCCCGCGCGTACCACGGCCCGGCGACGGCGGACGCGAGCACGACCATGATAGCGGCGCCGCGCAGCCAGGATTTCGTCCGCTCGCGATCGCGCCATGCCAAGCCGAACCAAGTAGTGAACAAGGCCGCCGCGAAGAGCAACGCGAGGTACTTCACGCCGATCGCGCCGCCAAGCATCAAGCCGGCCGACAGATACCAGTGCGGTCCGTCGTCGTCGATCGCGGCGCGCCACCAGGCTGCCACGGCTAGCGTCGTGAACACCGCCAGACCAACGTCGTTCAACGGCGCCGTCATTTGATTCGTCACGCCGGGCGCGAGCAACACGATGCCGCCAGCAAACCAGGCCCAGTCGCGCCCTACGACACTCCGCGCCAGCAGTACCGCGGCCAGGGCCAGCAGACCGCCGAGCGCCCAATGCATGAGCTGTGCCGTCACGCCACCGTCGAGCGCCAGCGCCCACAAGTACCACATCTCCACGAGCAACGGAAACGTGGAGTTCTCATGGTCAGGCAAGTAGGCGAGGCGATGTTCCTGAAGAAATCGCTTCGGCAACTCCAGGTGATAACACAACGCATCTCCGGCGGTTGGGGGCGCGACAGCGCTCGTTAAACTCGCCAGCAAAGCGATCAGGCAACAAGCGCCGAATAGCTTTAGCCAAATGCGCGAAGCTTGTGGGCCCAGCTCATCCATCACCTTCTCGCGCAATACTGGGCATGTTCGACGATGAATCGATGCCTGCACGATCTCGCCGATGCCCCAACTGGCGGCCGCCACTGTGAATACGGCGATCAACTCGAGATACAGTAAGCCGACGCAGCCTAGCCCCATCCAGAGGACGCCGACCACGATTAATCCGAGCGACACGCTCCATACGGCCAGCGCGCAGCGATCCTCCATTTCCAGTCGCCAGGCGCGCACCAGCGGCCGTCCCACGCCGTAGGCGGCGAGCAGAATGGCGACCAGCGTCAGGATGGATGTGAACGAGGCCAACATGTCGATTTCACCGGCGTTACGAAAAGCTGCGAAACAACCAATACAGATAACAGGCAGTCACCAAGAGGCACCACGCGGCGAACAACGCCGCGTGCCAGGCCGGAATCGAGCGCGGCGAACTGTTCACCGCCTCGCGACGATTCCAGAACAGGAGGCCCAAATGTTGCCTGGCGTTGTGCAGCGGTCGCGCACGATTTGCGTCGACCGGCGGACGATTCGAGGCGACCATGCTGTTATGCATTCCTGGTTAAGCGGCTTCGTGAATCAAGTTCGGCGACGCCGTGGTCGTTGGACGCCAGGTCTCCGCGCGCAACATGGCGAGCGCCGCATCGAGCACGTCGCTCGGCGTAATTCGCGTCATGCACGGGTGTTCGGCCCACGGGCAGCTGCGCAAATGGCAGGGCGAGCAGGCGACGTCATGGCGCACGACAGTGACGTGTTCGCTGCGCGGTTGCCATTGGGCGGCGTGATTCGTGCCGCTGAACAGCACGACGACCGGCGTGCCAAGGGCCGCGGCCAGATGCGCGGGCCCGGAATCGGCGCCGATGAACAAGTCCGCTCCCGCGAGCAGGGACGCCGTGCGAGAAAGCTCCAGCTTGCCCGTGGCGTCGATCACCTGCGGCCATGGCTGATCGCCCAGGATTTCGGCGGCCCGTTCTTGATCTCCGGTGCCCCCCACCAGCGCGATCTGAAAATCGCCGCTGAGAATCATTCGTCCCAGTAATTCACGCCAGTGCGCCGCGGGCCAGCGCTTAGCCGGGGTGCCGGCGCCAATGTGGAACACAATCCTCGGACGTCGTTTGGTATCGGTGCGTGGCGGCCAGAGCCGATCATCCGCGCGGGCCGTGAGCCTCGGCAGGATCGGCGATTCTGTTCGGATTCCAAGCAATGCCAACAGCGCGGCGCGGCTCTCGGTTTCCGGCCGTTGCGGGACGAACTCGGGGCTCTCGGTCAACAAGAATCCGCCGCCGCCGGCATGCCAGCCGATGCGACGTCGCACGGCCGCTAACCACAACAGCAGCGCATGGGGAAACTCGCCGCGCACGTCTATTCCCAGATCAAAGTGGCGCCCGCGCAATCGCCAGGCCCACGCCAGCATCGCCGGCAGCCACAAACCCGGCAGCCACGAAGCGAACCGATTCACGCGCGCGACATGGACGCGATCAACCTCGCGGCAGGCGGCGAATAGCGCGCAGTTGCGTGACGAGGCCAAAACTTCAATCGACGCTTGCGGATAGGCCCGCCGTAACGGCGGCAACATCGCCAGCGTAATAATGGCGTCTCCCAAGTGGTCCAGTTGCACCAGCAGCAAGCGGCGAACTTCGGCCGGCTCTGATGGGCCGTCGTCTACATGCTTGGCAACCGCCGCGAAACGCCCGCGCAACCACCAGCCGATGCCATCGATGACCGCAAACAGCAATCGCCAACGCAGACGCACGTAACGGTAGTGCGGCAAGGCCACGCGGCGACGGCGGACGCGTTCGGAATCCCGGGCACGATCAAAGGAGGGTTTCATAAGCCTCCTTCGTCGCGCGCGCTACGGCGTCGCCAGTGAAATGCTGGCCGACATGCACAGCCAACTCGGGCGATCGCGGCGCGTGATACGCGTCCCATACCGCGGCGCGGATCGCGCCGTCATCTTCCGGCGAAACGTACCGCGCATGGGCGCCGAAGTACTCCTGACACGCGCCGTCGGCGGTGAGCACGAGCGGCGCGCCGGTGAGCCCCGCTTCCAGAGACGCCAAGCCGGGCGTTTCGTACCAACTCACCAGTGCCAGGCAGCGGCAGGCAGCGTAAGCGCTCGCCAGCAGCGGGCTCTCGTGATCGACGCGCCGCAAGAACAGCACGTCGTCGGTCGCCGCCTGTTGGCAGGCCCGCAGATAGTCCTCGTGCCCCGGCACCACGTCGCCCAGCAAGACGATCGGCAGCCCCGTCCCGCGCAGCGCGCGGAGCAATCCCAACTGGTTTTTCCGCGGCTCCAGGCGCCCAACGCAAAGGACAAAATCGCGCCAGCCCGTTGTACGTTGAAAGAGTTCTGCATCCGCTGCGGCGAAGCGGGCATCGGCGCCGTTTGGCACGACGCGCAGTTTGTCGTCCGCAATGCCGAACAGTCGCCGCAGTTGTTCCGCTTCGAGTTGGGAGTTCGGCAGCAGCAAATTCGCTGCGTCGTACAATCGACGTCGCCAGGAAGGTAGCCGTGGGCATGCGCTGCGCGCGGCATACTTGATTCCCGCCCAGGCTCGGCGTGCAAGCGGCCATGGCTCGCGCCACAAATCGCGGAGCGTAAACCAGGTTACTGGCGAGACGCACACCGGTTTGCCGGCACGTCGCGCGGCGACGGCCAATTCGACCCATTCCGGCGTGCTGCCGACCAGATGCAGGACGTCGAACGCGTCCCAATCGTCCTCCCAAGGTCGCCACGGGCGCGCATTCACGCCCACGTTCGGTAACCATGTTGCCAACGAGCGCAACTGCACTTCGCCCCCGCCCGGCGAACAAAATCCGGTGAGCGATCCGGCAAGCGCGACTCGCGTTGCAGTGCGCGCATGTTTCGGCGTTGCTAGTTGCGCAGGCAGAACAGCGCAAGCGCTGGGTGCCACTGGCGGCTTGTCCGCCAGTGCGGTTTTGACGTCGCTGGCGGACCCAACTCCAGCACTGGCGGACAAGCCGCCAGTGGCACCCCACGTCAAACTCTCTGCGGGTGTACTTAGTTGCGGCGCGGCGTTCATCCTTGCCACCTCCGCAATGTGCGCTTCATCCAGCCGCTCACGGTACTGGCGTTGATCTCTTCAATCGGCGTCGATTTTTCCCAGTCCAAGAATCGTTTCACGTGCCCGCGCAGGCCCTCGGCGCGATCGACCCGCACCGGTTGAAACCGTGGGCGCTGACCACGGCGTTGATAAGCGAGCGCCGACGGAGCGAATCGCAACACGGTCTCCGCGAGCGGCATCTGCGCTACGTGCTCGCCGCGCCAATACTCGACGGCCACTTGGTAGTTCGAAGGTAAGCCGTTGGCGAACACCACGTACTCGTCGCCGTCGCGCAGCACGCGCAGTGAGATCTTCTGTCGGGCGCGCCACCAGAGCGCTTGTTCCGCCATCGTGGCTCGCCAAAGCAGGCCGCAATTGCGCGCTGCGGCGAGCATTGCGCGGACGATTTGCGGATAGCGTCCCCAGCGGCCAGTTGGATGATCGTAGAGCAGCACCGGCTCGCCATCTTCATAGCGATTGGCGATCCATTGTTCGAAGTACCGCGTCGCCGGTTCGATCACGGCCGCGGCCGCCATCCCGCAGGACTCGGCGGCCTCCAGCACCACGCCGAGGCACACCGGATGTACCGGGATTTGCAACACGCCGCCGGGACTCGGCTCAAACGGCGCGTCGTCGTAGGCGAGGCCAAACTCGGAACTGTGCGAGACTCCCAAGTTCTTGAGCACTTCGCCGAGCGCCGCTGAATAACGTCCATGCGGCGCGACGAATCCGTCCGGCGCCAAGCCAGCGCGTTCCAGTACCTGCCAGCCGCGCGAAATGTTGCGCAAATTCTGCTCGTAGTCCGCGTACGTGTGGTGATGAAACCCATGCCCGCCGACGTGCCAGCCGCGTAGTCGGGCGAGCGCTTCGGGATGCCGCACGAAGTCGGCCGCGCAAACATAGTGACTGACGGCGCGTTCCTGCCCGCGCAACGCGTGGAGCAGTGCGTGAAAGTCTTCCGTGTGATAGTCGTCGTGATCGATCCGCAAACAGAACGCCGCGCGGTACGGAAAGGGGCAACTGCCCACTTTCAGCCACACGCCGCCGCGCCGTTCGATCGCTTCGCGCAAGGCCGCCATCAGCCGGCGGCGCACGTCGCGCTTGTCGACGAGCGATACTTCCTCGCGGACCGGCAGCGGCCCCAACGTCCACTGCGCCCGACGCGAGCGCGTATCGGCCAACTGGCGCCAGGGATCGTCCCCCAAGCACTCGACAACTTCATCCAGATCGACGAGGCATTGACCGTTCTGCAGCGGAAAAGCGCAACCGGCGCGGCCGCTGGCCAACACGAAGCGACCCGCAGGCGACCCCGGAGCGTGAACGCAAAACGGAATCCCTTCCTGTTCGAGCGCACGGCACAATTCGAACGGCGGGCGATCAAGCACCAGCGGCAACAATGGCAGCGCCAACTCCGGATGGATCATGCCAGTCCTCCTTGCGGCAGCGCACAAGGGCGAAGGTGTTCGCCCGCGCCGCTGCAATCACGCAGTTTCCATTGCCGACGATGTTCGCGCGCTCCGACCCATACGGACAACGCGCTGAGCGCACAAAACGCCCAGCCCGCAGGCCCATCCAGCACGCCGAGTTTCCACGCCAGTCGGCGAAACAGCTCACGCGGCGGACCGAACCAAGCCTCGAACGATTGCGGCGGAATTCCTTGATCCACTCGGGCACGTGCCGCCAAGGCGGTGTAGCGGTGCATCTTGTCAAAGAACGCCGAGACGTCCGGCAACGTGCAGTGTTCGAGTCCGGCGGATAGACTCGCAACACGCCCGCGCACCTGACAGGTTTCGTGTACGTCGCCGGTCCAAAATGCGTGATCGCGATGAACCAAACGGATGGGTCGATCGTCTTGCGTGCCGGCGTAACGCATCGAGCGTCCGAAGATGCGACTGCGAATCGGCACGTGGTAGCCCAATGCGGACTCGCTTCCGACGCGTCGACGCAATTCGTGGACGAGCCGCGGCGTCGGTCGCTCATCAGCGTCGAGCATCAACAACCAATTGCCGCGCGCGTGTTGCAACGCGCAATTCCGCTGGGCAGCAAAATAGTCGAAACGGCGCTCCACAACGCGGCAGCCGTGGCGCCGCGCCAAAGCGAGGGTTCCATCGCGCGAACCGCCGTCCACGACAAGGACCTCGTCCGCCCAACCGAGCGAAGGCAGTAGCTCCGCAAGGTTTCGCGCCTCGTTCTGTGCGATGATTGCCACGGTTAGCGTGGGAAGAGCGTTCATGCCGCCTCCCGCCGCAGCCGTCGCGCGACCAGGACATGGCGCGCCAGCCAGCGAAATTGGTAGTAAGCGGCGATCACGGCCAGTTCGACGCCCCAGGCGCCGGAATAGGCTGCCGCCATGGCTAGATGAATCCGCACGTCGGCATTGGCCGGCAGGTGATAGAGTGGCGTCGCCCAATGGCCAGAAGTTGTCACAGGCGTCGGCGCCGCATCCACGGCATCGGAATTCTCCGACGCCAATCCATACATGAAGAGGTACTTGCCCGAGACGAACGCGCCCCACAACCACCAGGCTACGTTTCCCCATTGCGCGGCTGCGGCGAACGCGAACGCGGTATGCAAGGCGATGTCGGCCAATTCGTCGAGATTCCCATCCAGCCAGGCGCCGTAAGCGCTGGCGGTCCCTTGTCGTCGCGCGAGTTGGCCGTCGAGCCGATCGCAAAACCAGGCCGCCATGATGAGTGCCGCCGCCACGGCGCAGTACGCCGGCGCCAACAAAATGGTCGCCGCCGCCGCCAGCGTGCAGCCGAAGCCGCACCACGTCACATGGCAAGGTTGCAGCGACGAACGCATCAGATAACGCGACGCAATCCCAGCGAGCGGACGCAGATACCAGCGCGAGATCGGGTAGTTCCGCGCGCGGCGCGCTTCGTCTCGTGCGCGCGCGTTGATCGCCTCAGGGGTCCAAGCCGCGCGCGTTTCGGTCGTAACGCTTGCCACTCCACTCACGCGTGAATCCTCCCAGTGGAAGGGGCCAGCGATGCGGGGTGGAAACGGGCGAAGAACTGACGCTCGCGCGTCAGTGATGTCGTTGCGCGATAGTTCGAACTTCTAGCTTGATGACGCATTTGCCAGGCGTCCATAAACGCGCGGGTGAAGCTCGCTGCCTCGCCTTGCTTGTGAGGCGAGGATGCTACCCAGTCGCGCGCCAGCCGTGCGGCGACGCCAAACATCCCCCGCGCGCGATGCCACGGATGACGCAGGTGTTTCCATTGAAACAGCAGCGTGTTGCGCCACGCCAGCGCATCGCAGCCGGACTCCCCGAAAGCTGGCGCGAAGCTGGCGGCGCCACGGTGGTACGCCAAGGATTCCGGTACATACCGTGCATGCCAACCGGCGGCGAACCCACGATAGCCGAGATCGAGGTCTTCCAGTCGGCCCGGCAGATAGAGCGGATCGAACCCGCCCAGTTGCACGAATCGATCGCGCCGTACCGCCATCACGCAGCCGGCGGCCGCGGTCCAATCCGGCTGATGAATCACCGCGGCGTGCCCGGGAAAGAACGCGGTCCCTTCGACCAGTCCCCACCGCCAACGCACGGCAGTCTTTTCCCCTTCATGCGTTTGCCCATCGAAGCGCAGACAGCGCGGCGCGGTGAGAAAGCAGTCCGGATCAAACGCGGCATTCCCATCGCTGAGCGGAGCGACGAGCGGATCAATGGCCCCAAGAGTCAGCCGCACATCGTTGTTCAGCAGTATGACGATTTCCCCGTCGCTGGCGGCCACGACTTCGTTGTACGAGCACAGTCCGCGATTCGCGCACCGCACCACATGGACGTCCGGATGCTGAACGCGCAGCCACGCGAGCGAATCGTCCGTGGAGCCATTGTCGACGACCGTAACGCGGCCAGGGCGCGAGGCTTCGCGCGCGGCCGCTACGACCGACGGCAGGCATTCGGCCAAGAGCGGCCGGCCGTTGTAATTCAGTACGATTAGTTCCAGCGACATCGCGCGCGGCATCCTTACCGCTTGATTTTGAGCAGCCCATCCGTGGACCCAACGGCCGCACACGATACGATGCATCGGCGGTCAGGGTCAAGTTCAGCCTGGCAGGCTGGCGGAGGTGCGTCGACTGGCTAGAATGCGATGACCGTCGCCGGCGGGATTGAGGATGTAACTGTCGCTGTGCGAACAATTTGATGGAATCAATCGGCCCGTTGCCGCGATCGAATGGCACTGCGGCATCGATCGCCGTCATCGGCGGCGGGCTGTCGGGACTCGCAGCCGCGCACCGATTGCGCGAGCTATCCGCTGAATGCGTGGTAACTCTTTACGAGGCCAGCGATCGGCTCGGCGGTGTGCTGCGCTCCACGCGCGAGGATGGCTATCTGCTGGAGCACAGCGCCGATAGTTTCATTACCAACTTGCCGGAAGCGCTGCAGCTATGCCGTCGGCTGGGCCTTGAATCGGAGCTGCTTTCCACGCTGCCGGATCGGCGCGGGGCGGAAGTAGTTCGCCGCGGCGCTCTGCATCGCGTGCCGGAAGGCTTCATGTTGATGGCCCCGCACGACGCCTGGCAGGTATGGCGCTCCCCGCTCTTGAGTTGGCGCGGCAAGTTGCGATTGCTCAGCGAGTGCCTGGTTCCGCGCCGCGCGGAATCGCTCGCTGATGAAAGCCTCGCGTCGTTCGTCACGCGCCGCCTGGGCCGCGAGGCCTTTGACAGGCTCGTGCAGCCCTTGGTCTCCGGCATCTACACCGCCGATGCCCGGCAACTCAGCATGGCGGCGGCGCTCACGCGGTTCTGGGACATGGAACGCGACCACGGCGGGCTGATGCGCGCCGTTTGGCGGCAAAGGACGACGGCAGCGTCTACGGAAGAATCCATCGGTAGCGGTGCTCGTTATAGCCTGTTCATGACGCTGCGCGGCGGCATGCAACAATTGGTGGACAGACTGGCCGCGACCTTGCCGCCAGCCTCGGTGAGGCTTTCCACGCCGATCACGCGGCTGGAGCGCGTCGGACAAGTGTGGCGACTACGACTCTCCAACGGCGAATCCGTGGAACACGACGCCGTGATCCTCGCGGTGCCCGCGCCGCAGGCGGCGAGGTTGCTGCGCGAAGCCGATCGACCGTTGTCCGACGAGCTGGCCGCGATTCCTTACGCCGGCACGGTCCTGGCGCTCGCGGGCTATCATCAGGAACAGATTCAGCGGCCGCTGCGCTCCTTCGGCTTCGTCGTACCGGAAATCGAGGGGCGCGAAATCTTGGCCGCCAGCTACGCGAGCCTCAAATTCCCCGGCCGCGCGCCCGACGGGCGCTTGCTGATCCGCGTCTTTCTGGGCGGGGCCATGCGTCCGGAGCAACTCGAACTCGACGACGCGGAGATTCGCCGCATCGTCCAACACGAGCTTGGAGAATTGATCGGAGCCCACGGCGAACCAGAGCTATTCCGCGTGCTCCGCTGGCGCAACGCGATGCCGCAGTATCACCTGGGACACGTGGAACGCGTCGCCCGGATCGAGGCCGCCATCAGCCAACATTCCGGCCTCGCCCTGGCCGGCAATGCCTACCGCGGCGTGGGCATTCCGCAGTGCATCGCCAGCGGGGAACGCGCTGCGGAACACCTGTTGAACGCCTTGGCCGAGCGTCCCGCAAATCTCCGCTAAGCAATAACGAAACGAGCCGCGCTAGTTAGCGCGGCTCGAATCATTCTTGGCGGGCAGTCTTGTAATCTACGCCTTGATCGCCTTGCGACGGCGATAGATGCCGTAGGGAATTCCCATCAAACCGATGCAGCCCCAAACGGCCAGAGATGCAGGTTCGGGCACTACCTCGACTTCGGTCGCATAAATGTGACCGCTACCAGCCGGTCCATCAATGCCTTGCACGTGTGCCGTCGCAATGAATCGGTTGTTGACGTTGCCTCCCGAGTTAGCAACCACATTGAAGTCGCTTTCGTCGAGTCCTGCCGCACGAAAGATTGTGAAGACGGACGTGTCCGCTCCATCAAACCGAAGTGCCGGATTCTTGTTGGAAGTTGGATACTCCCCATTGATGTCATATTTCACGCCAGCACCGCCATTGAACTGATCTGTGTCCCCAGTGAACGTGCCCAAAATACCGGACACATAGCTGAACACCAGCTCGCTTGCGTCAGCACCACTGTAGTTGAACCAGACGTTGGAGTTGAATTCATTGGGATCTTGCAGGTTTGCCGTCAACGTCAATTGGACCGTGTTGGCCACGGTGTTTTCAAACACCGCAGTCAACCAAGCCGGAGTGCCGGCTGGGTCGTCGCCAGTAAAGGCGTCGTTGAACTCCAATGCCACCGACGCCGACGCCATGGGCGTCATGCACAACAGCAAAGCCGCTGCCAACCAAGATGTCTTGTTCATTTGCCTGCCCTTTTTTCTTGATGCGCCAACGTGACCTAGGGAGCAGCCCCGCCCCCCACTACCGATTGGGTCATCTAGGCACTACGCGTGAGAATAACTAGGTGGAAGTACCCTGTAAACGAAAAGAGATAAAAAAATCGCCATTACCGCCACAAATTCGCCAGCCTGCCAATTGACCTGGTTGCAGCCACCTGCCAGCCTAGCAAATGGCCGTCGCGGAGCACGGTCGCCGGCCTTCGATTTCCACTGTGGATCAATGCGTAAATCTTTACTGGCGTTGTCGTTAACATTGGCTGTGTCGGTATCAAGTCCGGTTCAGGCCGGCTTTGTGACCATGGTCGACAACGGCCCGACGCAAAACCGGGTCGACGCGGTTTTCATTGGCGATGGTTACACCACCTCGCAGTTGGGCAATGTCTACCTGACGCACATCGGGGCGATGCTCAACTACATGTTCGGGGGGAGTCAGAACCCGTTTCCGCGCTACCAGAAGTTCTTCAACGTCCACCGGATCGACCAGGCGTCGAACCAATCCGGGGCCGACGTGCCGCCCGAGGGCGTATTTCGGGACACCGCCTTGGACGCAACGTACTTTTTCGACGGAGTTACCGATCGACTGCTCTACGTCAATCAGGCCAAGACGGATCAGGCGATTTCTGCGAACCTCAACCGCGCCTTCATTCCCGACATGCGGCTCGTCACCGTGAACAGCGAACGCTACGGCGGCGGCGGCGGACGGTACGCCGTTTACTCGGGCGGCAACTCCAGTGCGACCGAGGTCGCGCTGCATGAGTTAGGCCATTCCTTCGCCGGCCTGGCCGACGAATACTCCTACGGCGGCGGCCAACAGTATAACGGCGGTGAACCGAGCGAGCCGAACGTCACCACGTCTCCCACGGGCGCGAAGTGGGCGCATTGGTTGGGCTACAACGAACGGGGCGTGGGCCCGATCGGCGCTTATGAAGGCGCTAAGTACTACGAGCAGGACATTTACCGCCCTTCGGACGACTCGAAGATGCGGTCGCTGAACCGCCCCTTCGACGCGGTGAGCCGCGAGGAAATCATTCTCGACATCTATGACATCGTCGATCCGCTCGACGGCTGGCTCGGGAACCAAGGGACGCTCGACAACCCGGCTTCGCTCTGGGTCGATACGGTCGATCCGAACGTCATCACCGTGAGTTGGCTGGTGAACGGCGTGAAAGTCGAAGGGGCTCACGGAGAGAACTTCAATCCCCGCGCATTTGGGATTCAATCCGGAGACTTCACGATCAAGGCGGAGGCCAAGGATCCCACGCCCTGGGTCCGCATCGAGTTGGACAAGCTCCAGCAATCGGTCGCCTGGACGGTCCATCTCGACCCGCTCGACCCCATTCCGGGCGACGTCAACGGCGATGACGTGGTGAATGTCGAAGATCTCAACCTGGTCCGCAACAATTTCGGCGCTGCGGGCGAGCCGATCCCAGGCGACACGTTTCCCTACAACGGTCGCGTGGATATCGAAGACCTCAACGCGGTGCGCAATCACTTCGGCGAAGCACGAAGTTTCGCCGTGCCGGAACCCGGCGGCCTGGTTCTGGGAGGAGTAGCCTTAGCGTTATCGGCCATAGTCTCCTTTCGCTCCGCGAAAGGAAACCGCCCTTTCGCGGAGCGAAAGGCGACAATGTGGCAATCGTTTCGCCGTTGATCAAAAGTTCGGCATCGGCGCCAAACAGATCACCGGGATGAACAGCGACACGAAGCCCAACGCCCAGCGCGGCCAGCCGAGGGGTTCGGCGTCATCCAAAGTCGGTGGATGAGAAGGGCGCATGAACAAGACTAAACCGTACATGACAATCCAGCCGTAGTCGCGGCTTGTCACAATGTACACGCCGGCGACAAGCATCGCCGCGCGTGCCAACCAGTGTGCTCTCTTGCCGAACAGCGCGTAAGCGGTATGACCGCCGTCGAGTTGTCCGACTGGCAGCATGTTTAAGCCCGTCAGCAGCGTCGCGCCCCAGCCGGCGAGCAACCAGGGATTCATCCAGAGTTCTTGCGAAGGACCGAGATCAGGACGAAGCCACGCATTCAGCCACTGCACAAGCAGGCAGTCTGGGAAATGCGTCACCTTTACTGCATTTTCTAGTTCCGCTGGCGTGACAATCTTCGCGACAATTGTGCCGTAGCACAGCATCGGAAACGCAACCAACAGTCCTGCCCAGGGTCCGGAGAGGCCGATATCAAATAGCTCCTTCCGATTTCGATTGCGTCCCGACATTAAGATCACCGCGCCCATCGTGCCGATAGGCGAAAGCGGCATTGGAATGAAGTATGGGACGCTCGACGGCATGCGGTAGCGCAAGGACTGTAAGAAATGCCCCATCTCGTGGCAGAACAACACAGACATCATCGCGAACATGAAAACCGGTCCGTCGCTCTCAAGCAGTGCGTCGAAAAAGATGATCGGGATCGGCAGTCCGCGCCAATCCAAGATCACTAGTGCATGGCTTGCAGAGATCCACATCGAAGCGCACGTCAACAGAAACAGCACAATGCCCAGTTTCCACCGCTTCTTAGGCTGCCATTCACGCGGTTCGCGACGTTGCTCCAATTTCGGCAATTCCGCCAACACCGGCAGCCCGTAGATTTGATGCGGCGTTCCATCGCCGGCAGGCAGGCCGACCCATTCGGTGCCGGAGCCCGGCAATGGTGAGGAAGGCTGAGAAGCGTCGGATTCGCGGTCCATGCTGGTTCCGTGAGAGGCGGGCGTTTCGGTGCGGCGCAGTGGGCTCGCGCGTTGCGCGAGGATCGTAGGAGTCCTGACGGATTCTATGCCGGTCGCCCCCCGCGAGCCAACGCCCCGTCGCGTCGGGGGACGGGCTCTCCCCCGGCGCGGGAAGGCGGCTTGACGTACACTTCCCTCGGGTGCGGCAGGCCGATTCGACCCATCGGGCGGAAGCGAACATGCGGGATGTGCTAGCGAAAATCTTCCTGCCGGCGGCGGCGATGCGCGACGAAGAGTCGCGGCGCAGGGCCGTTCGTCTCGTGGTTTTCGCCCTCGCGATGATGGTCTGGGTGCCCGTCTTCGCGGGCGTGTTCGGCTATCTCGGCGCCCCGATCTCGTCGAGCATCATCGCCTTTGCGGGCGTGGTCCTGATCGCCGACATGGTGGCCTTCCGGCTGACGAACGCCCATGCCGCGTGCGGAAACGTCATCGCCGCAACCGCCTGGAGCGTGTATACGTTCGTCGGCTGCTTCGAAGGGGGACACGGCGCGGCGCCCACCTGGTGGTTCGCCACCGTGCCCGTCCTGGCGATTACGCTGTCCGGATTGCGCTCCGGCGCCTATTGGACGGCGGCCAGCGTCACGTCGATTACCGTCTTGTATATCGCCGCCCAAGAAGGATTCTTGTTCCACCGCGAACTGAGCGCGGCTGGCTACCATTTTCTCGAATACTCCAGCCTGCTCGGCCTGACCGTGTGTCTGTATTCGCTCACGTGGGCGTTTCACCGCATCGAGTCCCGCTCGCGCGAGTCGCTGTTCACCGCGCTGGCCGAGGCCCAGGCCGCCGACCGGGCCAAGAGCGAGTTCCTGGCCAACATGAGCCACGAAATCCGCACGCCGATGACGGCCATCCTCGGCTACACGGACCTGATTCTCGATCGCAGCATCCAGGGCGACGCCGTGACCGATGCCCTGGCCACGATCAAACGCAATGGCGAGCACCTGGTCACCGTGATTAACGACATTCTCGACCTCTCGCGGATCGAAGCCGGGCGTTTGGAAATCAGCCAGACCGCTTGTTCGCCGGCGCAGATCGTCGGCGATATCATCGAACTGCTGCGGCCGAAGTCCGCTTCCAAAGCCGTTCGGTTGCATTCCGTGTTCGTGGAGCCGATGCCCGATTGGATTGTCAGCGACCCCACGCGTCTGCGGCAGATCTTGTTCAACCTCGTCGGCAATGCGGTCAAGTTCACGGAATCCGGCGAAGTCTGCCTGACGGTTCGCTGGGAGGATGCTCCGAACGCCAGCCCGACGTTGACTTGCGAAATCCGCGATACCGGGATCGGGATGTCGCCCGACCAGATCGCCCGGCTGTTTATGCCGTTCAGCCAGGCCGACGCCACGACAGCGCGGCGGTATGGCGGCACCGGATTGGGCCTGGCGATTTGCAGTCGCCTGGCGGAGTTGCTCGGCGGCGCCGTTTCCGTAATCAGCGAGTTGCGACGCGGCTCCACGTTCACGGTCACGCTGAACGCACCGCGTAGCGAAGAACCGTGTGCTACGTTGGAAAGCTCGCTGGTGTCCACGCGAGCGCCAAACGCACCGCCTAAGAATCTATCGATCGAATGCGTGATCTCGGGATTGCGGCTGCTGTTGGCCGACGACTGCGCCGACAATCAGCGGCTGATCAGCCATTTGTTGCGCAAAGCCGGCTGCCTGGTGGATGTTGTCGACAACGGCGAATCGGCTTTCGAACACGCACTCGCGGCACAAGAACGGGGCGAGCCCTACGACGTGTTGCTCATGGACATGCAGATGCCGCTCGTCGATGGGTATGCCGCCACCACGCGGCTGCGCGCGTGGGGATATCGCCGTCCGATCGTCGCGCTGACGGCCCACTCGATGGAAACCGACCGGCAGAAATGCCTGGACGCCGGCTGCGACGACTACGATACCAAGCCGATCCAAAAGAAGCGGCTGTTTACGGTCATCGCCCGCAACGTCGTCGGCGAAGCGGAATCGGCCGAAGCGGCGTCGGTTGCTTAAGTGGGCGCCGTAGGCGTCGACATCGGCGGGACCAAATGCGTCAGTACGGCGCGGAATTCCTTGAGTTTGACCGGCATCGACAAAGCGACACGATGCTTGGCGAGGGAGGCCTTTTTCAACAGCGCGCCGTGTCCTTCGCCCAGCAGCAGCACCGCCGGCATTTCGCGTGTGGCGTCGGAAGCCGCCAAGGCGTTGAACGCTTCCAAGGCCGCGGCGCCCAATTCTCCCGTGCTGAACACGACGCCGTCCAACGCTTGCGCGTCCGCTGCGAGACGTCGCTGGGGGAATTCCGGGTCGCGGGTGACCAGCACCTTGTAGCCGGTCTTTTTCAGTAACTCGCGAATCGTGTCCTGAAATTGCACGTTCGACTCCACGAACATCCAAATTCGCTTTTGCGAGTCCGGAATCAGCAGGGCCGCCATTTTCTGGCGTTCCGCTTGCATTCGCTCTTCCATCGCCTGTTCCGATTCGGCGTCGATCACCTCGGCCGGTTCGTTGAGCCGAGTGAGCGCGATCTTCAGATCAACGAGCATTTCCGACGGCGATTGATAGCGCTTGTCGGGCTCGAGCGACATCGATTTATTTACGACATGCACCACGGCCCGCGGCAGGCCCGGCTCGATCTTGTGAATCGGCGTCACCTCCTGAAACCGCGACTTGCTGAGCCGTTGAATCCGGTCCTTCGTTTCGGCGAGCGGCGGTTTGCCCGTCAGCAGGTGATAGTAGATGCAGCCGAGAAAGTAGAGATCGCTACGCGGATCGTTCTTGCGCGCGCCGGTCATGCGTTCCAAGCCGGCGTAGTCGATGGCCCGGGCGTTGGTCACGTCCTCCGGGCCGTCGTCGTTCACGCCTTCGTCGCCGCCGAGGCCGAAGTCGACCAACTTGGCTTGCATGCGACTGGAGACCAGCACGTTGGTCAGCTTCAAGTCGCGGTGCGTGATGCCTTTATCGAACGAGTATTTCAAGCCGTTCGCCACGTCGGAGACGATGCGAGTCGCTTCCTCAGCCGGCAGCTTCTTGTCCTTGCGCATCCTCAGCAACTCTCGCAAGTTGCAGCCTTCGATGAATTCCATCACCAGGTAATGGCTGCTACCGCGGGAATGCACTTCGTAAATCGGCACGATATTCGGATGCAGCAGCGTCTTGACCAGGTGCCCTTCGCGCACGAATTGGTCCGTCTGCGATGGATCGTCCGCGTAGCGCCGCCGCAGCACTTTGACTGCCACGACCTTGCCGGATTCCTTGTGAATGGCCCGATAGACGCGAGCGAACGAACCCGAGGCGACGAGGTAGAGGACCTTGAAGTCGCCGTAGAAATATCCGGCCCGCTCGCCACGCAGTATCCGTTCCAACTGAAAACTGGTGAGCAATTCCCGTCGCACCAGCTGCTGGGCGAATTCATCGGCCGAGACGTTGCGCCGCCCCAACTCCGCCCAAATCTCCTGCAACTGGCGCTCGTCCAGAAGATTCAAATCAAATGCGCGCTGAGCGAGTTGATCAGCGGTGAGCTCGCCCGTCGACATGGCCTGTTAACCTTGGCGCAACGACCGCTTTCCGGCGAGGTCTGCCCCTCTGACCGGTGGACCTCCGCGCGCCTCGCGAGGTGTTTGCTTCCCAGTTCCTTGTTTTATCCTATTCGTACCCGCGCAAAGTCGCAATGTTCCGGCGCAAAGACTTACTTGGGAGAAAGAAATCCCAAGAACCAGATGGGGGATGGCGGCATTGCTCGAAACCGCCCCCGAATTGCCCTGGAATTACTGTTCCTGACCTTCGTCGACGCCCAGTTGGCGGCGAAACTCGTCCCGTTCGCGTCGCGTGGCTTCGAGGTCGAACATCAGGTATTTCATGTCGAGCCGCAACTGGCTCAAGGCGTCCTGAACGAGATTCAGAATGCGGCGGCGGCGTTTCGTGCTCTCAATGACCTTGTCCAGGGCCGGCACAACGGTCTGACGCAGCTCAATCGGCAGGGCCCGAATGGCACTTTCCAGGTCAAGGAGATCTTGCGGCAATTCTTCGCTGCTGGTTTGGACGATACGAGAGACGTGGCTCATTGTGGCTCTAGCTCCAGTGTTGGCTCAGGCGACGACTTCACCTAGAGCAGACCCCATGCCGGATCGCAATACGCCACCGGCCTCCGCATCGTAACGCGTTACGATACAACGACTTAAGTGAACGACTCGGAGTCGACGCACCGGAAGGTCGCGTTGCCGAAACGCCACCATTGCTCTGGCGTTGTTTCGTAAAGCCAGCTAGCATAGCCACTTGCGCCGACAGGAGTGCCGCAACGCCGCGATGTCGTTTCGCCACTTCTCGAATGAGTTTTTGGTCCCGGGAATAGGACGGATCCGCTCCCGATGCGTTACCTGCGCTACAAACTGTTGAGTCTAGCGCTGTTGGCGGTCTGTACGGCCCTGGCTCCGTCGGCCGACGCGCAATCGGCCTGGCGCGAAGACTTTGAATCCCCGACGACGTCCTGGGCAGTTGCCGAATCGGACGCACCGCATCGCATCGAGAAACACGAGCGTTCCAGTTCGGCAGCCCATTTCGGCGCCTGGAGCGAGCACGTTCAGTTCACAGCGGGGCACGGGGCCACACTGTACTTCGAGCACCGGACGCCGCCGTTCCGGCTGATCGACGAGTTGCGGCCCAGCCTTTGGGTCGCCTGCGAACGGCCTGGCATCCAGATTCTGGCCCGGCTGGCATTTCCCCGCGCGGTGGATGAAGCGACGGGACGGCCGATTACTTGCCTCGTCCGTGGCGCATCCTCACGAGGCGACGGTAAGTGGCAAAATCTATCGGTCGACGACCTCCCCGTCCTGGTCGCCCGGCAAGCGCAACTGCTGCGGTCCCGCTTGGGCCGCGATATCGATACGCGCGGGGCCTATCTCCATAGCGTGGTCCTGAACATGTACGCTGGCGAAGGACGCACCGACGTCTGGATCGACGATTTGGAAATCCAAGGCGCCGTCGACAACGGTGGCGTTGTCCCGGCGGCGTATATCGAGCGTCCCTCGGGCGTGGCAAGCGGTGACGACGCCTCGGCCGCCGGTCGCGTGCGGATGCGAGGTCCGGTGTTGCTCGTGGACAATCGCCCGTTCCTGCCGCGGATGATCGAATATCAGGGGGAATCGCTGCGATTCTTACAGGAGCGCGGTTTCAACGCCTTACGTCTGGCGACTCCGCCGAGCGAGCAATTCGCCTCCGAAGCGGCGGCGCTCG
>ENA-ORBV01006010-ORBV01006010.1-microbial-mat-metagenome-genome-assembly--contig:-NODE-6010-length-21728-cov-5.695488_pt1 | contig 21728 bp, 17 predicted proteins | sample MGYA00237777_ERZ505514 | MGnify/ENA primary metagenome ERZ505514 (study PRJEB26160, sample SAMN06269048) | microbial mat metagenome | isolation source: Oligotrophic lake microbial mat | place... | reverse complement strand
GCTGTGGACAAGATCTTAATAGCAAGTTATCTCTATAAGAAGTTTTTGTATTGAACGAGTTAGTTTCCGTATTGCTATCATCCTATAGGAATTTCAAAGTATCTCTTGTGTCGACAAGCCAAAACCTTATTCGAAGGTCGCGGGTTCGAGTCTCGGTTTTAAAGTCCGGAATTTCTAGAATGTGCAGTTCGTTCTCTCGTAAAAATATGCCTGTTCCACAAGCTTCTGTCACTGCTGCTTCAACGGTAGCACTGTCAGATTTAAAAATGAAGTCAGGCACTCTGCACCATTCTCTCACATCTACTAGCTGTCAACTGTCAATTCACACAAGCTCCGTAATGCCTGACGTCCATTTCATTTCTGACCCAGTTCACAGACATTTTCGCTTTTCAGTTCGTAGGAACTGTTCAGTTCCGCTCCTCCCTTGCATGCGTGGTTTGACTTCCATAGTCTGTAGGAAACTAGCTAAATAGATTTCTCCATCCTTGGAATCGTCCAAATGTTGAAGCAACTGATTTCTTCGATTACTATTGGTGTTGCCTTCAGCTGAAGTGCTTATTGGTATCTTTTACTAGTAGTCACTATGGGCAGACGGAGCAGCCAGACCGGACACCACCGCCCGAAAGAAGTGGCAATCAGATTGCCGATATCCTAATGCCATAAGGATCGACCAAAATCGGAGGAATGACAATGAGATAGACAACAACGAGACAGAGCGGCCATCATTTTTTATTCTCCTGAAAAAGTGGTGGTACTAACTGGCTGGTATCTTCTCTTTCGGGTCGAAAGGATAGAAACCCTTGTTTTGATTGGGACTTGCGTGCGACCCTTGCCTGGAAATTACTGTGCCTTCAAGGATCGTAGAGTTAAAGGTTAAAATGGATGCGAGTATAAAGATTCCAACCTCCCGGCCCGCACTTCCCACATGGATGGATCCCTTCTCGGCTCTCAGATTGGGAATCTTAAGTACATGTAGTACTAGCTAAACTATGAGACCAAACTATCATGCATGCGGCCATTGCACACTACCAGCTCTAGGCGGCTAGTAGTGATGCCAGTAGCTAACCAATGTGCGCGTGTTGCCAGCCGAGAGACCATGTCTACTAGAAAATTAACTGCGGGAGACGATTCCGCCGACTCGCTTTGACTATCCGGGACGGAGGCATGACTCGACGGATGCAGCGGGTCAGGTCTCACTCTACAATCGTCCTAGGTGCAGCGTGATACTTCCGTCTTGTTAGGCGAACGCTACTACATAGTAAGGGAAAGCTTTTGTAGCTGCGAATGTGGACATGGCCAGGCAGCCAACGCAGCTTCCGGCATCAATTTCACGCGCCTTCAAGTTTAGTTGCAACTGAACCAGTTCATTTCATTTCTGCCCCGTCGGTTCAACAACTACCAGTCTGCCGGCTGGCTTGTACCGACGGACCCGGTTTCTGCTACCGACCTACCTCTAGCTGGGTTCAGTTGCCATTAGCCAGGCAGCTGCTACTCACGCCTGCGACTGTCCTGTCAGGGCGGGTTAGACTTGCGGGTAGAAAATCGTATCTTGTAGGCGTCCTGGCCACACAAAAGGATAAAGCTACTCAAAACTAACCTGTACTGGTAACAGTGTTCCTGACTACATCTTTCGGGTTGGATCACTCACGCACTTCAGTTGGACAAACTTGGCTCATTGACGGAAGCCAGCGCAACATACCGCAAGACGGATGGCGTATCTTTCTGCTTACCAAAGACACCACAGTAGACTGCTAGTGCTAGCAACTGAACTACTGATGAAGATATCTCTCGCCAGAAAGCTCAACAGTGAGCTAGTCCACATCTACTAAACTATCTAATAACGCACTTCCAGATAGAAAATCTTGTTCACTGATGGTCCTGGAGCAAGGCTAGAACTGAAATCAAACGTAACATGGGCAGTAGGTCTAGCTAGACCACAGGTTCTGGAAGGGGTAGCTTCACATACGTACTCGAACTGAACTGGACCATTGCATGCTGCTTTTGCCAACCGGCTGTTAGGTTGACAGCAGGTAGAGTCTCACTGAGTTTTTAGGTAGGTCAAATCGTTCTGGTGTTGGATTAACTACAAGTACTCGTGATATCCGTTTTGTGTCGAGGCAACTGAACAGCTGCTCGTCCATGTCTTTGGAAAGTACTGGTATGTAGAACGACGTTCCTTATTATCGACGAGAGAATAAAATAATTAGCAAGTGAAAGTATGTCATTGGCTGTTCTCTTGAGCATCTGTTGCTAGAAAGCTGTCTGTGGACTACGTCATGCTTTCTACTCCGAGTACTTTGCCTCCTATAGTAGACGTCACCAGAATTAGAATTTGGGAGCCAGATAAAGCCGAAAAGCGAAGCCTTCTCTGGGCAGATCCAATACAGTAGTACATCGGTTCGATTTGATTTTAACGCGTGGTATGATTGGCAGCTGCGGCCCATGGTGCGATTGGCAGCTGATGGAGCGACATGATGGAGTGATGGTGTGATGGGTGGGTGCGAGAAGAACAGGAAGAGAGATCCATCCTCTCTTAATTATTTTCTGTGTTCGCACGGAATTCAAAAATCGAACAATCTTGACTAATAATTTAGCCATCAGCCATCAACAGCCATCAACTTACAAAATCAGTTGATTAGTCTACTATTTTATTATTTCTTGTGTTTAGCTAGCTAGCTATAGTAGCTACTCGTACTTCACAATCTAAGCTACCAACAAACCACACCATCCATCCATACATTCCAACGAGCCATTCATAAATACCTAACCTACATTCACCAGCAAGAAATTCTCAAGCCTGTTTGGTGCTTCAAGACCAAAAAAAGACGAGAACGAATTTCCCTTTTTCCTTGCTTTCCTTTCTACTTTCCGTTCTACTTTCCTTTCTACTTGACTGTACTATCCTTGACTGTCTCAACATGACCATGACCATGACCCGCACTACAACAAGCATCTTGCTGGGAGCAGCCCTGCTTTTGATGGCCAGTCAAACGACTCCCTGCGACGCCTTTTACATGCACCGCGTTCCCTATTCGTATTTTCGAACCAGCGACGAATTGGCGCCTCCCCAACCTCCCTTGGATTCGGACGGCAGTCACGATGTAAACGTACCGCAGAGCAACGACAACAACCAAAAGAAGAAGCATAAGAAATTGAATTTGGATCACCTTCAATTTCCCGTCGTCGTCGATGAAGTCTTGAGTTTGTCTCAGTGCGAACGTTGGTTGTCGCACATTTTGAAAAATGCCCATGCGGCGGCGGGTCCACACCAAGCCTCTGATTCGGATAGCCATAATAGTGGTAATAATAATGGCGAGGAACTCTTTCTCGTGCAACGCGGAGTCGGTGCCGATTTGTTGCATGCCAAAATGCCCCTCAAAGAAGGGATTCACGAAGTCTTGGAAAAATCCACGCACCACGATCCCATTCGCGTGACTAGCATTAGCGATGCCAACGAGGCGGAAGCCCAAGGGGGGGAAGGTCGCAAGTGGAACCAGGAATTGCCCGTCAATGAAATTTTCGATCAAGTCTTTGGTGGGACCGTCGATACCGTCACGAGTAGTTTGGAGGAGGATGACAGTGACAAGAAGAAGACGAACCAAGAAGAAGAAGACGACAAAGACGCCCGTGCCCAAGAACAACAAGAATTGAATTGGTTTGCTTGTTTGGAAAAACACTTGCCCCTTCAAGACACGCTCGTCGTTTCGGGAGAAGGCGGGACCTCTTCCGTACTCCAGTGTCATCCCTACACACACCTCCATTTGTGCATTGATGGCTCGCAATTGATTCGATTGTTGCCTCCCCTGCATTGGCAAGACAATCCGACGCTGCGCAACAGTGCGCACGCCATTTTACAAGAATCCTGGGATGGCTATCCCATCGCCTTGGGATACCAAGCCTCCTTGCAAGACAATCTCAATTTGTTTGCCCATCGGCATTGGGATGTCGATCAATTGACGCGGACACTGACGCAAAAGGATGTTCAGCGCTCCGGTGGCCGCAATATTTATGACTCCTTTCAACATTGGGCCGAAGATCCCCACAAGTTGCATCCCAATTTCGCCGTCGGCGACATGATGGTGGAAGATTATCGTGCCGATACGGACGATGAAGATCTCATCAATGCGATTGTCAATGACGGTGTCAATAATGACAGTCACAAAGAAGACGACCAAGAAGACGACCAAGACGACAAGGAAGCTTCCAACAAGAAGAACCGTCCCGATCAGAAGGCGCATCGCTTGCATCATAGTTTGTGGCATTCCACCGTCGCCTTGGCGGGGGATTTGGTCGTCATTCCACCGGGATGGTGGTACCAAACTTACACGGTCGAACCCTGTGTCTCAATTGAATCCCAACGTTGCGCGGGAACGCACATGGCCCAGCAATTCATTCATCACATGCTCGAAGAAACACCTGGTTTAGACCGTCAACTCTTGCTGGAAAAACCACAGGGACCTCATTCCAAAGAAGAAGCCCAAGAAATTATGGATACCCTCATGGAATTGTTGGAAGAACATCATGACAATGTCAAAGAATTGGGCATTACAGCTGCTGCGAATCGTCAAAGTGGCGGTGGTGCCAAAAGTGCGCTTTCCAAGAGCATCAAGCAACAACAACAACAAGTGGGTACCTGGGACGACGCTCCGACTCCAACACCACCCTTTGGACCGTACCCTCCTCCCTTTGGACCTCCCTTTATGCCCTACGAAGAACAAATGCAAGCTCATTTTTATGGTCAGCAGCAGCCTCCCTTTGGACAGGGTCCTCCACCTCCCTCTGGACCGCAACAGCAGCATCCCATGTTTGGACCACCAGGACAAGGGAACCCTGCTTTTTTCGGAGGTCAGCCGCCTCAGACTCCCTTTGGACAAGGTCCCTTTGGACCCTACGCGCCTCCCTTGCATGGTGGCCATATGAACAACCAAAAGGATAACCAAAGCGACAACAAGAATAAGAATGGCAGTGGTGAAAAATGGGTTGCGGACGGAATCCCTCCCCAGAATGGTCCTTCGAACCCTTGGAATCAATATCCGTCGGCTCCTTTCCATCCGCAGCAGCAGCAACCGCAACAAAATCAGCAATTTCCATTCCCGGGTGGTCCCCAAGGAGGACAACCATGGGAATACGATCCCATGTCTCCCTTCTATTATTACGGCAGTGATGGATCGCCACTACAACAGCCACCCCAGCACAACAATCCCGCACAAAATCAGCAACAACAGCAACAACAACAACCAGGTCAGTTTTGGGGTCCCGATATGAATGCTCCCCAACATGCCTATTATCATTCTCCTCCCTATTACAATGATGGAGGATTTCGGAATCAATCGCATACCAACTGGCGCCATGGTCATGACGACAACCGTCATGACGGTGGCAATGGCAGTGGCGGCAACGGACCGAATCCATGGAATTGGGAGGGTACTTATTGAGTTCCAAGCGAAACGATAGTGGAACGATTGCTTGGTGGTGGAGAAGGAAGGAGCGGGAGTGCAAGTACTGTGGCATTTACACGCTGGTGACGGAAGGTTGTCGAAGAAGGGGACCGGCCCTGTGTACATTGATTGATGGATTAGAGGTAATCGTCTATATCGATTTACTATTTCATATATATCCTATATTCCAAATGTGTTTTCTGTTTGTAGTAGAAGATAATTATTAGTATAGTGTTGTTACGACGACCTTGTCAACCGCCAGATGAATTTCTCTAAAGCAACCCTGGCAGTTCGTGCTTCACAACTTTCGTTTCTCATCCGCGGATGCAGACTACAAAAGCTACAGTAATGGAAGCCTTCTGGAACTCGATCCGTATCGAATGGTTTGGCCAATACTTAGACCGACCAATACTGTATAGTATTCGATGTGCGCTGTGATATTTCGTTTTGCCATTCCCAAGGCTCGTCACAAAAAAGTGATTGCGGAAATGGTATACAGTAGTGGGCTGTGTGGCTGTTGAGTCGGCAATAAGTCCATGAATCCATCGAAGTAAAATACGAAAAATCAAACATGGAATTGTCATCTCACGGTTTGGATCCCCATCCGGCAGCATCGCATTGAATTGTTTGGCCACTCATTGACCGCCCATTCGATTTCGAAAAATTGATGGGTGGAGCTCCAAGAAGAGTCCTAAAGCACAGTAGAGCGAATCGTTTCTCCATTCTAGGGCCACAAAAGGACACGGATAGCTAAAATGAAAATACTGGACTTGATTTGGGCTCGATGGGACCAATCAAAGTACAACTCGCAACGAATGACTTTTTTGTAAAAACATACAATTGAAAATATATTTTCTGAGACTGCATGACGACATGGAATGTATAAGGTTTTATTTCCTTTCCTTACTTCGTTTTTTACTTCCAGTGGATAGGGGCGTCTCCTAAGACCGCGGAAGAGTCTCCCGCTGTATTTTTGGACACAGCATACAGAAGTCTGGGCAGAAAAGAAGCCACAAACGAAAGACCCGTACGTTGAATCGATGCTGAATGATTGGATGTCACTACAACAACCATTACAGTGCCGATAATTTTGGAAGCCATCCTTGGTAGCGCCACATCTTTTTGCTGGCGACCGACACAGTGATGGTGGCCCACTTCCGCTCTGCAGGTAAAACATATTCTCGATCCAAGAAGAATCGTCTTGCTGTTGTGGTTGTAAATGGTTTTATAATGCGTCCTGCCTCCTTTGGGCCCTAACACCGTGAATGAAAGGCTCGAACTTGCCAGCTGCAGAAAATAAAAATACACTTGTCGAAAAATAGCGCTCTAGATCCATAAGTAGTACAAGAAGGCATAGGTGGATACTGTCAACCCTTTCCTTTCCCATCAACTCTCGGTCGGACGGCACAAAATAGATATGGGCTTGCTCAGGAAGGAGACGGTATCCGAGTGACATTTACCCGGATGATCTTTTTTGTTGTTGTGGTAATTGCGGATGCTTCGGACGGTGGTTCCATTCATTTCCAATTCCTTCCATTGCCCAAAACTAATTTGCGAAAAAGAGCACCGCCGCCGTCGAGTAATGTCCATCGCCTTGTGTGAGTCGGAGTTCAATCCTGGTGTAGTAGTATGCCAATCGGCCAACCAAAAACGATGACACCACAATCGTCGTGATACTCAAATACGTAGACCGGCCTTCTCCTATACGAGCTTAGAGTGCATCACCGCTCGCACTGTAATTAAAATCCAAAAATGGTCGGCAGTGGATTTGGACACGAGTCTTGCATCCGCGAGGCCAATCGTTTGGCAATTTCTTGGGCGGTGCTTTCGGGATGCGGCGAGATGAATTCCGTCGACAAAAAGCAAGTGCTGGTCGTTGTTGTTGTCGTTGTCGTGTTGTCAACGTGTGGTGGTTGTTCCTGATCGAGTTGCAACGTAAAAGCCGCGCCTCGACACAAAATGGGATGTTGAATGAGGGCCACGGCAAAATGCGATGGAACCGTAAAGAGGACTTTGCTTTTGTGGTCATGGTCGTCATTCTTTGTCAAGACAAAGTAGGGGACGACCTTGTGATTGTTGTTGTTATTATTGTGGTTGTTGGAAGGCATCTTGATTGCTGTGAAATCGTAATGGGAGTAAGTATATAGGAATCTTCAAGGCTTTGGTCAAGCAGTACTTGTATAGTCAGTCACCCGCGGATTGCGATAGCTTTGACTTCTATTGTATCCTCTAGCTATAAGCTAGCACGATAATGATGATGGCGCGAGATAGGATGGGACCGGTGAGAGCAATGATCAGTTTGACGTCGTTGGGAATTGGGATAACTATATCAGTATAGATTAGCTTGCATGCAATGCTTGGAGTAAGCGGCATTTTTGAATTTTGGTGGAGCTCAAACACAACGAATAATAAAAACACAATTTGTACGAGTGTGCGTCTTTTGAATGATCTATAAGGTTAGAGCTACGGTTGAGCTACGGTTGGAGCTACTCAATACGTAGAGATACTAGCTAGTTACCAATTGTTATTGGCAAATTTGTGACGCCGGCGCGCAGATTGTCACGCAGGCAGGCTACGTTGCGTTTGTGCAAAAATGTACGAAGACTTTTATGTAGTATCCCGCACTTTCAAAATATCCACGTCATAGCCATTGAGATCCATCCACCAAATCATGTCGACAGACATTACTTGCTGTCAATAGTAGCAACAAGACCCGCCATGGTCCCACAAAAAGATGGATTTCATGTCGTCATGCACTGCCGTACCGTATCAGCAACAACGTTTCCCTATCACAAGGTCTGACTCCGCCGCTAGTCTAGTTGCGCACTGCACCATGCATAAGAGGTGTAAACAACAAGCATCCTTCTGTCGCAATCATCATGGTCGATGCCGCCCAGCACAGCCCAGCATGCATGTGCGGTTACCTACCATACCAAACCCAGCTCGATAAGCACTCTACGATTAGATCCGTCCAAATGTGCCCGCCAATCTCGCATTGGCGGTCGGGCCGACTTGAATTCTACGATTAGATCGGTCGGTCCAAATCTGTTCTATAATCCGGGATTGTGCTAATAGAACACGCCGGCTTTGACGAGTTGGGACTGGACTGGACTGTTTGCTTGTGGATTCCAATCCACAAGCAAATATAATCGTGAAAATTTGCTTGTGGATTGGAATCCACAAGCAAATGTAATCGTGAAATTCTGCCTCAAGCTTTAGGCACAACAGCTACAGACAGCTTGAAGCTAGCTGGCGATGAAGGAAGGAAGGAAGGAACGGACCCAAATCTCTGGGTGTGATTATGTACAATTGTAAACATATCCGCCAGCCCGAGCCGCACATGTGAGCTTATCATAGCAAGCTACTAGCAGCAGCATAGCCAACTATAAGCACTCTTCAGGAGCTTGTGTGTGATTTTGTGTATGGCGCACACTACACGACAATCACGACGGCCATGGCATGGCAGCCTTCCTCCCCTTTATTATTGAATTGCGACGCTGTCGAATTTTCTTCTTCTTTTTGGCTGGCAAGAATGAACAAGCAAGCAAGCAAGTACAACAATTCGACGAATGAAACCAGCAATGAATAGAAGGAAGAACCCGTGCATTGATCCACAAGCGAAGAAAATATTCGTGAAGGAAGGAAAAAATGGATTGGGAGTGTCTTTGCTGTGGATTCGATGAACACATTGGAGGACGTGGAGGAATTTGTTTCCGGATCGCGATGCTTAATATTTTTCTCTATACCCACTAACATTTGATCGACGAGAACAAACCATCAGAAGATCGACAAATGAATGGTGAAAGCTTCACAGTCATGGAGTCAGTAATAGGAAAAAGAGATTCGGCCTTGGGAGGATGTGGTGGCAACCATCGCCTTTGCTGCCGGATCGCGATGCTTCGTATCACTGCTCTACCCGCCACTTATGAACGAGACAAAAAACCATGGAATTAATTTAAGGGTGAACGCTGCACAGTCACGGAGGCGGCGCAAGGATTCAGAGATTGCCTGGCTCCGTCTTGTCAGGCTTCTGAAAGAATAATGACCACCCAATCATTCATCCGACAACCATAGCCACATCGGCCTGCACAATTATTTTTGTATGCTTGTTCCGAAAGCACACAACAACAATGACGACGACATCAATAACAATATTCACGACGAATCATTGGAATGTAAAAATCGTCAAAGCTGCGACAACTACTGTACTTCTACTAGTGCATGTCGACCCGATCGATCGTCGCTCCGTCGCTTGGAAACAAGGCATCCTTGCCAACGCATCGATGTACACGGAATATGAATGAATCCGGTGAGTCCTCCATCGCTACCACCAGCAACCAACGCCCATTCCTTCATTTTGCGGAAAGCAGGGAGTTGAACATTCGCATTTGGACAACGATACCGTCATGGCAGATTTCGATGCTTGCCACTCACAGCGATGAAAACAGCAAGTAGCGTATACATCAGAAGCGACTGCGTACTGGAAAGATCCCATCCTCGTTTGTCGGATTCTGTGGCAGCCTTTCTTACCAGGAATGTATTGTAACATTGTGCTTCTTGCAAGGTTGCTGGCGGCCGGGCTGGGCTGGGCGTCACTGCACTGTACGTTTGTGCAAAGGGCAATGTCGCGGCAAGAAAGAAAGACTCCACCCTTATCTGCTGGCGTTTATATTCGACAGCAACAGACAGACACGACACTGTGCTGCAGATCCGGATAATTCTTGCTTCCAACAGAAAGCAAAGGCTTGGGCCGCTTTTGGATATGAGCCATGTGAATCGAAGCCAGGGAGACTGTTTTTTTCTTTGTTTCAACCAAGAGTTGACAGTATGTTGAGTACAGACATTCAAGGATGAATCCAAACGATCAACTCACGTTCACAATTGTGATGAAATACTGCCGTCTAGTGCCGAACGTTACCGTGTGCCATTGCTATAGTGATAGCACGAGTCTTCAGCATCTTCACTAAGCAACCATCCCCATTAAGCCGCGCTCGCTTCAAATTGCGCGCCATCTACATTCTCGAAGGAGATCAGGCGGAGGAAGGAACAACCATCTTGTTACTGCCAGAAGCCGAAAGTGCCGGCATCGCCCTGTTCAAGGCCCCATCTTTTGTCGTACGTTGGGAAGGGTTTAGCTATGCCACGAAACAGTACTCATCCAACTTGAGTGAGACCAGAGCTCAATCCACAAGAAAATGGCACGTCGACAGGACAGTACAATACACAGCAAGAGCATCAAACTCGGATGTCGTACATGACATGAATTAATTAAAGGAATCATCTCTTCGCTTTGCGAACTTTTGGAGGATCATCCGGAGTTCCATCCACAAGAAATTTTTGCATGACACGACCATCATCTTTTGTCGGGTGTAGCGGCGGCCGGGAAGGTGCAAGTCTTACTCTCGTCGACTTTCAAAATGACTCACTGGCTTCCCCTGTCGCGAGGCCGTAGCTACTTCTACTGAGAATGAAAGAGAAATAGAATGGCAATTTTTTATTTTATTTACTGTCAGCAAATTCGTTAATGAAGCTCTGCAGCTGATTAAATAAACTAATGGCCCAACATCTTTGTCAGATCGTTGTATATATGCTAATTTTTTATGTTCTTGCTTCCAGTATCCAGCACAAAAACTATTCTCAGAAGCTCATTTACTAGTACTCTTGAACCCAACCCGTTCGAACGGTGTAGCTACTAATTAGCACCTTGTGACCAAGACGGCAAAGCACTCGATTCTTTGATTTCAATAGTATTCTCTGACGGATATTTCAATCGAACTGAAAGCCCTCCATAAAATACGCGATTAGCGGCACCTTGGCGCAAGCTCCCGACCCGTGTGAGTACTAGTAGTCAATGTTCGCCTACCAGTAGTTTCTTACAGAGCCTATCAGAAAATTGGGCCAAAGCCAAGCAAAAAGCTTGGGTACCTCACCATTGTGACGGAAGACAAGGTTGGAGATTCCTTCAAATGGCCAAGCTGGGAGCCAATACAATACTACTAGAGTGGCCGAAACTGTGTCTATAGCCAGCACACCGTAAGATCATTAGATTCCGCCTACTCTACTAATAGTTAGCTAGCTAGCTAGAGTGGTAATGCAGGCACCTTTCCTGTGAAATTTGACCCCAACCCCTAATGTTAGGTAATCTTCCTCGGGAACACGTGTGCGCTTTCTTTGGAGCGTAGATTGTACGTACAAGGCCCCTCCGATGCCTTACATCCGCATATCTACTCGAATGGCTCATCACCTATTCCAATACGAGCCGGTGGAAACTCTAATGTCGTCAGTCAGACCGGGGTGTCTCTAAGTACCATGATTTTGAACGAAGAGCTCCTCTGGCTGTCCGGACGAAGAACTGGACTCATTTTTTTCTTTTTTTCTGACACTTGGAAGTCGGTTGCTGATTCTTATCCATGTAGTGCAGCTGTTTTGCAGTGAGAACAGAACGCAGAATGACAGCATGTGGTACCCAACTAGCCACTGGCCCAGACTGGCGGGCGAATGGCTGCATGATGAAACAAGAGAAATCATTGATTGCTACTACTAGAGCTGCTATAGCTAGTTAGCGAAAGATCCGCGAGAGGCAGGTCTGCTCATCATGGTAGAAAACGAAACCATCACAACCACAGTGAATCACCATCCAGCATCTGCTTTTGGCTGGCGTCGATGAAGTAGGCACAACAGCCGTCGACAAATGCACACAGTGAATGTGTCATCAGCCCAATAAATTTGACCCCGAAGGGATCATGCCTTTGATTCATCCATTGCGGCACATCCACAGACATCTTGCTTGGCCATTGTGTTTTTCAGGCACATGAAAAAGCATGCGCTTCTAGTCGCGATTTTGACATGCAAATGTGGGATGGGCATAACTTTGCAGCAATGGTACCCGAAGAAGGGCAGGTCCTATGCATTACCGATTTTTTTGCTAGAGCCACTTTGCTTCCATCATCACTGCCGACTTCCAACTTGCTCACCACGTCGTGGCACGCGAGAAATGTGATTTGGGTCCAATCATTGAAGAACAACATCCAGCCATTGGTGGACGACGACTTGTCCTTGGCCTCTACAAATCCTACGTGCGGATCGTCAGAGTGACGATTCATTCGCACTGCCGGCCGTTCAAACGACAACACACCAGGCTGTGGTGGCTGCGACGGCGAGTGTGCGGAAGGACCATTCATCCTTCTTTCCAAGAAATTCAAAGAAACAGAAAATGCCATTTCCGATCTGTGGATTTTAATTTGAAATCTACATGCTCCATTGGCCGGTCTGACAATGAGCGAGAATTGTTTGGGAGCTGTTGCCGTCGAGGCAAAGACAGATGTTAGTGCAAATGTTTCGGCCAGCCGAAACAATTCAAAAATGTTTAGGATTCCGTCGTCCCGCTACAACAACGGCACGTCGCACCTACATAACGAACCGCACTGCACAAGCGAGAAATTCAAACGAAAGCTCCTGGAAATGGACCAAGTTCTTGAAATTGAATGCTGACCGGGCCTGGGCGCACATGCGCTTGCAAATGCGTGCGTTCGGGTTTCTGGAACGCACAATCCAACGAGATCTCGACCGCCCACGGCAGCTTTCGTATGTCCCTGTCCATGTGTCAACTGATGGCGGCAGAACCTTCTCTGCGACTTGCTTTGAATTTCAAGCTGCAACAGTTGCGGACAAATTCCCACGACAACTGTTTCATTTGGTGGCGTTGTCGTCTTGTCGACCATTTGTTTCGAAAACCCCTTTTACACATGCTCTTGTTTGCGTTTGTCGACAATGGAATCCGGCCAGGGACAGTGAGCGAAGCATGTTGGAGGAGTGCATTCGCGCACCCATGAAATCGGCCACCACTTTCCATTGCCGCAAGTGCCGCGGAAAATCAAGCAAGCCATGCAACATGCATCTTGTAACAGAACATGCCTTCACGAGTCGTTTGAGGAGACATCGCGGCGCCCAACTGAACCATGGCTTGTGTCCACCGAGATGTAGACGATGTGGAAACATTCTTTAAATCGAATCCCGCGGCTGGTGCTGAACGAGCTGTCCCGCAATCTGCCACAAAATCCACTCCAACGCTGTGAACAGCTGGGACAGCGTCTCGCGGTCCTTGAAAATGCGACGAAGGGCCGACTCGATCGCAGCACTTGTCCCCTGATGAGAGCACACCTATCCTCCACGGGCTTGCTGTGAATCGGAACACGTTCATCTCCCAGGCGAGCTGCGCCGAAGCCGACGTTGAAGACGGGAAAAGTCTGGTTTGCTCGCCCTTTCGGACAAATTCAATTGTCGTTTTTTTATCTAGACGCAAACTCCTCCACCGTTATGTGCGATTGTTGGATGCGCGCGACAACACGAAAGGGGCTCCACTCTTACACGGCCACTACCGCAAATGTCATGATTGACAGAGCACTTAACGCGGCACCCAACTATGCCGCAGCCGAGCTTTCATCGCCGTGTTTTTACCTGGCCGTCCAAATGACAACATCAGTGAGATTGTGGTTACCTCTGGGACGACAGCGACTGCACTCGGGCATCCTATCCAAGTCTGCTGCTGGAGTCCCAAGTCGTTTTCCGCAGCTACGTTTATCTATGTTTTCGCGCCACGGGCGTCGTCGTGGCTACAAATTCAATTTGGAATCGAGAAAGGAAATTATGATACAACTTTTTTCGAAAGGTTTATTGATAGGAAGCAGTCAAAATCCGTGATCGACGGATCTCAATTACGATCGGCGGATCCGCAATCCGTGATCGACGGATCTCAATTACAATCTTCGAATTCGCAATCCGTGATCGACGGATCGCGATTAGGAGATCTCCGAATCCGAGATTAGGGGTCGACGGATCGCGATTAGGAGATCTCCGAATCCGAAATTCGGGGTCGACGGATCGCGATTAGGAGATCTCCGAATCCGAAATTCGGTGATCTCCGAATCCGAGATTCGGTGATCGTGATCGAGTGGACAGGATTTTGAGAGAACGGAGAAGGAAGGACAACTCTAAACAAACAGCGCGTACGTTGACGATGATCATCCACAACAGCTGCCAACGTGCCGAGCATATGACTAGGTTTTATTATATAGCCAAGGCACGGCACGACACGAAATTCGATTGAAGGAATGAGTGCGGTCCATTTCGATACATATCGTTGATGCAGCAAATATGCATACGCTTCAAAAGACACCTTCCACATTCTCTAAGGAGAGCACCCGGAGAAGTAGCAACCATCTTGCTGCTGCGGCAGAAGCGGAAAATGCCGGAGGGCGCATGCCAGTAAACTACAGATTAATTATATAGACTTGACTAGTGGTCTTGCACATGTGCTGACGAGACATTCTAGTACTAGTATTAGTAGTATTCTTTTATAGCGTTCCGGTTGTTTGGCAACCGATCTATGGTTATTACAGGTATAGAGATAGTTCGAAACTCTGGCATCATCATCGGCAAACCAAAACCGCGAGCTTTCAAATGCGCGAACCAAAACCGCGAGCTTTCAAATGCGCGAACAAATTCGTTTGTTGCTATGAGTGAACCACCAGCATGGTGCCTCCGATCAATTGGTACAGTAGAATGCCAAACGATTGTTTTTTGAAACTCAATGGAATGCCGCCTTGGCGACAATACGCGCTGATGACGCGTTCGGTCCACCGCGGAGCGGCGTCCCGGTCCAATTCCCTCCCAAAGCCCGTGGCGTCGCCGTGCTGCAGCTGCTTCAGCTGTTGTTTTGTTGTTGATGATGTTGTGGAAGACAGATCAGCATGGTCGACAGGCCTGCTGATCACCGAGATGAATCATGGCGTTGGTCATCCGCAATGAAGAGAATCGAGGTATACTTACCTAGATTCGAACAATGTTGTTTCGTCGTTGTCTTCGAACCTTGATGTATGATCGCAGAATGCGTCCTACCGGAACGAGTCCCAATGCCCCATCCAAAAGCCATCAGACTGCGGGGAACATGTTGCCTCAGTATGGGTTCATCTTTGTTCCTCATCTTGAACCGCGCATTTCGCGTCGAGCATTGCGCTGGCCCGATTTGCTGTCTGACGTAGGCGTGTTCGATGGTGTAAGAGGAGGACGACGACGAGAGTCGAGTGTCGGTGTCGGTGCGAGCAGCGAAGCGAGCAGACCGGAGATGTGCATCAGCTCAATCAAATATCAGGGCCGGATCCGATATAGTGTTCGGCTTATGTTGATTCGTTGGCGACGTGCTGGTCGACCGAATGCCCAGGGTTTTCCAGCCACAACAGTTCGCCTTCAAAGCGCGTGCGATTTTGTGATGCTGTCCTTCGCCCTCGCTACGACTCCATCGCCGGCGTCGTTCAAAGCCTCCCGTGCTATGTCTTCTACACATCTTCTACACAGTGTTCAACTGGGAGCGTCGCCAAAGACGAATCAAACATAGATGCCACAGGATTTGGGTATGCCTGATTTGTTGGACAGTCAATGTCATTTGACTCTGAGATCTCCCAGCTCCATAATACGCCTGCTCGATCGAAGATGACGTGCTCCACTGGACCAAGATCGGCATTGTGGGGTAGCCCTGCTCGTGAGACAGCCATCGGGGCCGCGTGTGGTTCAAGTCAATCGATGAACAGGTGGTTGGGTGCAGGGCGTTTCGACCGTTCGCGATGCGGCGCGCACATGGAAGGCGATGACGAAGAGTTGGCCGAGGATTTGAACCATTCAGGCAGCATGGCGACGAAAATGGTATTGGCGATCTACCACTGTATCTGTCGTACATGACACTGTTCTCGACAAAGCCTTGCGTGAATGCAACTTTGTAGTATCCACGGCTGCCACGGCGATTACAGCAAAGATAATATTTCCATGATCCGAGCATTGTTTATTAACGTAGCCAGCATCTTTCCAATATCGTGGTTGCTGCTGACGCTGGGGCGCACAGCGCGGGTCAACCCCTCCAAATCGGTGTCAAAACGCCTCGCCGTGCAGCGTACCGCTCATACCGCCACGCTCATGGCGACCTCCCATTACCCCTCTGAACAGCACATACGCGATGCCCTCGTCCCACGCGTCAGCAGAGGGAGCTATTGTTGTGATTGAACGACCGATCAACACGTGAATTTGTCCAGGTCGCCGATTTTGAAGGATTCAACTCGAAGACCCACGGCGCGATGGGCGAACCTATGGGTTTGCCGTGGCCAAAAGAAATGTATGGTGCACCGCCGGGAGATTTCATCCTCTATAATGTCAGTGACGTCGCATGCCGTCCTCGTCTTAACTCACACAGCATTTGGCAAACATGGTCTGTAGCTGTTTCTGCAATCCACTGGTAAACAAAAAGTTGAAAATGCATGCGGCTAAGATGTATTGTTGTTGGTATTTGACATGGACGTTGACGTCATTCCAAGCAAAAGTGGAGTTCTGGCAGTGACGATAGGTGAAGTGGCTCTTGTAAAAAATTCGGTCATGTCCAGGAAATGCCCTCCTCTGGTCAAGGCGTGCTTTCGGCCCTTTTTGTCGCCCTTTTCCATCGGCCGAGCCAAGCATATAGAATGGGCATGTCGTCGTGACGGACCCGTCGCACATTCCACTTGTGAATGTGGACTGTGGACACGACATGGGGCTTTTGATTTCACCATCCAGAAGTACGCAAAAGACATGTTTGTTGTTGACGATATTCCAAAACCCGGCCAGCGCCGCTGAAGAAATTTAGGCGTTAGCTCGGACACCAACTCCATTCTGTAAAAGAAAAAGACATCTTCCAGCAACTGCTTCGTTTTCAAAGGCGCCTGCATCTTTGAAAACGGGAGGAACGAGAAACTTTGGTGTTGTCTATGGATGTCAACGCAAGAAATGCGTTCACGAGACCATCATGTTCGCAGAATGCACTGGGCGTGATATGAGTTGGTTTAGGAGCACTTTTATGGCTCATGGTGGTGATGCTTTCATTGGAACAACTCGGCGGAGGCGGGGGACTTGTGCTATTCAATTGCTCTCACTACAGCAATCTAAGGATTCTCTCATGATGTTGATGAACGATCCATGCTGAATGCCGCCGGGTACCGCCAAGAAACTAACCGCCGTCAATTAGCACGATGCCAATGTGTATGCTGACATCAGATCTACTACTGCTACTACGTAGTGCCATTAGACTAGCTCATTAAGAATTGCTACCTGGTACTAGTACCGTTTCAAGACAAAAAATGAGATCGGATTCATTCCAATCGCTCATTGTCATGGTACTTAAAGAAAGCCAACCTGTCTGGCTACTACAGAGATCCGACTGGCTCGTGCAGTCACACCAAAATAGTAGTGTCAACCTGCAGTACTTTTCGTCCCAGATTTGGTAACCTAGTCCCGCTTGGAGGCGGATGTTCGCGCACACTTGCCCAACTGCTCACAATTTTGTCATACCCGAGAAAACCAGCAATGGTACGTATGCACATTGAGTGTCTCTCCTGCTCTACAGTAGCTAGTAGCTAGCTAGCTTGCACAGCAGATGCCGTAGCTACATGCACTGCAACACAAGCTGATAAGCTGTCACTTGACGAATGACTCTCTTTCAGTGGCAGCGCGATCAGCTGTTGAGCTTACCCGGTTGGGATGGAACCAGCTTTGGTGGAATGCCACCTCGCCTACTATTGTACAAAGCTGTGGAGTGTTTTTGTAGAGGAATCTTCAAGACAGGCAAAGAAATCACATGCATTCGCTGACAAAATGCCTTATGTAAAATTACGGTTCTTATTTGGAAGGGGTTCACAATGCCGACGGGGCTGTCGTTGATAGCTCCCTGTCGGAATCGGCTACTGGGAACATTTTCGTTAATTGGAGTTGGGTTTCCACGGATCCATAAGAGGTGGCTTCCTAGCAATAATTGTAGTCCACAACCGCTGCTGCAATCTTGCGATACCGAGACGCAGGACGGTGTATCAGTCACAGAATCACGGACGGAGCGAGCGTTCACAAGGGAGATGCCAATGCCGAAGGACATTCGTGGAGGTGTCGTTAACCCGACGAGGCGTCTTTTCCAAATCTCGTTTGTTCCGAAAAAGATCCAAGCGGCGAATTAGACTGCGTAGCTGCATGATCAGATGTTGGGGCTAAAAATTTACCAACAACCACAGGCTTATAGCTCGTTCTGCATGCACCGACGGCCTAGATCAATAATCCTATGACGATGGATTCAGCATGTAGTTGTTTGTTGAACATCGACACGTGTTTTGGCGGTCACTTGTTTGGAGATTGGAACCATGATTTGGAATTCCATACCATTCAACTAGTACACACATAGGAGATGCGCAGTAGGTTGTTGTCGTTGTGACCAGAAAAATCAATATTGGTAGAATTTTCTCTCGTTTTTTGCTTCCTTTCGTGGGGAATTCTGCCTTGCATTGCCCGGTAGCAAGATTATGGACAGATTTTTCGGTGGTTCCTTGTATTTTGTCGCCAAAAAGATGATGTGGAGTCCATTCAAAACATGGTGGCTGCCTTCTGCTGCAACTCGAGCGGCGGCCAAGATACGTTCTTTTTATTTGCAGACGTCGGCAACAGAGCCGAGCGACAGGACCCAGTGGCTACGCAGGCGACGAGCACGGACACCGCTACAGTTTTGTGTCTCGTCTGGGCGCAGCAAACGAGCATCTGCCAAAGGGCAAAGCACGGCTCCAAGCTCCGCAAGCCAAAGCTTGTGGACGACCACCCAACAAAATCGAACCGCCAATTTAAAAAAGGATATCCCGTAACACCAACATCACCAGTAATTTGAAAACGATCCACCGTTCTTTGTTTGGAACAAAAAGGCGGGCACAGGCACAGACGAAGCATAAAAAACTTTCCTGCGGAATGTCAAGTACCACCGAACCTAACTCGTCTATTCCAATGACGACGTCGAGTTAGGCTGTTACGGAAACAACTGAAAGAAAAGCGAAGTCGTCCTTCCGTCCATGCCGCATGGGATTCGGTGGCATTCCCAGCGACATCTTGATCCAAGCTACAGACAGATGAGTATGGCATCCACTCCAAAATATTCTACCGATTCGATTGAGGACAAACTCTTCCGGATGCGACAAACCGTCGGCTTGATGCGCCAGTAACAAAACGCTCGAGCTCTGACAGCATCGATGCATGCAGCGCTGCCCAACAGTTGTTGTTGCTGCACATGAGCTGTTGCATGCCATCCTTCCATCGTGTCGTAGTTTGTGGACCCACCCATCCACCCTACACCGAAAACCAGAGGGGGGAAGAAAATTGCCCCACGTGCAGCAAAATCCAAAGACATGCCACGGATGGCAGCTGCCATCCATAACCGTCCAATGATGGTTGCAACTTTATAGGATGATGAGTTGTTGATATCAGCTACGACAGCATGGATGGATGGGGGCGGGCGGGCGAGCGACGTTTGCAAGGCACGTCCCACATCCCATGGCCCCAGAGACGTTACATTTGATTTTGCTGTGGCTGGCTCTTGTAAATAAGACGAGACACCTTTTGCAAATCTTGATGGATCGGTCGGCGAAACATCCATGCATGCGGGAAAGGATCGAAATAGTAACTCTTCCGATACATGCTCGGACTGACATTGACCACACTGCATTTTGTAACATGCTTGTTGCTCGTGCTGTCTACAAGGACGACCTTTCGCTCCATGATTTTATGAGGATGAATGCAACTTGGTAAACCCATTCTTGTTGACCGAGCCATAGATCCTCCAATAAATATGCTGTGTAGTAGCAGTACTGGTGAGTGTTGTTGCGGTAGTAGAAGCAGCAGCATGATGACGGCCGTGGATATGGGCGATCGTGCCCTTTGCGAATCAACATCATCATCCTCGGGATTAGTCTGAAAGGCAATGTCCTCATCCATTCCAAGTCGAAAATATATTGGAAGAGACACAGCGACTTGTCGGGATATTCTGTTTGGAGAAGAAAGCACAGTAGAAAAGATGCGAATGCTGTTGTGACTATAGAATTGTTTTTGGCTTCTGGAAAATGTTGCGTTGGATGGCTTGGTCCAAGAATGGCACTCACATGCTTGGACGACTTGAGGATCCTTTTTTGTGTCCATGGCGTCGCAATTGCGGCCACTGTCAGCTAGCTAGCGATTCCGTACAGCACTGCAAGGATAGCCCCACCACTCAAAAAGATTCCAACGAGAGTGACGAAGGTTGGATTGGATTCCACTCTGGATGCTGTTGCGGTTCAATGTGATGGCATACCGCAGCAAAATTGTGTATCCGAACAATGGGTGATTCCTTGGAAGAAAAGGTATTCATGGGTGGCAATGAATGGACGTCCTCAATCACTTCAAAATCTTGCGCATCGGCATGATCATTGCAATGCTGTAATGCTGGCGCACGCCACAGCATGGATGGGCATAGAACCTTTGCAAGTTAGTGAAAGCCCATGCTGTCCCATGCAGAAGGAGGACACGTTTCAGTTCCTTCCTCACAATGAAAGGATCGTAGAGCAAGACGAGGAACCTTTGCCACCTCTTTGTCTTGTTGGCAAAACTCGACTTGCCGACACACTTCCAGCGCATTCTTTGCAGCCACGATTGATTGGGTTGTAGATTGGAAGCATTGTTTGGAACACCATAAAATGTTACAGTGCCGAGAGCGCAGGAGATGTTTTGTAGTTGTGACCGATAATGGATCATTTGCAAAAGCGACGAGAGCCCAGATCGCATGCGGGAGCGTATTTTTTCATTTCGTCGAGGATCGTACCAAGACAAGTTCGTAATTTCTACCTTTGTTTGTCGCTTTTTATTCCAGGTGGTGGTACATTCTTGCTGGCTGCGCCTGCAGATCGTTGTTGTTTCATTGTTATTGTTATTGTTGTAATAATAATTGCCGTCGAAACAATTACTGTACGAACCATTGGGATTCCATGCTTCTCATGCCAGCAGTAGTGGGAGATGCGCATGGATATTTGGTCCGAATTGTTGGTAGATGTGTTTCCCGTCTGCTTGACCATCAACAAAATAACGGCATGCAAATGCATGGCCGAATGGAATTCGAGGGATCCTCCTTTGTGTGTCCAACGGTCCATGTTGTGGCCTCGCCACTGCGAGTGCGAGCTAGAACTGCAGTAGCTCCACAACCATCACCCCCCACAAAGGATGAAGTGGACCACTGCTGCCATTGCTGAATGATCGACTGGTGGATTTGTTTTTAAAGTGACGGACTCGAAATCTTTGTGTTGTCCAGCCAAAAAAAAAGAAAAATGCCCGAGGACATGCAGAGTGCCCCGCCATGACTGCCTGCCTTCATGAAAAGGATCCAAAATCGTTTGATTCGATCGATGCCAAACGGTGGATCCGGAATGGAACAATGGTGATTAG
>ENA-ORBV01006009-ORBV01006009.1-microbial-mat-metagenome-genome-assembly--contig:-NODE-6009-length-21731-cov-7.108202_pt1 | contig 21731 bp, 16 predicted proteins | sample MGYA00237777_ERZ505514 | MGnify/ENA primary metagenome ERZ505514 (study PRJEB26160, sample SAMN06269048) | microbial mat metagenome | isolation source: Oligotrophic lake microbial mat | place... | reverse complement strand
ATCAAAACGTGCGCTGGCGAAATGACGACGTTCGCCATCAGACACGAGACACGCGTGCGGGACGCGGATGCCGGCGTCATGGCGGGCGAGGATGGCGCGAGGTGAGAGCCGCTCAGTCGAGAGCGGCGGGTTCTTTGCGAAACGAAGGTAACTTGAGCGCAACCAGGACGAGGGAAGCGTAATTTGCCGTTGGACACTCGCCATGGTCGGCGGGAACGCGGCTGGCCCACAAAGCCTCTGCAGCCACCCCGGACAAACTTGATGGTCTCACAAGTCGAGCAGCGTCGCAGGTGTCAGGTTTCAAACTGTTCGCGTAACAAGGCGGCGAACACCTCGTAAACCAGCTTTCGTTCTTCAACGAAGATACAGTCAATCGTGCTGGGCTCCACGTAGCAGAACACCACCCGGTAACGTCCGACCTTGAGTCGGGAGAATCCGCTCAGATCATTTTCCAGCACCTTGATCTCTCCTTGTTGGCGCGCCAACCGCCCCATCGCTTCGCGCAGCCGGCGTTTCGGGGTGGGGGCGAGGCTTTGCAGGAACCGTTCGACCTGCTCGGAAATCCGAACTCTATACATTCGCGGAGCCCAGCGGCTTCATTTTTAGCTTACCGGCACGGTATTTTTTCAGGGTCGTCCGAAATTCGTCATTGGCCAGCAGTTCCATGGTTTCGGCAATAGCTTCCATGCGTCCGCGTCCGACCACGAAGGCGGCAACCGTGCCATGGCGTTCGATGGTCACCAACTCGTTTTCCGACTGTTTGACCAGGCGCGGAAAGTGCGCCTGACCTTCGCTGACAGAATATGTAGTTTTGACCACTTCCTACGTATGGCGGAAAGGAAGGGTAAGGCAAAGTAAAACTCGGGCCGGAATAAATTTCCGACCATGCAAATAAGGAAAAGCGGCAGGCTGAGCTCGGCGGGACTTCCGCCCATGTTCTCGCAGCCGTTCCCCTTTTTCCGGATGACAGATCAACAGACGGCATGTGTCCGCGTTCTGCCCCGGCCAGCAAAATTCTGATCGCGGTTCGGATTCGTTGCTAACGAAGATTGTCGATAGGGAGAGTGTGGCTCGCCGTGCCTGGCAGGGGCACGGTCCCGCACGCATCGGCGACTCTAAAGGCGTTCGTCGGGGCTAATCGCGCAGGGCCTTTGGGGATGAAGCGATAAGCGCCTGAAAGAGAAGGGCGCGCTTTTGGACTAGACAAAATCCGCCGTTTTTGTCCTGGTAGACTTGGGATCAACTCAGCACCTCAAGCAGCCACGACTAAATATAAATGATTCGACCGGCGCCAAAGTGGCCGTGGAGACGATCACGGAGGAGCAGGTGGCGTGGTTTGACCAGCAGTTGGCCGACGGGCACTACCTTGGCGCAGGCCGCTCGGTGGGCGACTACCTGCTGCAAGTGGTGAAGGTGCGGGGTCGGGTGGCGGCGTTGCTGGTGTGGGGCCCGGGCCTGCGCCGAAAGCTGCAAGAAATCGCCGCGCTGAAATAGGACTCGGTCGGTGGACGATGTGTAGCCCTTGTGGGGCGGGACGAATTTTCTTGGATCGCCCGGGCGATTCTCAATCACCCGATTCTGCGCACGCGCGTTGTGGCGATTCTGAAATCCGACGACATAAATTTTTGCGCCTATGCCAATCGATTCGCGGATATGCGCGCTACAGAACCGTGGTGGGAGCGGACGATGGCCAACAGGCCCGTCCGCACGGTCGGCTCGATCTTTGGCCAGGCTGCGATGACCTCTTCCATCTCTGCCGCCCACGCCTCCAATTTTTGAGTAATTTCTGGCACATTTTCAACGTGTGCGTCTCCTTGTGCACCGGCCTTCATGACGCATTTGTAAGTTTCTTCCCCGATGCATGACTGCAAAAGGGAGCGCAGCAGTTCGAGTCTCTTCGCCCGCTCCATTTTGAAAGGCCCTCTCCGGATTTCCGGGAGGGTCTTTTTGTGCTCTACCACGAACCGCGCAGGCCGCCGAGGAGGAGGCGCGGGGTGCCGGTGTTGACGACCCCGTCGGCGCTGCGGCCGGTTTCGATGCGGGCGTCGGTCAGGTTTTCCAGTTTGAGAAAAATTTCTAGGTGCCGGCCGAGCGGGCGGCTCGCGCCGAGATCCGCGACGACGACTTCGCCGAGGCGCAGAGCGTTTTCGTCGTCTTCGAATTGCGCGCCGATCCAGCGCACTCGGGGCGTGACGGTGATGCCACCGGGAGCGCGCCAAGTGGCGCCGAGGATGGCGCTGTGGCGGGGCACTTGGGCGACGCGCTTGCCGGCGAGGCCGGGCGCGACGCGGGCGCGGGTCACGGTGGCGTCTTTCAGCAGGGCTTCGGCGTTGAAACGGAGCGAGGGGTTGGCACGCCACGCGGCGGAGAGTTCGAGGCCGCGCACGCGCGTGCGGTCGAGGTTGAGGCGTTGGCGACCGATGCCGCCGGCGGCGAGCGCACCCACGATGGGAAACGTGCCGGGGCCGCGCGCGATGGTGACGTTGCCCACGGCGTCGTGGAGTTCGTTCCAAAAAAGCGCGGCGCCGAGGGCGAGCGTTTCGCGCGTCCAGTCGGCGCCGAGCTCGGCACTGGTCACGCGCTCGGTGTCGAGGGCGGCGTTGGCTTCGGTGACGGTCGCGCCGGCACGGAAGGGGCGGTAGAGCTCATTGAGGGTGGGGCGGCGGAAGGCTTGTTGGGCGGCGGCGCGGAGGCGGAGTTCCGGGGTGGCGCGCCACACGAGGCCGGCGCTCGGGCTGAACTCAAGGCCGTCGCGATCGGGGTAGCGGTCGTCGCGCAAGAGGGCGCCCGTGGCGGTGACGGACTCGCGGCGGTGTCCTTCGGTCTCGCGCCAGTCGTCCAGGCGCGCGCCGAACGTCGCGGTGAAGGCGGTGCCGAGCGGTTGTTCGTGGAGGGCGTAGAGTCCGGTGAAGGCTTGCCGGCCGCCGGCGAAGCGTTGGCGACTAAAGGCGCCGTTGGTGAAGATGAAGTTTTCGCGCGTCTCGCCGCGGACGGCGCGGGCGTCGAGCCCGGCACTGGTGCGGCCGCCGGACGAATGGACAAGCGTGCCGGTCCACGCGGCACCGGTGGCGGCGGACGGGACGGAGAACTGGTCGCTGGCGGGTGTCTCCGCAGAGCGCGCGGCGTTGACGGCGCTGAAGGTGCTGGCGAAGCCGCCGGACTGGCCGTAGGCGGTGGCGTTCCAGAAGAAAGTTTTGTTGGGCTGGCCGGCGACGACGACGGAGGCGAAATTACTGCGCGAGGCGTTGCGCTGGTAGGGGGTGCCGTTGTGACGGGTTTCCTCGAAGGTGCGCGCGGTGACGGTGGCTTCAAGGGTGGCGGTGAGCGGCGTGCGCCAGCGGGCGGAGAGCCAGCCGTGGTTGCTCGCGGCGGGAACGTCGATGGCGCCGCGACGCTCGGGGGCGACGAGGGAAAAGCCGTCGGTGGCAAACGCGCGGCCGAGCAACTGCACCGTGCCGCGGCCGACGGGTTGGGTGACGCCAAACTCAGCGCTGCGCGTTTGATATGATCCGATGCTCGCGGCGAAACGAGCGCTCTGTTCGCGCAGGGGCGCGGTCAGGAGTTGGACGACGCCGCCGAGCGCGGCGTTACCCCACGCGGTCGCCCCGCCGCCGCGCACGATCTCGATGCCGGCGAGGGATTCGCGCGGGAGTTGGCTCCAGAGCACCCAGCCGCCGAACGGATCGTTGAGCGGCACGCCGTCGAGGAGGACGAGCGAGCGGCTCGCGCCACTGGGGCCGAGGCCGCGCAGCGAGACGCCTTGCGCGGTAGGGTTGGCGGAGAAGCTGTCGCTCCGGCGGAAGAGGCTGAAGCCCGGGACCGAGCGCAGCGCACCGTCGAGTGTGGCGGTGGGCGCGGCGCGGAGGTCGTCGCCGTCGAGGAGGCGCGTGGAGAAGGCGACACGATCGAGCGCCTGCGGAGTGCGCGCGGCTGCGACGACAACCGCATCGAGGGTGGTGGCGACGGGCGAGGGTAGGGTCTGGGCCCCGGCGAGCGGAGACAGCGCCGCGCCCGCGAGACTCAAGACCAGGGCGATCTTCGCAGAACCAAGCCAAGACGCGGAGGGTTGCCTCGATTTCCAAGCGACGTGCATCGCCAAGACATGGTGTGTTCCGTCTCCCTTTGAGAATGACATCGTTCGCGGCGACCCGTGGGTTCGTATCGGTTGATGCTAGGGCTCCCGGGGGTCAGGCGCTGAGTTTCTTTACTTCCCCACGCCAGTTGTGGGCTTCCTTGAAGCCGAGGACCTCGCGGATCTTGCGGTTGGAGAGCGGCGCCTCGTCGCCGACGAGGGGGCGGCGGTGCGGAGTGTTCGGGCACCATTTCTTGAGGAAGGCTTCGGTGGGGCCGTCAGTGGTGATCGAGTCGTTGACCGCGTTGAAGACTTGGAAACCCAGTCCGCTTTTTTGGAGGCAGAGGTGGACGATCTGGCCGAGGTCGCGGGCGTCGATGTAGCTCCAGGCATTGCGCTTTCGCAGAGGCGGGTTGGCGACGAACCCCGGGAACCGGCCATACTCGTGCGGCTCGATCACGTTGCCGATACGCAGCGCGTAGATGTCGGCCTTGAATCTCTCCGCGAACGCCCGCGCGGTCTTCTCGTTGACGAGCTTGGAGAGGCCGTAGCTATCCATCGGATCGATGTCGTAATCCTCGTCCAAGGGAAATGAATGGTAGTCCTTGTCGCCCTCGGCAAAGCACACGCCGTAAGTCGTCTCGCTGGAGGCGACGATCACCTTGCGGATGCCGAGCTTCATCGCCGCTTCGATGACGTTGTAGGTGCCCATGACGTTGACCCGATAGGTCTCGTTGTCGGGATGCATCAAGATGCGGGGCACAGCGGCGAAATGGACGACCGCATCGACGGGCGCGGGCGCGCGGCCCCGCTCGAAGCCGGAGAAGTTGAAATGCGCGGTCATCGCATTGAAGACCTGACCGGCGTCGGTGATGTCGCCGAGGAGGTTGGGGATGCGGGCGTGCTCGGAAGGCTTCAAGTCGAAGTTGAGGAGGTCGTGACCGCGGTCGGCGAGCCAAGGGAGAACGTGACGGCCCGCTTTGCCTGAACCGCCGGTGAAGAGAATACGCATAGGGTAATAAGTGTCCTCTACCGGTGCGCCGAGTTCGCTGTGCGGTCAACCAGACTAAGGCGGAACGATAAAGTTGAGAGTCCAGAGTTGAGAGCCGAGAGCCCGATCACCGAAGGCCCGGAAGCTCGGAAGGCGTCTTGCGTCACCGAGTATCGTGTGATGTGGGAGCGAGTTTGCTCGCGATTCCGAAGGGAAACGCCTCGTGCTTTTCATAACCGGACTAGATTCTACCGGCGGGGCCGATCGTGGACGCGACGTGCAAGCCGTTCCTGATCATCTGGAGCCGATCGGAGAAAGGAGTCCGCAGTCGCACGAACGAGCGGGTAAATTGAGAAAAAAGGAAGCGGTTCGGAATTGATTCGGAAGGCGAAAGCAAGTTTGTTGGAAGCACGAAGACCACGGTGGATATTCCCGAAGAGACTTTGGCCAGCCTCATGAAGCTGACCAAGGCGGAGACGAAACGAAACGGGACGCGATCCTCGAAGCGATAGAATCTTACAACCGGCGGCGGAGGACGGATGATTTGGTCAAGCTGGCCGGGACGTTTAAGGATTTCATGAGCCAAGACGACCTCACCAAGATGCGGGAAGGTCGCGCCAAATGACGGTTGTCGATACTTCGGCTTGGATCAAAATGCTCCGGCATAACGGCCGGCCCGAGGTGCGCGACCGGGTGACGTCGCTGCTTAAGGCGGGTCGGGTTCATCTCGTGCCGCCCGTGGGCAGAGAAGGGGGCATGGGTTGACTCTTGACAGAACGGCCGCGCGGCCCGGCGGGCAATGTCGCCAATGATCCCGGGCCCACGTCGCGAGCCAGCCCGTCGTCGCGGCGCTCCTCCGGTCTGACACGCGCCCTGCTTCCTCCCTCCGCTCCGTTGTCGCTGCGGTCCGGACCCGCAAAAAGGCGCACGGGTTGACTCTTGACTGGATGGCAGGGAGCCGGGGTTGCGCGTCGTTGCCGCAGAGACAACCGCCATGTCTCGCACCAACCCGTTGTTGCAAGCTCCTCAGATGATCGACATTCAAGCGCTCGAGAACTAGCTGCCTACTTCGGGACCGGACGGAAAGGTCGCGGACCCGGGTGTTGGAGCGGCCTCGGTTGAGATGAAGCTTTTAGTAGTCGAGATACGGCCCGAGCCATTTCTCGGACTCGGCGACGGGCTGATTTTTGCGCGTGGAATAGTCTTCGATTTGGTCCTTTGAGAGTTTGCCGACGGCGAAGTATTTTGATTCCGGGTGATTGCAGTAGTGGCCGGAGACGGAGCTCGGCGGATACATGGCGTTGCTTTCGGTGAGCGTGATACCGGTGTGTTCGGTCGCGTGGAGGAGATCGAACAGCGGCGGCTTCTCGGTATGATCGGGGCATGCGGGATAGCCGGGGGCGGGGCGGACGCCGCGGTATTTTTCGCGGATGATGTCCTTCATCTCCAAGTTCTCGGTTTTGCCGAAGCCGCAGAAATCGCGCTCCTTTTTGTGCATGAGCTCGGCGAGGGCTTCCGCGAGGCGGTCGCCGAGGGCCTTGGCCATGATCGCGCCGTAGTCGTCGTTTTGCGCCTCGAAGGATTTCGCGTATTCCTCGACGCCGTGGCCGGTGGTGACGGCGAAGCCACCGAGGTAGTCGGCGCGACTTGAAGTTTTCGGCGCGATGTAGTCGGCGAGGCAGTGATTGAACTGGTCGGCCGGTTTTTCGTTTTGCTGGCGCAGGAAATGAAACGTCTTGATCACCTGCGTGCGTGATTCGTCGGCGTAGAGCTCGACGCTGTCGCCGACGGAGTTTGCGGGCCAGAAGCCGATGACGGCGCGGGCGGTGTAGCGTTTTTCCGCGATGATCTTTTTGAGCATCGCCTGCGCATCGGCGTAGAGCTTGGTGGCTTCGACGCCGACGACCTCGTCGTCGAGGATGTCGGGGAAACGGCCGTGGAGTTCCCACGAGGAGAAGAACGGGCCCCAGTCGATGTAGTCGGCGATTTCCGATAAGCTGAGAGCTGAGAGTTGAGAGTTGAGAGCCTGAATTCCCTGACCCCGGACGGTGGTGCGTTGGGCGCGGATGGCGGCTTCGTCGGTGGTGAACGCGCGCACGCCGAGAAACTCGGGCTTGGGAATATCGACGGTCGCCCAGTCGGTGGGCTGGTGGCGCCGGCGGGCCTCGGCGAGCGACAGCATTTTGCGCGCGCCCTTGCGGTCGGCGAACTCCACGCGCTGCTTCTCCTGCTTGGCGCGGGTTTCGGCGACGTAGGCGGGTTTGTTGTCGGGATTGAGCAGGAGAGACACGACGCCGATTACGCGGGAGGCGTCGAGCACGTGGATGACGGGCTCGGAGTAGTGCGGGGCGATCTTTACCGCGTTGTGCGCGGCGGAGGTGGTGGCACCGCCGATGAGCAGGGGGATCTTGTAGCCTTGACGCTCCATTTCCTTTGCGACGGTTACCATTTCGTCCAGCGAAGGCGTGATGAGGCCCGAGAGGCCGATGATGTCGGCCCCCTTTTCCTTGGCGGCGGCGAGGATTTTTTCGCACGACACCATCACGCCGAGATCGATGACCTCGTAGTTGTTACAAGCGAGGACGACGCCGACGATGTTCTTGCCGATGTCGTGAACGTCGCCTTTGACGGTGGCCATGATGATGCGGCCCTGGGCCTTCGCGATGCCGCCGGCGGCGACAAGCTGGCGTTTTTCCTCTTCCATGAACGGCTGGAGGTAGGCGACGGCCTTCTTCATGACGCGGGCGGATTTCACGACCTGCGGGAGAAACATTTTGCCGGCGCCGAAGAGGTCGCCGACGACGCGCATGCCGTCCATCAGAGGGCCCTCGATAATCGTGAGGGGTTTGCCGTATTTCAGGCGGGCTTCCTCGGTGTCGCGATCGATGAACGCATCGATGCCTTTCACGAGGGCGTGGGAGAGGCGGGACTCGATCGTGCCGGTGCGCCAGGCTTCGACGGCGGGGGCGCGATCGCCTGCAAGCAGGCTCCTGCTTTCGGAACCGGAGGTTTTTAGCCGCTCGCCGTAGTCGACGAGGCGCTCGGTGGCATCGGGGCGACGGTTGAGGATGACGTCCTCGACGAGGACGAGGAGTTCTTTGTCCACCTCTTCGTAGACCTCGAGCATCGACGGGTTGACGATGCCCATGTCCATACCGGCTTTAATTGCGTGGTAAAGAAACGCCGCGTGCATCGCCTCGCGCACGGGGTTGTTGCCGCGGAAAGAAAACGAGACGTTGGAGACACCGCCGCTGATCTTGGCGTGTGGCAGGTGGGCTTTTATCCAGCGCGTGGCCTCGATGAAATCGACGGCGTAGTTGTTGTGCTCCTCGATGCCGGTGCCGACGGTGAGAATGTTCGGGTCGAAAATGATGTCTTCGGGCGGGAAACCGACCCGGTCGACGAGGAGGCGGTAAGCGCGCTCGCAGATGCGGATTTTTTCGGAGTAGGAAGCGGCCTGGCCGTTTTCGTCGAAGGCCATGACGACCACGGCGGCGCCGTAGCGGAGGATGGTGCGCGCCTGCTCGAGAAATTTCTCCTCGCCCTCTTTGAGCGAGATGGAGTTCACGATGCCTTTTCCCTGGAGGCATTTCAGCCCGGCTTCGATGACCTCCCATTTGGAGGAGTCCACCATGATGGGGACCTTGGCGATCTCGGGCTCGGAGCCGATGAGCTGCATGAAGCGCGTCATCGCGGCGACGCCGTCGATCAGGCCGTCGTCCATGCAGACGTCGATGACGTTGGCACCGTTGTCCACCTGCTGGCGGGCGACCGAGACGGCCTCTTCGTAGTGGCCGGCCTTGATGAGCTTTGCGAACTTCGGCGAGCCGGCGACGTTGGTGCGCTCGCCGACCATGAGGTAGGTGCCGAGTTGCTGGGTGAAGGGCAACGACCCCGAGAGTTGCAGCGGGAGGGTGGCGGTAGCCGGGGTCGCCGACCCCGGTGCTTCGGATTCCGGCCCAAGGTCGGCGACCCCGGCTACAAGGAATTCGGGCTTGAGAATGGTGACCTTGCGGGCGGGCTTCGGGGCCAGAGCTTGGGCGATGGCGGCGATGTGTTCGGGGGTGTTGCCGCAGCAGCCGCCGGCGATGTTGCAGAGGTGGCTGTCGGCGAACTCGCTCATGTAGCGCGCCATATCTTCCGGCAGGAGATCAAAGCCGGTCGGTGTGAGCGGATTGGGCAGACCTGCGTTGGGGTAGCAGGAGACGAAGGTGTCGGCCTTGCCGGAAAGCTCGGCGAGAAACGGGCGCATCAGATCGGGACCGATGGAGCAGTTGAGGCCGACGGAGAGCGGGTTGTGGTTACGCACGGCGTTCCAGAATGCGCCGACAGTCTGCGCGGAGATCATCGTCTCGCCGCCGAGGCCGACGGCGGCGGAAATCATGAGCGGAAGCTTGATGCGATCCTCGGCAAAAACTTCCTCGATGGCGACGAGCGCGGCCTTGGCGTTGAGCGCGTCGAAGATCGTCTCGACGAGGAGGAGGTCCACGCCTCCGGCGATGAGCGAGCGCACCTGGCGGCGATAGTCGGCCTTGCACTGGTCGAAGGTGACGACGCGGAAACCGGCGTCGTCGGCGTCGGGGGAATTCGAGAGTGAAACCGTCAGCGGTCCGACGGCGCCGGCGACGTAGCGGCGGCGGCCGGTTTTTTCCGCGGCGCGGTCGGCGCAGATGCGGCACTGGCGGGCGGAGTGAAAGTTGATGTCGTGCGCGAGTTCTTGGAGGAACTGGTTTTCGATCACCTCTTGGTAAAACGCGGGCGTTTTGCGGCCGCCTTTTTCGCGGGGATCCTCGATGAAAAACTCGCTCTGGCCGATCGCGGTCGCGGAAAAGGTGTTGGTCTCGATGATGTCGGAGCCCGCATCGAGGAAGCGGCGATGGATGTCGCTGATCTGGTCCGGGCAAGTGAGCGAGTAGATGTCGCCGTTGTTTTGGAGATCCTTGGGCGCGTCTTTGAACCGCTCGCCGCGGGCCTGCTGCTCGGTGATGTTGTAGCTGCGGATGGTCGTGCCCATCGCGCCGTCGAGGATGACCATGCGCTCGGCGAGGGTGCGGCGCAGGGCGATCTCGGCTTCGGTCATGATGGGCGAGGGCTTTGACATGTTCATTCAACGTAGAAGCCGAAGATTGATTGGCAAGGCTACATATCGACGCATCGCTATGCGTTGATATGTTTGAGTCTTGCTTGTTGGAGTATGGCGGCGAGGCTGCGCGGGCCTGACGTTCTTTTGATATTTCCGGGAAACAGGGAAGGCCGTTAAAACCGGCCGCAGTTGCGCTGCGGTATCGCATCACAAACCCACACCGGGCCGTCCGTCAGGCGGCTCCGGGCAAAGTCAATCGGGCCGCTCAGCCCGGTGAAGGCGAGGGGGGAGGAACAGTCCCGTCGGGCGGGCCGAAAGGCTTGCTTGGCGTCGCGACGACATATGCGGAGTCCGAATATCTGATCCGGGAAAGCTCACGCGTCCGCCGCGATTGCGCGCGGTGGTTCGCGAAATCTTCATCGCAAAATGAAGCGTGAGAGTGGTCACGGCCGCGTCGGTTTTCCCAAAGAAAGCCGGCGGGGTGCGCCTGCTCTTGCCCGGTTAGGAAGCAGACACCCATGACTCATTCCAAACAACCGACGCGGAACCCGCGCCGGAGCAGATTCGTATTCCCGGCGCTCGCGGCGTTTGCCGCCAGCGTGACGTTCACGCTCATCGCGCCCGCAACCGCGCGCGCCCAGATCACACCCGCGCAACTCGAGCCTTTCGTCACGACCGGCACGCGCACACCGGCGGCTCCGAACACCCTCGGCACGGTCGTTGACCAGATCACGGCGGCCGACCTCGCGCGACGCCAGCAAACCTCGTTGAGAGAGGCGCTCGGTGGACTGGCCGGCGCGCCGATCTTCGCGACGGGCGCGAACGGCGCGCTGTCGTCGCTTTTTATGCGCGGGGCGAACTCCAATCAAACGCTCTTTCTCGTTGATGGCATCCGCCTCAACGACCCGAACACGGACTATCAAGTTTTCCTCGGCGGTGCGTGTGTGAGCGCGTGCGACAGCCTCGAAATCGCGCATGGGCCGCAGAGCACGCTCTACGGCGGCGAGGCGGTGGGCGGCGTGATCTCGCTGCGCGCGCAACGCGGTGCCGGCGCGCCGAGTGCGCGCGTGTCGGCCGAGGCCGGCAGCTTCGGCACGGTGCAGGGTTCGGTCGCGGCGCAAGGCGCGAGCGGAGCCAACAGCTTCAACTTCGCATCGGCCGGCGGTCGCACGGAAAACGACCGGGCCAACAATGCCTTTGATTCCGCGACGACGACGCTGCGCCTCGACCGCACGCTCAACGGGCGCGTGAGCATCGGCGGCACGGCCCGCTGGTTTCACGGGGTCTATGGCGACCCGGGCGACCGCTTCACCAACGACCCCGACAACACCACGCGGGAGGACAACGTGCTCGCGACGGCGTTTGCCGATGTGAAGTTGGCCGACGTCTGGACGGCGCGCACCGTGCTCGGCGGGCAGGACCGCCGCTTTGTCGCGGAGAGCCCGCGCGTGGGCCGGGCGACGGCCTTCACCGTCGTGAAAAACCGCCGCGCCGTGCTCGACGCGCAGACGACCTACACCGGCATCGAGCGCCACAAAGTGACCACCGGTTTCACTGCCGAGGCCAACCACACGCGCAACACCGGCTTCGGTAACATCAATAAAAAGCAGGCGCTGTTCGCGGTCTTCGCGCAGGACGAGTTTTCGCCGAGCGACACCGTCTATCTCACCGGCGGATTGCGCAGCGACGACTTTGATACGTTCGGTCGCGCGACGACGGGCCGGGCGACGGCGGCTTGGTTGGTCGTGCCGAAAATGGTGAAACTCCGCGCGAGTTATGGCACGGCGTTTCGCTCGCCGAGCTTTTTAGATCTTTACGGTCAGAGCGCGTTCTACACCGGAAATCCCAATCTCCGGCCCGAGAAGGCGCGCGGCTGGGATGCGGGCGTCGACTACTATTTGCCCGTGCAGCGCGGCACCTTGAGCGCGACGTGGTTCGAGACGGATTTTACCGATCTGATCGCGAGCACATCGAATTTTCGGAGCGTGGAAAACATCCAGAAAGCCCGCACGCGCGGCGCCGAACTCTCCGCGAAGACGACCCTGCCCGGCGCGGTCGAGGTGCGCGCGAGCTTCACTTACCTGGAGGCACAGAACCTCACCCTGAAGACGCGCTTGCTGCGCCGTCCGCGCCAGAGCGGCAATGTGGATGCGTGGCATGACTTCGGCGGCGGCGTCAGCGGCGGCGGGGGCGTGACCTTCGCGGCGAATCGGCGCGATGTGAATGCACGCACCTTCGCGCAGATCGACCAGGAGGACTACACCGTCGCGCGCCTTTACGCGGCATGGCAGGTGAACCGGCGGCTCACGATCAAAGTTCGCCTCGAAAACCTCCTCGACGAGAACCACGAGCAAGTGAACGGCTATCCGGCGCTCGGCTTCGGCGCCTTTGGCGGGGTGGAGTGGAAATTTTGAGGCCGGCGCGCCCGAGGCCTTGGCACTGAGCGTGCCGTTTGTGAGCCATGGATTTTCTCTGCTTTGATCGTTCCGGCTACGCCTTCGTGGCGCTCGCGATGACCACGCTGACGAGAGTATCCGCGCAGACCCCGGCCCCCGCTACAACGCGCGGGCTCGAGGTCGTGCAGATCGAAAAGCAGCCTTGGTATGAGGCCGACGACAAGGCGGTCGCGCGCGAGATTGCGAGCCCGAGTAACTCGCGTGCGCGGGAGCTGAGTATCGCCGATATCATGATCCCGGCGGGCGTCGCGGTGAAACCGCATTATCAGAAAGTCACAGAGGAAATCTATTCCGTTACCGGCGGGGAGGGCGTCATGATCATCGACGGCGTCGAGCAAAAGATCGGCGTCGGCGACGCGGTGGCATTCCGACCCGGTGAGCGGCACAGCGTGCGGAACGAATCTAAAGCGGCACTGCGACTCATCGTGACTTGCACGCCGGCATGGACACCGGATTGCCTGATCTTCGACGAACCGCCGTCCGGGTCCCGGCACCCGCAGGCGCAGACTCCGCAAAAAACCATGAGTATCCGCTGTTTCCCCAAGCCTAATCGCGTCGCAATTTTCGTCCTCAGCCCCGGTGGCGTGATCGTGGGCACAGCGATCACGGCGCTGGCGACCCGCGGGAACTTTCACCCGGTCGATCCGCTGGCAAATCTTGCGGTCACCGCGTCGGGATTCAGCCTTGATGACGACGCGGCGGTGAAAGAACCAAGCGCGCCAACATGACGGCGATCCTTTCCTCTCTCGGCCGCCCGTTGCCCGCGCTGGCGGCGCGCTGGATCGCGCACTTTCACATGGAGCGGATCCCGCAGGAAGGCGCGTGGTTCTCGCCGGGTTATACCAGCGACGAGGTGGTGGCTTCGGCGGCGTTGCCCGTCCGCTACGGCGGGGAACGGCGAATCTACAACTCGATCCACTGTGTGCAGACGCGCGACGATTTCTCCGGTATCCACCGGCTGAAGACCGACGAGTATTGGCACTTCTACGATGGCGATCCGGTGGAGTTGCTCCTGCTGCACCCCGACGGCCGGGGCGAGACGGTCAGGCTGGGGCCCGATGTTTTCGCCGGAGAGCGGCGGCAGTTTTTGGTGCCGCGCGACGTGTGGCAGGGGGCGCGTCCGTTGGGCGGGGACGATGCCTGTGCGTTGATCGGAAACTCGATGGCGCCGGCTTTCGATTATGCTGATTTCGAGATCGGCTACCGCGAAGAATTGCAGGCGAAGTATCCGGACTGGGCGGGGCCCATCGCTGCGCTGACGCGTGACGAGCACGCGCGGAGGCCGGCGGGAGGTTGATGCAAGAAAGAGTTGTCGCGTGAGGGTGGCTCGGGACAGATAGCGGCTCAAGCTAACGCCCATGCCCGTCCTCGCACTCGATTTTCACACCTTTAAGAAGCGGGTGCCGCTCACGATCAGTCGGGGCACGTCGACGCACACGACGGTGGGTTGGTTGCGGTGGGCGGAGGAAGAGGTCGAGGGTTGGGGCGAGGCGGTGCCGTTTGCCATCGACGAGCATCCGCAGACGGTCGATTCGCTTTCGGCCGCGTTTGCGGCGCTGCGGGGCTGGCTGGAGCGATCGACGGCGTGGGAGCGGATCGAGATCGACCGGCGGTTGCGCGCGGAGGGCGCGCCCTCGGCTTTGATCGCGGCGGTGAACCTCGCGCTGTGGGACTGGCTTGGGAAACGCCTCGGGCAACCGGTGTGGCGGCTGCTCGGGTTGGCGGCAAAGGACGGTCCGTTGACGTCGGTGACGGTCGGGATCGCGACGCCCGAGGCGGCGGCGCAGCGCGTGAGGCTCTGGCTGGAGTCGGGCGACGTGCGTGCGTTTAAGGTGAAGCTCGGCTCGAAGGCGGGCGCGGAGGCGGATCGCGCGATGTTTGCGGCGGTGCAGGCGGCGATTCCGGCGGGGATGCGCGTAAGCGTGGACGCCAACGGCGGTTGGTCGCTCGACACGGCGATCGCAATGGCGGCGTGGCTGGCGGAGCGCGGCGTGGATCATCTCGAGCAGCCGTTGCCGCGAGGACGCGAGGCGGAGTTGGGGACGTTGCGCGCGACGATGAAGATTCCGCTCATGGTCGACGAAAGTTGTCGCACGGCCGACGAACTTGCGCGGCTCGTGGGCAATATCGACGGGATCAACATCAAGCTCATGAAGTGCGGCGGCCTCGACGGGGCGCTGCGGCTCGTGCATACGGCGCGGGCGCACGGATTGAAAATTTTGGTCGGTTGCTACGGCAACAGCGCCCTCGCGAATACGGCTGCCGCGCACCTCGGCGGGCTCGTCGACTACCTCGACCTCGATAGTCATCTCAATTTAGAGGATGATGTTTTCCGGGGGGCGACGCTCGTGGCCGGGCGACTTCGCCTTTCCCAACAGCCCGGCTTTGGTGTTTCCCATGTTTGATCCCACACCCGAAATGATCCGCCGGCCGCAGCGGCTGGCGATTTTGCAACACGGCGGATTCACCGCCCGCCATGGCAAGACCGGGCTGTCGCTGCTGCGGTATCGCGGCGGCGAGGTCGTCGCGGTCATCGACCGCGAGACGGCGGGCCGTTCGTTGCGCGAGGTGAGCCAAATGCCGGAACTGCCGGACATCAAGGTCGTGGCCAGTGCGGCCGAGGCGCTCGCGAGCCGTCCCGAGGCGCTCGCGATCGGGATCTCGCCGAGCGGCGGGATCGTGCGCGAGGAATGGTGGGGCGACTTGCGGATCGCGATCCAAGGTGGCGTTTCGCTCTGGAACGGCTGCCATACGCCGCTGATCTCGGAACCGACGATCGCTGCGGCGGTGCGCCCGGGTGTCTACGTGTGGGATATGCGACGCGAGCCGGCGGGGTTGAAACCGGGATCGGCGGCGGCGCGCAATCTGGCGTGCAAGCGCGTGCTTTTTGTCGGCACCGATATGAACATCGGGAAGATGACGGCGGCGCTGGAGTTCGACCGCGAGGCGAGGGCGCGGGGAGTGCGCTCGGCGTTCATCGGCACAGGGCAGACGGGGATGATGATCTGCGGTTCGGGGATGTGTCTCGACGCGGTGCGCGTGGACTACGCGAGCGGTGCGGTCGAGGCGGAGCTGATGCGCGCCGGGCCGTTGAACGACGTTCTCTGGGTCGAGGGGCAGGGCTCGATGTTGAATCCCGCCTCGACGGCAACGCTGCCGTTGTTGCGCGGCACGCAGCCGACGCACCTCGTGCTCGTGCACAAGGCCGGGATGAAGACCCTCCACGCATTTCCCCACATCGCGATCCCGCCGCTCGCGGACGTGGTGAAATTCTACGAGCTGGTGACGGCCGCAGCAGGGGCCTTGCCCCCGGCACCGATCGTGGGCGTGGCGCTCAACACCTGGGGCCTCGACGACGTAACCGCGCGCGCCGAAATCGCGGCGACGGAAAAAGCCACCGGCCTGCCTGCAACCGACGCGGTGCGCTACGGATCGAAGGCGATCCTCGACGCGATCCTCGCGGGTTAAACGGTAGGTTGACCGGCGCTGTTTGGTGCGTGACTCGCAAAGACGCGCGCTGATTTCGCTCAGTGACGTAATGAATAACACACCTGGTCCTCATGAGGATGCCCCCGGCAAGGAGTCCGTGACGGACGGGTCGCGCACCGAAGGAGTGGCGCGGAAACATTCCGAGGCCAACTTGCGCGAGATCGAGTGGCGCTACCGCAGCCTTTTCGAAGGCGCGCCCGACGCGGTGTTTCTAGTTTCGGTCGATCCAGCCGACGCCGGCCGCATCCTCGATGCCAACGAACTTGCCGCGACCATTCACGGCTCCCCGCGCGGGGAACTGCTCAAGCTGAAGATCGGCGACGTCGATACCCCGGAGTCGGCGCGGCTGGCGCCCGAGCGCATCCGCGCGATCGCGAGGGACGGTCGGGCCGTTTTCGAAGTGACTCACCGGCGCAAAGACGGTTCGGAGTTCCCGCTGGAGGTGACGGCACCCTGCGAAAAAACCAGATCGACCTCTGCGACGGCATCGTCAAAGAAATGGCCGGTCAGCCTTGGCTACCTCCGAAAACCCCGCCCGTTTCCCAAGCCCAAGCACCGCCAACTCACCTCGGGCTAAAGTTGCCGCCTGAGCAGTTACTCCCCAACAAATCATGTCTACAGGATTACTCGCTGCCTTGTCCTTGTTGCCCATTGCGGCCGTCGCCGTGCTGCTGGTCGGCTTTCGTTGGCCGGCGAGCCGGGCCATGCCGATCTGTTATGCGGTCGCGGTCGCGCTGGCCCTGGGCGTGTGGAAGGTGCCCTTCAATCACGTGGCGGCCGCTTCGGTCAACGGCCTGGTCACCACCTTCACGCTGCTCTACATCATTTTTGGCGCGATCCTGCTGCTCAATACGCTCCACCAGAGCGGCGCGCTGCGAACCATCCGCAGGGGGTTTACCGATATCTCCCCGGACCGCCGGATTCAGGTCATCATCATCGCGTGGTTGTTCGGCTCGTTTATCGAGGGCGCGGCCGGATTCGGGACGCCGGCCACGGTGGCGGTGCCGCTGCTGGTGGGGCTCGGCTTTCCCGCCATGGCCGCAGTGACGGCGGGCATGATCATCCAGAGCACGCCCGTTTCCTTCGGTGCGGTGGGCACACCGATGCTCCTCGGCGTGAACAAAGGCTTGGCCACGAATTCATCGGTGGCCTCCGCGGCTCCCCAAGTGCAGGACTACATGGCCGCACAAGGCCTGGTCGATTGGAACGAATTCCTCTCCGCGATCGGGGTGAAGGTCGCGATGCTCCACGCGATCACGGGCATATTGGTTCCTTTGTTCGTCGTCTGCATCATGACCCGCTTCTTTGGCAAAGAGCGGTCCATCGTGGCGGGTTTGCGGGTGTGGAAATTCGCGGTGTTCGCGGCGCTGGCCATGATCGTGCCCTATCTGGCCGTGGCCAAATTTCTGGGCCCGGAGTTTCCCTCGTTGGTCGGAGGCCTGATCGGCCTGGGCATCGTGGTGACGGCAACCCGCAAAGGCTTCCTCGTCCCCGCCAAGGAGGAGGTCTGGGACTTCGATGCTCCCGAGCGCTGGGATCCGGCGTGGAGCGGCGCCTTGCAGATCAAGGACGGTCATCATGGCAACCCTGCGATCGGGATGTTCCGTGCTTGGCTGCCCTATGTGCTCGTCGGCCTGCTGCTCGTGCTTTCTCGCACGCTCGTTTCCTTCTCGGAGTGGCTCAAAGCTCAAAAGGTCTCCTACAACCAGATCTTCGGAACCGAGATTTCCGCGAGTTTTCAGCCGCTGTATGCGCCGGCGGCCGTCTTCATCGCCGTGTCGCTGATCGTCTACTTCGTCCACAAAATGAAGTGGGAAGCCTATCGCTCCGCATGGAAAAGCTCGTTCAAGTCCACGCTCGCCGCCTCCACGGCCTTGATTTTCACCGTGCCGATGGTGCAGGTGTTCATCAACTCGGGAGCCGGTGCGGCCGGCTACAACGGGATGCCCATCGCCCTCGCGGACGGCATGGTCTCATGGGTGGGAACCAGTTGGCCGATCTTCGCGACGTTCGTCGGTGGCTTGGGCGCCTTCGTCGCGGGGAGCAATACGGTGAGCAACATGATGTTTTCTCTCTTCCAGTTCGGTATGGGTGAGCGCATCGGGGTCGACCCCACCTGGATCGTCGCGCTCCAAGCCGTGGGCGGGGCCGCCGGTAACATGATCTGTGTGCACAACGTCGTGGCGGCATCGGCCGTGGCGGGCTTGATCGGCAAGGAAGGCTTGGTGATCCGGATGACTGCGATCTCGTTCTTCTACTATGCCCTGCTCTCGGGCGCGGTGGGTTACGCCGTGGTCTGGAACGCCCAGAAAGGCCTGTTCAATGCGGGGACGGTGATCACCGCGGCCATCGGCATTCTGGCGATTTACCTGATTGCGGCGAAAGGCCGGAAACCCACGCATAAACGTTAAGACCAAGGCGGCGGAGGGACGGTGTTTTCAGTCGGCAGGCGGTGCGGATTGACCGCGATCCGTTGAACCGGCTTGCGACGTTCGGAGCGCAGTGGCTGCACAGCCGGCGCGTTGAGGTCAACGCGCTCCACCGCGCACGGCGTTGATGAGTCTTAGCGTTGAAGAACCGAGCCCTCTGCCCACCGGAAATAGAAGGAACCGGAACTTTCTAGCTTTTGCGTTGGCCCGCCTGTTTCGAACAGCGGAAGGTAAGGACCTCGCTTCTGAAGACTCTTTTCATTTTAGCCTTTGCCCTGACGGTGGCGCTCCGCGTGGAGGCGGCGCCCACCGGAATCCTCTTCATCGGCAACAGCCTCACGTATCGTCAAAAGGGAATTTATTTCCATTTGGAAAAACTGACGGCCTCGGCCGTGCCGGCGGCTCCGCTGCAAACGGAAAGGCGGTCAAGGGCGGCGCTTCGCTGCGAACGCTGGGGGAATCGCCGAGGTCCCGGGAGCGGATCGCCAAGGACGCCGACGCCATCTTGGTTTTGCAGGAGGACATTCCCGAAACCACGGTCGCGAGTTTTCGGGAGTAGGCGCGTGAATTTTTAACCGAGATTCGCGCGGCGAAGGCGCGGCCGGTCTTGTTGATGGCTTGGTCCTGTCCGAGGCTCGGCTGGATCAGCCCGGAGGAGATCGACCGGGCCCACCGCGACGCCGCTCGGGAACTCGGCGTCGAAGTGGCGCCGGTGGGGCTGGCCAGGCGACGATCCATCGCAGTGCGCGCAGGGCCCGATCTCTACGCGGCCGATCGGGAGCACCCCGGTATCGCCGGGACCTGCCTCGCGACGTGTGTGGTGTGAGCGCCGGTGTTTGGAAAGAGCCCGATCGGACTCGGCTAAATTCCGCTGGGCGTGAGGGCCGACGATGCCGCCCACCTTCAACGCACCGCTGGGGAAGCCGTTCAGGATTGGAAGAAGTGAATCGGCGGAGCAGGCCCGATACCAACGGCCCGTGAAATTTAGACTTTTCCCCGGGAGAAAGACGGCCGTCCGTCTCATTCCAAATGGCTTTCAAGATGAGATAAACGACGGCTTTTTGTCGGAGCCTGCATGCAGGCGATTTCACCCGCGCCGGCTGACTTCAGTCTAAATCGCCTGCAAGCAGGCTCCGACCTCGCGGCCCATCACGCCAACCGCCGGTGAGAAACGGACTCATCGTGCAGGGTGGATTCAGACTGGAGACGCAACTCACCCAAGTTAAAATCCAAGACACCCGGGCCGTTGGTATCAGCTCCAGCCTTCCGGCCAAACCGACGCGGACAGCCGCGGCGCCGACTCTGTTTTGGGGAGGGCGAGTCGGAGAACCGCCCTGTTTTTGGATCAGAAGCGGCCTTCGATGCCGGCGGTGATGGTCGTGCCGTTGACGAGGAAGGTCTCCAACTGGTCGCGGACGCTGCGGTAGTAGATCTGCGGTTCGTTAAAGAGATTTTGCACGCCGAAGTTCAATGTGAGGCTGGGGCGGAGGGAATAGCGGATGTTGGCGTTGATGAGCTCGCGTGCCTGAAGGTATTGGTTGCGCGAAGGGTTCGCGAGATTGTAGGCGTTGCGGATATTTTCCCCGGTGTAGTTGTAGGTGACGGTGGCGCCGAACTTGCGGTAGTTCCAAGAGAGGGAGGCGTTCATCGTGCGGGGGATGAAGCCGTTCACGTCCTTGTCCTTGATGTAGGCGCCGACGATGCCGTAATCGCCGTGGGCGGTGATCTGGGAGAGGTTGGCGTTGAACGTGAGGCCCTTCAGGAGGCCGGGGAGGAAGCGGAGTTGCTGGATGTAGCTGATCTCCCAGCCTTGGGTGAAGGCGGTGCCGGCGTTGGCGCTGGAGAGGACGGTGTAGCCGGCGAATTCGCCGTCGTAGCCGTTGTCGGCGCCGGAGCCGACGGTGCCGACGTTGAAGTTGGTGACGATGAGATCGTCGAGTTTCTTGTGGAACCAGCCGATGCTGAAGGTGCCGGACGGGTTGAAATAATACTCGAGGGAAAAATCCCAGTTCTTGGCTTTGGTCGGCTTCAGATCGGGATTGCCGAAGGTGACCGTCTGGTTGGGGTCGCTGAACGTGAGGGCGGCGACGTTGTTGGCCTTGGTGGGGCGGCCGAAGCCGGTGGTCCAGGCAGCGCGGGCCTTGAGGTTGGGCGTGAGGTCGCGCCAGAGGTGGACGCTGGGGAAGTTCTGGCCGTAGGAGCCCTCGTTTTTATAGGCGACGCTGTCGCGCTCGGCGGAGCCGACGGGGTCGGCGAGTTGCTGGGCGGCGTTGGAGAGAACGCGGGTGCGGCGGCGGGCCTCGCCGGTGGTGTCGGTAACCTCGCGGCGGAGGCCGAAGAGGAAGCCGTTGGGGCCGAAGCGGCCCTGGGACATGAGGTAGTATCCGGTGATGAGCTCGTTGACCTTGGTGGAGGCGACGCGGCGATTGTTCTCGTAGAAATATCGGTCCTCTTGCCAGAGGGCGGGGTTGGTGGGCCGGCCGTTTTGGATGAACTGGGCGCCTTCCCACTGGGGGATTTTGCGGCCGGTCTTGACGGTATCCCAGAGGAGGATGGAGGGATCGGTGGGGAGGGCGGCGGTGCCGAGGTAGCTCCAGCGGCGGTTGCGGCGCTCGAGTTCGACGTCGTGATCGCGGATGGAAGCGCCGGCCTTGAGGTAGACGGTGAGGGCGTCGACGGGGAGGAGGTATTTGAAATTGGCGCGGGCCTCTTTGATGAAGTCGATATCGAGATTGCCGGACTGGGTGCTGAGGCCGTTGACGGAAGGGCGGTAGTTGGCGGGGTTGGTGAAATCGAGGCCGCCGTTTTGAATGAAGCGCGGGTAAAGGTTGTTCTGCGTGCGGTCGAGGATCCAGCCGACGCCGGTCTCGCCGGCGGGACCGACGACGTTGTTGGTGGCGGAGCCGGGGCCGCCGTTGGGGCCGATGAAGGGGATGTTGCCGATACGGTTGATGAGGTTGCCCTCGGAGCCGAGGAAGCGGTAGCGGGTGCGGCTGGCGAGGCCGGTCCAGTCGATTTCGAGGCGGTCCCACTTGTGCTCGCCGCCGAGGTCGATGTGGCGGAGGCGTTGCTCGCGGTTGATGAGATTGGAAGTGACGTCGATGAGGGCCGGCTGGGTGGTGGCGGAGGTGTTGGTGGAGGCTGTCTCTTATACACATCTGACGCTGCCGACGAATAGAGAGGTGTAGATCTCGGTGGTCGCCGTATCATT
>ENA-ORBV01006008-ORBV01006008.1-microbial-mat-metagenome-genome-assembly--contig:-NODE-6008-length-21733-cov-4.927272_pt1 | contig 21733 bp, 18 predicted proteins | sample MGYA00237777_ERZ505514 | MGnify/ENA primary metagenome ERZ505514 (study PRJEB26160, sample SAMN06269048) | microbial mat metagenome | isolation source: Oligotrophic lake microbial mat | place... | reverse complement strand
GTGAGCACCAATACTTCGACGAAAATAGTGCGACCATAAAATTCGGACAAAACATTCAACAGTCACTTATTCCGCATGCACCAGGATTAATTCCAAATACTTCCAGTCAGGTTCACAAGCGCCATTGACAAATAAAGGAATGGAGTGTATAGAAGAAGACACAAACGAAGGAGGAGGGCTTACTTGCTGGTATTTGGCAACTTTTTCTTCCAATTGGCGTTCCAATTTGGTAGCTTCTCGTTTCAAGCTTTCGAATTGATTGGAGCTGTTTAGATCCATGGTGCCGTCGTGACTGTTAGTACTACTATAATTGATGTTGTTATCTGTATCACTACCAGTAGGAGTAGTCTCGTCGGTAGTAGTAGAGGGGTAGAGATGAGCAGCTCCTCCAGCACGGTTACGAAGCGGTTGTTGCATTATTGTGGTGGAGTGTCAGTCATTCAATGGATGATGGTTTTTTAGTCAAGTGTGTGCCTCTTTTCAGCGATTTGCTGCGGGCTTGTGACTTCTTTCGTGTATCGTATGTACGAAAAAAACTTGGGACAAGTCAATTTATCTTAATCGTACGACTCTTTCAATACAGTAACTTGTACTTTGAATACATTAATTGAAGTCGCCCTGATAGTTGTGGGATTTAGGAGCACACTGTCTCGCCAGGGTTGTTGTTCAGTAGCACACTGTCTCCTTCCAGCATCTAGTAGAGCTGGAGCTCTACTGCTGGTAGCTTTGTTTGTATTAGCTCTGTAGCGCAACTAAGAGAACAATGATGCAACATCCACTTTTTCAAATCGACTATGAAATGTTTGAATGGATAATGGTTTGGTCTGGGAAGTGTTGGACATGACTCGCAACAAATTCTTGCTAGAAAACGTTCGAAGACTTTTTGTTTTGTAACACGGAGCCAATTTGGTGTTGTGGTCTAAGTTATCTGTAGCTTATAAAGTACCGTAGATAGCTAATAGATCATTTGGAAGACTTAATTTGCCTTGTTGCTGTCTAGCCGTTTCTTGAACATTTTTTGTATTTTCAGAGACTTGTGACACTAAATTTGGAACAAATGTGAAACATTGACAAATGGTGCTACGCAATGTGTGCAGCCCTGGTAAAAATTTGAAAAAGAGATTAGTTTAGTTGTCTTGGGGATTCGGCGGAAGATCTTTCCGGCGATCCTTCCATAACCACGTTACTAACAGCCATTTCTCATCTACAGCCGGGTAACCTTCATGCTCTGTTCTAGGATCTTCCTCCAAGCCTATTGTAGCTGGAAAGTGAATGACGGCCATGCCTTTGCGTGGTGCAATCGATAAAGCTTCCCCAGTTGGCTCCTCCGATGAAAGCTTGGTAAAGCGGGTTTCACCTCCCTCTGGGACATCCTTGAGATAGCAAAATATGGTGATGAGACGCCCCGAATCTTCAAAGCCACCGGCGGTCGTTTTGCCTGGAAAACCGTCGGTATGGGGCACAAAGGCTTGACCGGCCTCATACTTTAATACTTGAAACTTTTCAAAGTACGAGGGATGCTGGGCCTGTGTTAATTGCACGAGTTTCTCCACAATGTCGGGTGCATCTTCTTGTCGCAACTCGGCATTGGTACTGGTGCGACGCGGATCTTGTCGTATCTCACCGGTCACGGGATGCCGCGTGACACATGGTTTGAGTTGGGACTCACATTGTTGGAGGATAGAGTCACATTCTTGGTCGGTCAAAAAGTTGTCGATCACCAGAATATCAGGGTCGTAGTGCAGATATCGAAGCCCAGGATACTCCCAATTTATAGAGTAAAAGGGAAACTGAAAGTTGGTGGGGTTGTTGCTCGTGTCAGTGGATGTTTCGTCATCATCAGTACTACCGTCGTCGAGTAAAATCCCAGGTTCAAACAAAGTATCGTGGTACGCCCTTGATATAAGAGCTGCCAGGGCCTGGACATCCGTAAATTGCTTGGAAATGACATAGTTATAAAAATCTGGATTGTCAATGGGTCTGTCGTATACCACCAATTCAGTGCCTGCTGGTATGATTTGGGCGGCGACCAGGGCACAGAGGGGTGCCGCTCCCATGACGGGCAGGACGACACAGTTGGAACCAACGTTACTGGAGTCTTCCTCAGACGTAGTGGCCAAATGCCCCAACCAACCAGGAGCACGACGAGAGTCCTTGCGTGGATCTATGTTTGTACATATACCGTATTTTTGTGGCTCGCCATGGTGATAAACAAGGAGTGGCATCACGATTTGGTGGCTATCATCATCGTTGCCAAGCCCCTCTTCGGCATTTGAGGTATCATCATAATCGTCTTCATCGAAAGATAACCTCAAATCATCTATTGGCAGCAAACTTATTATATCACCTGTTTCAATTTCTCGCGTTGTCACCAACTTGCTCTTGTTTTCTGCCTGTACAATTTCAACGTCATCAATCCATGGGGGTAGGAATTTTTGTGGAGTATCTTGTAATTCGATGCAAACCGACAAAATATTCGAGAGGAGACTCTCGACTTTCTCATCTCCCAAAGCGTCGTCGTCGTCAATCTCAGGAGCGAGGGCTTCGGTGGGCCTGCTGGGAGACGATGCTGGCAAGCTCCATCGTGGACGAGAACAATGTGATGGTGTTTGGATAACCTTTCTTGTATCGGGTGCAACTCGGGGAGAGAAAGAACGAGTTGGCACCACGAGCAGAAGCAGCAGCTGAAGCCAGCATGCAGCTACTACCTGAGTTATCATTTTACAACAAGAAGTTTATGTATTACACTGAGTTCTTTTTCTAAACGGTCGAGATGTATTTGTTCTCGTTCTGAAGTTGAAGATCATTGGCATGAAACAAGTTTGAGATCTCCAGCAAAGATTTTCTCACGGTGACCTCCAGACTCCAGAGCACAGTTTACCATGGACGAAAGGTTGGTTTTGAGATTACTTTTATCGCACAGGGTTTCATTTGGTATGCTAGTAGGTCAGCGGAGCTGGCCGTCAACGGTGAACATACAGCACTGCATGCGCTAACTAGCTATCTACTAGCTACTATTACGCGCTGCAGCGGCAATGCCAAACCGGAGCAGGCACGAAAGATTTTGTTCAGAGGGAGACTTTAATTATTCTGGTACTACTGTAGCTAGTACTCCTGCTAGTCCAATAACCAAGCAAGATCCACTATTAGTCGTCTTTCAAATAGCTAACTAAACTTCGTTGACAATTAAGAGGCAGCTATTGAATAGCTGGAAGTGGTTGAAAGCTGCAGGGTATGAAAGCGTCAGTTTCCTAGGGTTTTTGGCGGTTTACACCAAGAGATTTGATTTGCAGGCAATCCACGCTGTCCATCACTCTTTGTCTCGCTCTAAAAGGTTCTGCTACGGTGGAGACTTTAGTGGCAACGGAAGTGGCCGCGTTTGGACATAGCTACACCGCCGCTCAAGGATAGCGCCAGACTCTAAGCATTGCTTCCATTAAGAATCCCTCTGTCGTTGACCAACTTCCCCAAATTTAATTATATTCCAGTTTGTTTCTTCTGGGTCCCACCCAAAATAAATCATGGAAACTACTGCCGAGTCATTGCCATCCCATGCTTCCGAAGCAGCAGGCTCCGGAGAAGCCAAGCAAGAAGAAGTAATAGACGAAACACCAGAAGAGGAGGCCGCCATAACAAAACTCAGCACAACGGAACGATTTCATAATGAAGCTGTGAAATGGGTTCTAAATCACAAACTATCGGCAGAAGAAAAAGTCCAATATGCCTGTTACATGGTACCTCCCCAGGAAGGCTGCCTCGAACTGTCTTCGGCTTCCAAATTGTCTTTGAGTCCATCTTTGGATTGGTCTGGTCAATTTCGAAAATGCTATACCTTGCTCATGTGGATGAAACCCAGAGCCTTGGAATCCTCTACCTCCCGAGAAGCCTGGCGATCGGCGCAAGACCACCAAGAGGAAGAGTGCTTGTATCGACTGGAGCAAGCGCAAACGACGCAGGCATGGTTGGGCGTGGAAGTATCTATGGGTCCTTGGGTGCCAGTAGGAGACCGCCACGTCGAGGCGTGGGTGAAAGCGACGACTTTGGAAGGTGGTACGAACAGCCCTCGTGTGGATACTACCCTTAAGTTGCCTACAGAAACGTGGAGTTTGGTCGCAATGACACATGTTTTCCCCTACTTGAAACGTCCTCAGTGGTCGATATCTGTCAATGGACATACGCTGGTGACAGGTGATTTGCCGTATCCAAGTTTGGATCATTTGACAGGAAAAAATGCGGTCAGGAATATGGATTTGACTCTGGGGGGATGGTCCGGAATGCTATCGAGTTGGGCTATTTACCAAGAACCAGTGCCACCAGAAGCCATCGCTTTAGTTGCAGAAGCCGGTCCTAGTATATCCAACTCGCAACAACCAGGATTTGTCATCCCGCGAGTCCCTCCCGTTGCTAATTCCAGCAAGGGATACAGTTTGGACGGACGGTCCAAAGTAGGGTGTTGTCTGTTGGTTCATCCATTGTCGCAAGCATTGCAGCCGTTGGTAGACGCCCATGTCGTCGGATGGGGCTACCACCAAGGCCCGAACAAGCGGGAACGCTTAGGAATAAATGCGACCACACGCTACACATGGAACTTACCGAAAGCACCAGGACGGACAAAAGATGTTCCTAGAGTGGGTTTGATTCAACCACAAGCACCCATGCGAAACCCTTTCTGGACGATGACAGTAAACCAAGCTGAAATAGCACTTCCGCAGCATGCACTTTTAGATGACAGAATGGACGAGTCTTCAAGCAAAAACAACACTGTCCGGCGCTATGATCCAGCTGCGTGTCCCTCACTACATTTGGCGATGGCAGACCAAGGATTACATCGGTGGATATTGCCATTTTTTGTTGCCTTTCCAGTGACCATGATTGTTGATGATGCTCTACAAGCAAAACTGCAAAGGCATTCCTTACATCACCTATGGAGCCTTTTGCATGAAGTTCCGCTGAAAGATATCCGAGCTCCCCCAGAATATTTCCGCCACGCCGAAAACCTGCAAAGCAGCGAAGTCAATAAGGGGGAGGAAAAGATCTGTATGGCAGCAATGATGCTGCACGTCCTTGCCGAGTGGGTCGCCAACGGCGGTGCACGGGTACACGAACTGTTGCTGCAGGAAGGCGTATTCCACATGCTTTCGATCTGCCTGAGATGGACTTTGTTGCGGGCAGAGGCATGGGAACTATATTCAAGCGAGTCGTCTGATGTGCTGATTAAACGCTCCATGAAAACTACCCAGGAGGAGGATGTATGGATGATGCAAATTCAGAAAGGAACCCGGCGGTACCGTCCAAAGTATATACCTTCTAGCATCGGTACAGCTGTCGCGCATCTGCTCGAGGCTTGTTTTTTCGGCTGCAGCAGCGTAAGTGGCGCCACAGCTCATATTCAAGATCCTTGGTCGGTGCAATGGTTACAGTTGCGGCTGACAGGAGACTTGGCTCTGTCAGCCCTGTTTGGTTTTGCCCTAGATTTTGACTTGTGGGGAGGGATGCACTACGAAAGTGCTTCCAAGGTGTGGAAAGTTGTCGCCAAAGCGTACGGTGGCTGTCAAATTGAGGCCGGCACCGTCGTCCGCAGCCAAATTTCGGTCCAATTCCTATTGGATAACATCAGACTTTCGCTTGATGAAGAGCTGAACAAAGCCAGCCACCAATACAGGAAGGCCACGTCAATGCCGGATGGCAATGCTTCCGGAAGCAATAAGTCCTCAGCGCTCTATGTACATGAGGTGCTCCAAGAGTCATCAATCCACCTCGCCAACATTTTGAAGGCTATGCTCCTGTCAAGCCTCTCTAACCAAAGATCTATTTCGCAAGGTGAACACGATGTTAGCGCGTGTGTTGGGGCGCTGTCATCTTGTCCATTGGGATCTGTCGGGTGCCATGTTATTCTTCATGCTCTTATCGGCGTCCTCGAATGGTGCGAAGTTTTGCCTACATCTGTCAATATTGACGACAGCGCGAGATATAGTGATTCTTCATCGCCAAAGCGGACCCGACAGCAACAGTCGCTGCAGGACGAGGAAGAGATCGAAGTTGCCAAAAGAAACATGGCGACACGATTGCTCCGGAATTTGCTGCAGGCTCAGTTTCATGATGTTGCGGCTCCCATGTTGTTGTCCAGAACCGTCTTCGCCGGCGACCGTCGAGTTCCTGCTCCGCCGCCTCCAAAGTACGCTAATAGCGAGGACAGCGAAGAGGGTTACAGCCCTGAAGAACAGCACCTGCTTTCGTGGCAAAATCACTGGCGCTGGGTTCTACTTATCTATTCTTGGTGCGCTTCCATGGCTGGGCCCGAAGGAACCATCTCCGCTAAGTCGACCGGTTCTCTAATTCTTGCATCGGGCTTAGCAGGATCTCTCCAAGGAATATTGTATTCCATGGAGCCGAACTACGTTACCACACTTTTCTTGCCCACCATTGCTAGCTGCGGCGCGGACGAGGATGTTTACACCGACTTGCTCACTGCCCGGCTACAGATTATGATGCCTCTTTTACCTGGAATGGCTGTATCTTTGTTGGAACATCCTTCTGATGCTTCAGCGGACACGCCCATCCCTCGACAGAACATGCAAGTTCTGTCTGAGCTACTGACGGCTGTCGGGGCGTCTTTTTCTCGCATCTATGGCCAGTGGAACTCGAGCGTCAACAACAGAAAACAATCAAGTTCAGCTATCGTCAATCAGATCATCCAGTCTGCCAAGACGTTCGCCCCTCCGTTAATGGTGATCATCATGCTGATCGAGAACCACATCCAGCTACGGACCGAAGCAGACGACAAACAGCTGTCTGAATGGCTCACACTGCTGCAACCTGAACTGTCAAAGGAGAGATCTGAGAAGAGGAACGACGCTGATGCTCAAGTGTCCAGGATTGTGCGCCAATTGTCATCAAGTGCGCTAATGAATACTTATTCGCATGACGAGGCTGAACAAAAAGGAGAAGGCCCTGAAAAGGAATCAATGATATCTCATTTGCAGTCGTGCCAGAAAAGTGTAATGTCCACCCTGACGGATTTGATAGGAGTCTCGATGAAGCTTGGCGGTGGAGAAGCTTCCACTTCACTCTGGCGATCTATTTTGACAACACTGAAAGAGTCAGTGGCGTATGCGGCTAACGCACCGTCGAAGAATTCAAAGGAGGAATCGATTGGAGAGCTATCCGAAGCTCCTTCCAAAGAGGAAATTCGCGTGGAGAAGAAAGCTCACGCCGAATCCTTGTCCCAAAACATTCTCAGCCGGGTGTCGGCGGCGGTACTGATGAAGTGTCTTCGTCGTGATTCGCAGTGGGAGCTCTGGACTGCAAATCTTTGCGCCGCCGTTTCTAAAATGTGCATTATGATAGAGGAGAAAGATCTCTTCATGCGCCTTTTGGGCCCTCTGTCAGACAAGTTCGGCGAAGGCACCTACAGCTCCGATCAAGTAATGCTTCTTGGGGCGTTGTTAAATGTGCTAGAGTACGGGCGTGACTTGACTGGGTGGTGCCAGATAGTAGTGCCGAGCATTCCCAATCAAAACAGCGGCGACAGTCAAAGAAGCTTGGAGTACACTTGGCCCAATGATTCCGCCGAAGATGGATCCCCGAAGAAACGTAGCAGCGTCAAAGACGTCTTTCGCAGTCTTACGCCAGCGAGATTCAAATCGAACGACCAAGTGGGCGCAGCTGCGAAATTACTGCTGCAGGTTCTCCAACCTGCCCTCCGGATTGTTGTCGGTTGCGTCGGCAACATCACAACGCTTACAACAGTGAGGATCCCACCCCCTCCTGCTTTCGGCGATGATGCCCCCGCCGTTGACGCAGCGTCTGTTCGAGAAACACTGCTCCTGGAATACACGCTAAACGAATTGCAGGCGACACTGACGGCAGCAATTGTAGGCCTCTCATTCGCAAATGCCAGGGATGTCTGCATGAACGCTCTGGCTTCAATGAGAAGGGCCGTTTTGCGCCATCAGCACCGGCAGGATGATCTTGGAGTGGAATTGTGCTACAAGATGCTCAGTGCCATTGCCGAGGAAATGAGAGTGAGATATATAGATGAGCGCCGGAAGCGAGATACTGCTCTTTTTGATGCTTACGAGGAGAATGATGCAGTCAAACAGAAGGCGGAAGATGCTGCCGAGTCTTCGCGAGCTGTAGAGAATTTAATGCTTGGGGGTGACTTGCTCGGCGGTAGCTACCAAGGGCTGGCGACGACATCGACGCCTGAAGGGTCTGAACAAAGGGAGGAAACGCAAGAAGATGGAACCCAACAGGATGCTACTGAAGCCACACCAGATGCCCCAGCAGTGCTCAATAAGGACAAGGACAGCCAGAAGGGCAAGGACGATTTTGTAATGTTTCATGACAGCTACCACGCCGAAGGTAGCAACGTTGATTCTCAAGACGCAAGTGGAAAAATGGGATATGCTCAGTACGACGGGTTTGCTCTCGCACTCGAAAATTGTTCCGCTGTTGCCAAATCCATCGATGAGACGGAATCTGCCATAGCGGAGGTGGCGGAAAAAGGAGCAGAGGACAGCGCTGCTGCGTCCGCAAGTACAAATGCAGACAAAGTGATCGCGACATTGTCTCCTTTCCTCGACAAGTTTGACGAAACAGTTGCGCTTGAAGCAGCCGAGTCTGAAATGGTTGAGCTCTTCGATACAAATTTCCGGCTGGATTCGCCATCATCAGGCTCCATGCATCCTCAGCTTTCTATCGCTGGCGCAGAGACCGCTGCCGACGCTATGACGTCTTTCATCGAATTTGCATCTGTCGAAAAGGCCAGGTTGAATGAGATAGCCGGTTCTTTTCTCCCTGGCCATCGATACAGTCGACTGGCGTACACACACCGTATCTGTTGGTCCCGGTATATTGAGTTGTCGGAGGCCGAAGACGATTATAGTATGGACAGATTCTGGGAAAGAGGCATTAACGACGGAAACCGAGACGTGCGAAGCAGATTGATCACCATGCCAGTCGCCCCTCAATTTAAACGATACATTCCGAAATATCTTGATCATGGGCCGGACTGCAGCGACTCGGCCTCTCAGATGGATTTCGAAGCTAGTGTTGCAATGCACGAAGAATCAGAGCGACCAAAGCAAGGAAAGAGAGCGGCGAGAACATCCATAGCATTTCTGGCTGCCAATAGAACGACGTCTTCGGCGAAAGGCAGGCGGCGAAAGACTGAGTTCTTCAGTCTTGATCAATTGTATGGTCAAGACGACGACGAAGATGACGAGGATGAAGAGTTAGAGTTGGATATGTTCACCAAAACACTCAGTGCTGCAACAGGTGGTCATATTGTAGACATTACGAAGAAAGCTGTTGTAGAAGACGATGATGAGCCGTCGGTGCTTAACAGTGGCATGGATGGCAGTGACAGAGAGGACGACGCGTACATCGCGGAGGCCGACCAAAACAAAAAGAGACGGGGGTCGGACAATATCCTCGGTCAGAGCATTCGCGAAAGCGAGCAAAGCGAACGTCCCATGAAAGTCATGTCCATGGACGCAAAGGAGGGCGCAGCGCATTACAACATTACTTCCAGTGCCTTTGCAAGTCCGCCGGATAACTCATCATCAAGCCTCAGCATAATGCATTCCGCCGCTGCTGCATTGATTGAACAGTATCTAGACAATTGCTTGCACGTGAAAGCAGAAGGAAGCAGACAATGCACCATGCTATTAACGTCTATGCACCTCATATTAGAGTACGGCCAAGACGACGATGGCCACTTCGATGGAGAGGTTTTGGCCGAGAAAGAGGAGGAAGACCGACAAAAGCGTCTTAGCGAGGACGCTGGAGTCAGTACGAAAGATCAAGAACAAGATAAGAAGATAGCGAAGCAAGCCCAAAGGAGCAATCGCGAAGAAGCTCACTTGCGGCCAAAGTCGATCAGGTTCAACCTTTCGGAAGTGTCTCATATTTACCTGCGACGATACCGTCTTCGAGACTCGTCGCTGGAAATGTTCTTCATTCCATCAGGTGGGACCGCATTTGGTGGCTATGGCATGTATTCACCTCTCACTTCTCTTTTCTTAGATTTTGGACCTGGGAGAGAGGGTCTTGCTCGTCGCGACGATGCGGCCTTCGCAATAATGAGGCGCACACCACCACAAACAATCAAACAATGGCCTGACCGGAGCGATCAGTTTTTGCATGAACAGCTAAATCGACTGACAATTGGATGGGCTGAAGGTCGTATTACAAACTTCGATCAGGCCGAAGTTACAATGATATTTGTCAGTACCCGGTCATGCCATGGGTTCTCTCTAACTACAAAGACGAAGAAATTCCTGACCTAAATGACATCAACAACTTTCGCGATCTTACAAAGCCTGTCGGAGCCTTGAATCCTGACCGGCTAAAGGATTTTATCGAACGATTCAGCACATTCGCCGACCCCTTCATTCCGCCCTTCATGTACGGCAGTCACTACTCAACGAGTGCGGGTGTCGTGCTACACTTTCTGGTGCGAATGCACCCCTTTGCTGGGTTGCATCGACAGCTTCAGAGTGGCCATTTTGATGTCGCAGATCGACTTTTCAGTTCTATCCCAAGAACATGGGATGTGTGCACCGGCTCATCTGCTGCCGAAGTCAAGGAATTGACACCTGAATTTTATTGCAATCCCTCCTTCCTGAAGAACGACAACAATTTCAAACTTGGTACCTCACAGGATGGATATGTTTTGGGCGACGTCGGGCTGCCGCCGTGGGCAAAGGGCAGCCCGGAGAAGTTTGTTGAGGTCATGCGTAGTGCCCTTGAAAGTGAAATATGCTCGCAAATGCTTCCCGACTGGATAGATCTAATTTTTGGACGAAAGCAACAGGTACGCCTCTCCTTCGTTTTTATGTGATAAATCGTTGTTGCGTTGCAAGGAAACATGTGTCGTGGATGTAAGTTGAATATGTCTCAGCTCAGCAGATTGCCTTTCTTCCTTTTGTCCAACCTTGCAGGGCCCCGAGTCAGTTGCCGCCCACAATGTTTTCTTCTACCTCACATACTATGGAAGTGTGGATGTGGCGAATATCGAAGATGAAGGATTACGCGAAGCCACGGAGCTTCAGATTGCCCACTTCGGCCAGTGCCCTATGCAGCTATTTACCAGACCGCATATTCGTCGTTTGCCTCAATCATCACGATTCCGAAAGCTCTCTTTCTACCAACTTTTGAGTACTTACACACAAAGTCCTCACAAACGAAGAGGGGTCGACCCTGCCGACCCGAGAACTATAGAGAACGGCGATTCATCCGCAAGGGCGCTCCAGATGACCGAGCCAGCTTATTTGGCTTTTTGTGCTGCACCTCTGTCACACTGGGTGCAACTTGATGCGCCCCCTCCCGGTCCTCATGCGCCCCTCATTTCTGTCCGGCTCGCTGGCACTGACCGCTGCGTCGCAGTTGATCGCCAGGGAATCTTCCACTGCTTTCGATGGGCGTGGAAGTCGGAAGAAGTCGACGATGTAAAGGAGATGAGCAGTGCTGAACCGATCGACGAAGGATGTTTTATCGCGCAACGAGAGTTGCCGCGTTTCCGCCAGGTTCCCCGCTTGATATACTTCAACATGACAGACCAACTACCACCAGTAGCAATTTCAAAGACCCTATTTGCAGGTGGGTCGGTGCTACTGGTCCTTTCTGATGGAGATGGCCATGGAGGTCTCGGCATGCAACTGTTGGATCCTTCCAAGGGCAATGTTCGTGCTGAAGCCATTGTCCCCTCAATCCACTCGGCTCGCATTACCTGTATTGCAGCAGATCCTATTGGTTCCGCGGCTGGGCACGGCGGAGTTGGAGGCGAACTGGCAGTTGTTGGAAGCGCTGATGGCAATACGTCGGTGTGGCGATTCATGTCCAGCCATTACCTACCGTTGAGGCCACGTGTGCGACTTCACGGCCACCATGGATCAAAGGTGTGTGGAGTCGCCCTCTCATCTGCAATTCAATTGGTAGCATCGACTTCCGCCGATCGTTGCTGCCTATTTTCTATCGGAAATGGCAGTCTGCTTCGGGCTATTAGACCACCTGCTGATACTGTGAATGCAGCAGATTTCGGAGGCAGTGCTAACCTGACAACAAAATTTGCTGACACTTCCGCATTGGCTATCAGTGTTCAGGGGTATGTCGTCACAGTCTGCGAGACGAAAGTGGTTTATGCTGACTCTCCGCATCAAAATCGCAATATCATAACATTGCACCTATTTACGTTGGAGGGTATCTCATTAGGTTCTCAACCCTTGGAGCCCTGGCGAGGAGTACCGCACAAATTGACCTGCACTCCCGACGGAACTGCTGTCCTAGTCTGCAGCGGTAGAGGGACAACAATTCACCGACTATCCGCACTGGCCCCTCTTCAATTTCTGGACGAGTGGCAAATCACCGAAACTGACAGCCCGGAAGAAGGTTCGATCGCTCACGCGTGGGACATTGATTTGGGACCTAACCTAAGTCGCCCGGTAGTGGCAGCAGCAGCTTGTTCAGGTGGAGTCTTGCGATTGCATGCTTTGCCTGGCATTTCTGCCTGGAGCGATCGCCACAAAAAGTCTAACATAACACAGAGCGTGGGAAATGCCTTGGCGAAACCAGCGCAGCGTTTCAAGAATGTCATGCGCGATGGTTTTGGTTTAGGTGCCAAAGCGGCAGCGACTGGTCAAGAAATCGGCAAGGAGGTTGCTTCCACTGTCAAAGAGCAGACACAAAGTGGTGGGGGCATTGGCGGATTCTTCCGTGGCTTCGGCCGCAGCGGAAAGAAGTAAACCGCCACACGTCATGAACGAGGCGAGCCCAACAAGTTTAAAATAGATAAAACTACATAAAACAAGTTGATAAATACCTCGACACTGCTAGCTAGCTACTAGTTGTAGAAAGTTTATAGTTTGCTGCCCGGTTCAAGTAGTCGACACGAGTGGGCAATCAGGAAACTACCAGTACAGGTTATCAAAGGCACGGACCACCCTACTAACTCTGGGTTTGTCGTCAAGTGTGTAGATCCACCATAATTAGTAAACACATTAGTTTAAAGCACAGTTATTGCGGAATCAATAGAATAATCACCCGCCCACCGGCTCCGTTTGGTTCCGAGCTTTCTCATGGTACGGTTACTTAAGTGCTGTACCGGTTGAAGCTGTCGACCAAAGCATAGAACTTTGCTTTCCAGGAAGGAGCAAAGCGGTGCCATCTAAGACGCTTAAACAGGGCAGAGCAAAGCAGCGCCGGCGCCACCAACAGAAACCCGACCACCAATGGATGGGAAACACCAAGGCGGTGGGAAACTCCGCTGGTAGATTCATTGGAATCAAATCCAATCGGACCGCCAGATCTCTTACTCACGGCAGATACCACAGTCTTGTTGGAGGAAAGAATCACGTTGCGCATCAAACCAGTATCTTCGTGAGTCAAAAAGTGACAGTGAAACACGAATTTTCCACCGAAGGTTTGAAATTCTTCTTCCAAGGAAGGGTGAATTCCAGCATCATAGCAATGCTTGATAACGAGATAGCCATATGGAGGAATTATGGCAGTGTCTCTCCAGATCCCTTCCAAGGCAGTGCCTGTACGGGAATCAAATGGCTTTGTATAGTCATTAGTGATGTACTTCAGTTCTGGGTTATCGTCCCAATGCGCTGACGAATGCAAGACCATAAATGGCTAAAGACAATGCGTTTTTGTTAGGACACACCCGCAAAGAAACAAAAGCAACGAAGAAAACAAGAACAGCAGTATCCTTTTCGGTTACTCACATTCACGTGGATATGAAAGGGCTACATTTCGAGGGTTCCACCAATATGAAAAGCAAGAGAAATGAATGCAAGTGAGTGCATGGTGGCTCTGGCCTCCTTGGACACGAATATATTGCTACTTACGTGAAGCATCGAATCCATTGTACGCAGAACCCAAATTCCACAGGTACCACCGGGAGCTCCGATGTCGTATGTTGTGAGATTGTATGCTTCATTTCTTTGTCCGTTGACGTCACCAACTCCATAGTAGGGGAAAGGAAAAACCTCTTGGTTGTATTCGGTACCAAAAGTCAATCCCCTGTTTTCATCTATTTTGCGATCTTCGGGGATTGGAGGGCGGGCCGAGGCAAGGCTATAGCCCGTGATATCCTTTCTGACAGCATCAGCTCCAACAACATTTACTGTCATCAACAATTGTGATATAGAAGCATCGAAGACATTGCTGCGCTGCCAGATAGTATATGTCCCCGCTCGTGGAAATTGGACAGCCACCACTTCACGCATACCTCCGCCCATTGCCAAGTATGCTTCCGTTCCCGTAAGGTCTGGGATCATCGCATTGCCGTTCGCCCTCCGGTAAACAGGTTTCGCATAGGATATTCCATCGGATGCTACACTGTCAAAGGGGATAATGTTGGCATGGCGGTTAGATGCGGTAGAAGCTTCATCGCCCTCGACAATCAAAAAGGCACAAGTGTTGCCGGCTGAGACGCAAACAACTCGAAAGATTGCAAGGGCTCTGGTGTGGGCAGTAATGGTTGATTGGTATTCATTGTTGACAACACTGGGTTGGATGTGGAAGCGAAAACTCCTGTGTTGGCGCCGCCAGGTTCGCGCCATGGTCGCTGGGCCATTTCGGTTCCTCCATCTTGTTTGGGCCATCGAAATTCGTTGAGTCTGCCGTCAATTTGCTGACCCATTGCAATGGCGCTCTCTATACTTTCTGCAAAACCTCGATCTAAAGTCATATTGTTGTAATTGTTCCCAAATACTCAAGCAGAATCGTAGATCACCACGAGATTCACATCGTCGTCGAGAAAAGCCAGATTCTCGGAATCGGCAATTTCTGCAAGATCCCCCTTGTCAGTGAAGCAGGCCCATACGGGTTTGCTCGGACATCGGCTGCCGTTTCTTCTCCTGTCAGGCTCATGCCGAACATACCACCCCATGTTAGCACTGTCGACGTTCCGTGTCTATGCGTGTGATAGATAAAGTCGCCCCTGCTTTGACTTTCTGCGATCTCAAACTTGTAGCAGTAACACTGCTGACTATTGCCCTCCGCAGACATGAGTGAAATCCATTCAGCATCTGGCTATATATGTTCTAGAAAATGGTTAATGGTAATCATTTGTGCCATAATGAGCAAAGGAAAACTTTGGTGCAGGAAACTTACGTTGGATGTCCCCATTGGATGGAACAGATGAGGAGCCACCTCCCAACCGTGCATATGAAGGTTCAGAACGTCCCACCCATCTGCGAGGACAAAGCCGCAAGTCGTAAGGCTTGGCGGTCTCAAAAATGGAACTGATCTCGAAGAATACGTTAAGTTTCTCGAACTTACCCGTCTCGAGTCCTGGGACGTTTTCATGTCCGGCTCCAGCTTTCAACTCATCGACAGGAACATTCTCACTCATGTTATACGGAAATAAATCAGGGTCAAATGCAGGACCGGTAAAAGCGATCCAAGGAGCGATGAAATTGTTTCGGTTCTCCTCTCTCAAGGCTTCCATTCGATTCCTGTTCAAGCATGAAGAAGTTGGATAAGGATATCGCCTCTCGATTTGATGTGAAATGAAAAGGCGAAAAACAACGTACCAATAGTATGGGCCCGAGATCCTCTTTAAATGCTCCAAGATTGTTCTTGACAAAAATGTGCACCTTTTCACCAGGGTTTGCAACAATCGCAGGCCCCAGAATCCCTATCGTGCCATCACCTCCGGCATAGTCTGGACCCCACTCCGAGGGCGAACCCGGCATGGCTTCAAGAGACCGGGTAAGGAAGCTAACATCCCGGCCAAGCGCTCCTGCAAGACCACCATTGATGATCCAATCTTCAAGTTCCTCTGGATCAATACCGTCGGGCATGTTCACGTTTGGGTTGGGCATGTCAGGACCATGGCCAACATGATCAAAAAGATGATCATCGTCACCAGGAACATATTCAAAATCGTCATTCGGAGCTTCGTCGTTTTGTTTCTCATGCATCCTTCTTCTCCTCGTGGCGTTTGGCGTTCTAATCTTGCCTGATCCTGGAATAAGATAAGAACGCACGACAGCTTGCATCATATATTGACGATCGCCGCCCTCCATGCACACACTGGCCTGATTACAATCGATGTAACCAGCACCAGGAATTGTGGTGTCCGGGATACCATCCACCTGTTCTCCTCTAATCTTGAAACTATCTTTACGAATCTCTTCAAAGCCTGAGTGGGAAAACAAGGACGAGAATGCAATGGACGCAAAGTAAGCTAAAAGCGACAACAACAACACGCTGGAAGGCACCGAGCTAGCAGATACGTACCTTCTTCGTTGACACCAGCTTGCATGGCAGCTTCTGCGTCCCATGGCATCGACAAGGTTTGATGGGCAATTTGGCAAGGCGACTAATTGAAAAATTTGCCAATGACCTGTTTCATGAGCTCGGGGTTCTGTTCAAAGAGCCAAACGAGGTATTGCTTATAGTACTACCAACCCTTCCGCGTCGGGACGATGACTACCATGATCCTCCTCTTCCTCGTCACCATGGAAACTCTCAAATTGTGAAATAACTTCCTCCATTTGAGCATTTTCTTCTGCGGCTAGTTCCAATCGACGGCGAGAAGAAGGATTCGCCTGCGCTTGCTTCTTCATATCTTGTAGAAACGCCAAAGCGTCATAATTCGTCGGAAGAAGGGGTAGGGCTTTGCCTCGTTCCAAGTACTGGCGCCGCCCGTCTTCATCTAGATGATGATAAAAGAGCTGAACTGCCTCGTACCACTTGCCATTACGGAACACATCCTGGATGGCCTGGTTGAAGTCTTGGAGAGCCTGCATCTTTCCCTGGGCTTCCAGGTTGCTGGCCTTGCCAGCGTTATCTTCTTCTTCGATTTGCATCTCCAACTCTGCCAAACGTTCCAGCTCTTCATCCCAATCGGCAGCAAACCCTGCCAAGAAACCAAACCTCATCGAGCGCTTGTCGCATCCATCTCCACCACCATGACCACCATGGCCACCATGACCACCATGCTTCATCGTGTTCTTGAGTTTGGCCGCTTTATCACAATGTGACTTATAGATTTCCTGCAAGGCAGGATTCGCCAGTCCGACCAGGTCCGCCAAAACATCATTCAGCTCGGAAAAATCTTCATAGGACTCGCAAGAGCGCAGGTTTTCTTCATTTAGTTTGCTTCGCATGTGCTGGTTCAACTTGTGTGTCATGGGCTTCTTGGCTTCCGTATGCATGACAGGAGAACCCCTCGGCGCAAATGTTTGGTGGGCACGATCATGATCGGCCTGGGGCAACTGGTGACTTTTCACACAAGCAGCATCAGCAGCAGCACCGCCGCGGCGCCGCCTCCTGTGTCCGCGTCGATGGGTGCCGCCACAAGAGCAGACACAAGGAGCGCGAAACGAGCCAAGTTCAAGCGAGGGTAGTTAACCAACATCTTTGTTCTTTTATTTTGTTGATAGCTAAGTAATCACTACCTACAATAGCAAGACAAGCAGTGATAATACAAGTAAAATTGTAATCAGAATTAATGAGGGGACAATAATTATTGTAGAGGAGAAATAGCTGGAACTCAGCTGATTGACACCATGCATGTACTGTGCTTACCACTATTAGTTAACGCCATTCATAGTGGGACATAAGACTACTCTTTACAGTACATGCAGTGGCCTGAAAGAGCAATGTGTGCACAAATCGCACACAACAAAGCCAATAGTTAAACCATTGAACAGATTGCTTATGTCCATTGGCTACTTGATGTCGAAAAGGATGTAAAATGCATGGATGATGTTGCACCAAAGCTAATCCATTTTGAGACAGATGGGCATCTTTTGCTACTGGAGCTACTTAGTGCTTCACTTTCTTGGCCGTTTTTTGCACTGAACAAAAGATGAATCAGCATCAAAAGTGACCGATTAAGGCTAAAGAGTGGTCTTGGGACCACTCTTTGCTGCAACAGAGTGGGATTTGGGAGCACTGTGTGCCCTCAACAAGGGCTCACCCTGATTGGCATTAAGCGAAATGAATTTGCTCAATTTTGAAATGACTGGCAGATGGTCCCGGTTGTGACCAAAAACTTCGAACGATTGAACTTCGAACGATTGAACCAAAAACTTCGAACGATTGCTTCATAATACCAGCAGTGGTCAAACGCAATGCGATCCGTAAAACCTCCATAAAAGTGAATGATAAATTCCAAAGCTGTTTATTTAAATGATTGCTACTCCTTTTAAAAGAGAGTTGCCTTCTTTGTCGGACCCATTAAATTCTCTTGCAATTACAAAAGGTTCTGTGCAGGAGACCAGGGAGTCCAGCATGCTAGCTTCTGGTTACATCAAAATTCGAATTCTTTCTTACGGCGCTGTGAACGCTATTACCAAGGTCCTTCTGCGCATACTGTATGCCGTGTTGGGGTCTGCAGTACACTAGCACGATGTAACCTACCTGGACCAACACTGTCAATGTAGCCATACTACTACAAGTAGTAGTAGCCCCTAGCTAGGCCGTATCTGCGCAGTGTGCAGTTTCTGATTACGGACAAATGCTGATCGTTAGATTCTTTTACTACAAGCTACTAGCTAGCTAGTCGCCCTTTTCCCGTTTCTTCTTACGGTACTACTAGCTAGTCTAGGATCCGACGAACCAGTTCTCTGTGCTTGCTGCAGCACTGCATGCCTTTTTCTGGCTATGGAAGTTCAGCAGATAGCTAGCTAGTAATTGCTGGTTAATAGTGGTGCTTTATGGCTGTAGTAGTAGTGGTAGGCGAAGAGACTTTGAACCACCCCTCCCCTGTCCAAGTAGCACTACTAGCTAATGTTTGCTAGACTAGTTGTTTGCTAGACAGCCGGCAGAGCACTACTAGAAAGTATTAGCTAGCTAGTAGATTAAGGGTTTGGTAGAAAATTTGTAGTAGAGATGTAAAATGGATCAACTAATGGATTATGTAACCTTTTCTACTAGTAGTGCGTGAACATGTAGATCTAAATTGCCCCTTCACCTTTTGATGGCTCCTTGTACCGTCCGCCTGAGAAATTCGTGTTGTAGCCGGACGGCGTTGGAGTGATTGTTCATGGTGACCAAACTTTGGTCACACGATCGTTGACGTTTGGGAAGAGAAGGAGTCGTGTCGGACACGTTGCTCCCAGCTTTTCGGAGGGGTCTTCGTTTTGTGGCCAAAGATCGTTGGGGCAGTCTGGGACTAGTGTCCGACCCCGTGCTCTCTTCTCGTCTCAGGACGGGTGGCATGATAGTCGTCACGGGATACGCAATCTTGATCTGTGATGATCGTCGATCCGGTTTGAAGGGCCCATTGTCCAACACCGAGCTTTCATCTTTTCGAAAGGCCGATATCATGGGGGAAGAAAACGAAGGGGCCACATCGTCTTCTCTGTCGAAACAATCCCAACAAGCATTCAAATCGCAACTGCTGCTGTCGTCATCCGAGTCATCCAGGTCGAGAAAAAGACTGCTAACGTGGTTTTGTTCGTCGGCAAGATTGATGGCGATGACCTTGCCCACTAGCCTTCTGGTGCCACCGTGTTTGCAGGACAGCTGTTGAAGCAAGGAATCAGATCTAGATTTATTCATGGTGGACTTCATGGTGGATATCGATGAAGTTTTTGGTTTTGATTTTGTGTTTTTGTGTGTTCGGACGTTTTTGGATCCGAGAAAAAAATAATTGTGAGCCCTTCTTATTTCTTTTGTTCATTTCTTCGAGGCAGGAGCAATCATTAGCAACTACTCACTGCGCAGCTTCTACAGTACGACGAGGCAGTAGAATACTGAACGGCGACCTGTGAAAGTAGTACTGTAGTAACCGAAAGTTCAGCAAATCCGAAGGCGGCCTTGGCATTTATAGAAAGAGAGTGCTTGACCTTAATTCCGCTTGGTTTGCTGGTACCCTACAATTACAGAAGGCGCTTATGTATGGGCAGTAGCATATGAAATAATTCCATACCGTACGTGTGTCCATGCAGTCTTCTGTTGTTGGCAATGCCGTTTTGTCCCTAATACCGAGTTTCCAACGTCAGAGCATTGTGAACAATAAATCTAACGAATCTATCGTCAGTAAAGTGAGTAAACTGACGTGTTTCTCAGCGTTGGTACAGAAACACCAGTCGGCTTCGAAAGGGAATTATAAGTACAAGTACGACGATCGTAAAAGATGATGTAATCCTTTCGCACGATCGTTAAATCTGAGGTGCTTGCTGGCGGTTTGGACCTTTTACGATTAGTAGTCGATCACAGAATTATGCCAGGACCAAACATCTGGAAACTTCTCTACATACAGTAGCTAGTAAATCCGTGTTCGGCCGTTCTAGTAAATCCGTGTTAGGCTGACATCGGTAAATCCGTGCCGATAATGCAGCAGTAAATCCCGGGTTAGGCCATCCCTTAAAATTTGAGTGCATGCTGAACAGCCAAAGAGTGACTGATTTATGGCAAATTGCCCTAAACTGCAAGTGTGGTGCGGTGTCTGTGCAATTTTTGTTTGTCTGTCTGTCTGCATGCGTGTCTGTCCGTCACATGAGGAACATGTCACATGAGGGCATGTCACACAAGGGTCATGTCGCAGTGGCATGCATGTCACACAAGGGTCATGTCACAGTGGTGACTTGTGGGACAGAAAACCAGAAATCTGACGCCATGTCACTGCGGACAGGGTTCTCCGCATGACAGAAACACGCAGAGAATTTGTTGCATGAAAAAATTGTGCATGACAGAAGCTCAGTCGTTTGAGGCACACACACCCGGTGGCTTCAAGTTGTTGGAATTGTTTCCAAGGCCAGCGCTCTGGAAACAAACAGAACATGTTTTCTTTTTGTTGGTCTTCACATTGTTTCTGGTTGGACATCAGCAAAGCAAACATTGCACCTGGCAAAATCTGTGCATGTTGGGCTGGCCATTTTGCCATTGACTGACTTGTCAGTGCTGGGGATGGTCTGCTTCACACACCCATGGAAATGTGGTCCATGTCCACATGCACCGCAGCTTTCATTGTTTGAGTTCACAAGAAGTTGTGAGTCAGATCTGGATTGTTCAAGAATTGCAATTCTCTCTGTGGCAACAGTTTTGTCTGAACTGATTGGGTTCAGTTGCCTTGCCAGATGATGACGTGCATTGCTCCTGTGCGTTGGTTGACTGGGGACAGATTTGCATCAGGGAATTGGGTTGCAGAGTGCCAGGTGTGCAAACCAAATTTCTCACCAAGCTTGATTTCCAGCGCACATTTTTGATGGCCCATGCTGCATCCGAAAGTTGCCTCGTGCTCAACAAGAAGCAGCATCTGCTTTTTTCAAATGCGCTTGACATTCTCGTTGACGAGAAGCTGAAGCTCTCAAATGACTGATGTCCAGTGAAACTTCTTCACCAGTTGCAACAATTGACTGCCCAGCTCTTTCATTTGCGTCCCACCATGAGGAATGGCCTTGGCCTGCCGGTGACGTCAACTGCTGCACAACGTCAGGGCTGTGCCTGGTGGCACATGAGTCACAAACAAAAAGCAGAAATCCCACAATTCATTTTTCCAAACTGGGGGCAAAACAGTCATCCTAGCTGTCTTTGTGGTGCGTTTTTCCCACAGCCGGAGAAACAGAAATGACCTTTTCCAGGTTGGGAGAATCAGAAACAAGCTGGGAGAAATGGAATCAATGCACCGTGTCATTTTCAAGAGAACTGAGAAAAATGACAAAATGGTGGAAAAAGTCATTTCAATTTTTCTCCTTGTGAGAAAAGCACTGTTGTGGGAGAAACATGACACGTTGGGATGATCAGTCCCCCCTTTGCCAAAAAG
>ENA-ORBV01006007-ORBV01006007.1-microbial-mat-metagenome-genome-assembly--contig:-NODE-6007-length-21736-cov-7.229881_pt1 | contig 21736 bp, 16 predicted proteins | sample MGYA00237777_ERZ505514 | MGnify/ENA primary metagenome ERZ505514 (study PRJEB26160, sample SAMN06269048) | microbial mat metagenome | isolation source: Oligotrophic lake microbial mat | place... | reverse complement strand
CGTACTGGGGAACACCAGGGCCGGGCCCAATTGCGCATCGACGGCGCCGTGGTCGGCGAGGGGTTGATCGAACGCACTGTGCCGGCTGTCATCGAAACCTCCGGCGAAGGCCTGTGCTGCGGTTACGACAGCGGCCTGCCGGTGTCGCCCAGCTACGAAGCGCCGTTTCGCTTCACCGGCACCATCCACGAGGTGGTGGTCGAGATCGATGATCCCGCGCTGGCGCCGGATACGGACGCGCAACTGCGCGCCGCGTGGAACGAGCAGTGAGCGTCGGCCGTAAGATGCACCGGCCACAACACGAGGGCCATTCATGCGCGCACACATCCGGGATACCGAGATCTACTTCGACATCGATGGCATGGGCCTGGTGCCCGACGGCGAACACATGCGCGAGAAGCCGCCGGCGTTCGTCATCCACGGCGGGCCCGGCGGCGAACGCAGTGACCTGAAAGCTGCGTTCGCACCACTGGCCGACACGCTGCAGCTGGTGTATTTCGACCACCGCGGTCAAGGCCGCTCGGCGCGTGGCGATCCGGCGCTATACAACCTGGACGAGAACGTGCGGGACATGGAGGCCTTGCGGCTGCACCTGGGCCTGGGGCCGATCGTCAGCATGGGCACCAGCTACGGCGGCATGGTGGCGATGGCGCACGCGGCGCGGTATCCGCAGGCGGTGTCGCATCTGGTGTTGATGGTGACCGCGGCGCACGCGGGTTTCAACGCGCGAGCACAGGCCATCGTGGCCGAACGGGGCTCGTCGGAGCAGCAAGAGGTGTGCGCGCAACTTTGGGCCGGCCAGCTCGATAACGGTGACAAGATGCGTCACTACTACGCGGTCATGGGACCACTGTATGCACGCCGCTACGACCCGCAGGCCGCACAGGCCGGTCGCGCCCGGGGCATCTATTCGCCCGAGGCGTTGAACCGGGCATTCGGGCCCGGCGGGTTTCTGCAGACCTACGATCTGCGACCGGAACTGGCAGCGATCCGCGCGCCCACGCTGGTCATCGCCGGGCGCCACGACTGGATCTGCCCGCCCGAGTTTTCTCAAGAGATCCACCGCTTGATACCGGGCTCGGAGTTGCACGTCTTCGAGCACAGCAGCCACTCCATCCGCGTCGATGAGCCCGAGCGCATGCGCCAGGTGATTGGCGAGTTCCTGGCGCGCTGACGCGGCCCTCAGCCGGGGGATTGCGCTGCGCCAGATCTGACTATTGCGTGCCCGCGATTTTCACCGGTCGGCCCGCGTGCTCTCACGCTTTCAGCGTGTCAGGCGATAGCGGTGCGAAGTGTCGCTGCACCCGACACCCTCGCCCTTTTCTCCGCATCGCCCTGGCAGGACTCGGATTCATCAGGCGCAAATTGCCGCCTTAACTTCCCACCCTTACGCAGCAACGTCCTGATTACTTGCTCGAATGGCCGACTCAAGTTCTTGCCCCACGAAATCTGCCTCAGCCTCTTGATCCACAGATTTTGGATGCCATTCTCGATATTCGACGAGCGACGGGATCTTCTCCAACGTACCCAGTGGCTCTATCCCCATTGCGGCCAAACGCTGCAGCAACTCAGCGAGAACTTCCTCCTGGCGCAGCGACCACGTGGACGCAAAGCACCTCCAAAAGGTCCAACCGGCACGCTCAAGCACACGCTGGCGATTCATGTCTGCGGCCCAACGGTCAGGCCCATGGAATTCATCACCGTCGCACTCAATGGCCAGTCGGGCGTCATTTTCACCTTCCACAACCATGTCGATACGGAATGCCCCCGCCTTCACCTGCGGGATGACTCGGTATCCTTTGCCGACCAGCGCCGCGTAGACGTGCTTTTCAAATCCGGACTCACAAAGATCGATCAGATTGTTGTTGTCCTCATTGACGGCCTCCATCGGCTTATTGAAGTGCGCCAAAAGCCCTGTACGCAAGTCCAAGTGGGACAGATCGGATAGCTTCACTGAGCGGACCAGGTACATGCGATCACGGGCACGGCTTCCGGCCACGTTGAAGCGCTGCTCTGCGGTGTTCCCAGAAATGGCCCGGGAAGCTTTGGGGTCGACAACCATCGACAAAAACATGATGTCCCGCTCACTGCCTTGGAATACACGTGCATCGCCACACTCAAATTTTCGTCGCATCAGTTCTGCAGCGTCACAACGAGAACGTACAAGTGTGTCAATGTACTTGGCTTGGTCAGGGCCTAGCAAAGACACAACACCAAGAGTGCGCTTTTGGAACTTCCTGTCACTCAATATTGCTTCAATCTCATCCGCAATTGCCTTTGCCTCGGGACGGTTTATGTCCTTCTTGTCCCGATTGCCGGACGGGACGAACAAGTCCACAAGTGGAGGATCGATCCGCTCGGAATCCTTGGGAATTCGCAGCGGCTGCATGAAGTTGTCATAGAACCTGTTGCTGTAGGCAATGATGGCCGGCACACAACGAAAGTGTTCCCTGAGCATGACCTTCTGGGCTGCAAATACTGTAGACGCGATGTCATATAGCGATTTCTCCGGTGTCAGCATGTCCGCAAAAGGCTGGTCTGCCAGGAATCGGTTCTTGAGCGTCTGAATATGAGTGGCGGAAATGAAACTGCCGTCCGGAGATACCTGCTTGTCATCCCCAACAACAAGGATCTTCTTCCCTCGTAATACGGCAGGCAGCGCCCAGAGGTCCGATTGGCTGGCCTCGTCAACTATGACCAAGTCAAAGCTCCCCATGTTGGCCGGCAAGGTTTCCGAAACCTTGTTGTGGTTCATGATCCAGCACGGAACAGCGCCCTGTGCTTCAGTCATTGCCCTCTGAGCATCCCTCCGATGCCGAGTCGCGTTCGTGCCGGTACCTTGACCGATGCGTCGAATGGCGGTCTTGTAGGACTCCAACGCAGACAGAATTCTCGGTGACGCATTGGTCTTCGTTGCCAGCCACGCCGATCGCGAAACAATGCTCTCGTACAGCTTTGCTAGGCCTGCCTCCAGATCGCGCCGCCGGACTGCCAGCGTCAAGAGCTCTTCCCGGGCCTCGATATTGTCCAAGTGAGACTTCACGCGAGCCCAATTCCAAGCATCGCGCCACGATATTGGTAGGACCGAGTCTTCCCCGCTCAGCGCTACGGGCTTATGACTTACTCTGGCAGCAAGCTTCTCGGCTCCAGCCTTTTCAAATGCAGCAGCAAGACTTGTCACCAGACGAATATCGTGGGCCAGCCCTTCAATTCTTCGGATCTCGCTAACTAACTCAGCGTACCGAGCCACCACCAACTCGACCTTGAACTGGCGATTGCCCAGGGTATAGGTAACGAACTCTCTCAGAGCAACAGATACGCCACCTGAAGTTCCAGCTAATTTTTCTTGCAATGTGGCAAGCATGGTCGCGGCCCTGGCCAGATCTGCCCGCGTCAGGTGCGCACGCAAATGCTCCTTGACCTTCAGGAGTTCAACCGATGTGCCACGGATTTGAGCAACCGGCGGCGTGGCGAAGACTCGTTCCGCCATAACCGGCAGGCACATATCATGATTGGTGGCCAGCAAGTGGGCCTTCCTGGCAGCAACCGTGGTCTGCTCAATAGCTCGCAGGGCATGCACGCCACCACTGACTGTCGGAATTGAAAGCGTCGGCGCGAACTGGTTCCATCGGGTGCTAAAGGAAAGTACCCTGTCATGAAGTTTTACAAACGCGTGGACGTGCTGCCAGTCATCGGCTCCTGTGGGCGCCAGGCCTGAAACTCTTACGCTGCCAATTTGCAACTTTGTTTCACCAGCTCCAAACGCAAAGATGCCGAGCGGCTTGCCTGTTTCAGCTGCACGAGTCAGTGCTTCCCGGAACTTCGGCGCACCGATGGCAGCCGCAGCGACTTCAACCGGGCGAATCATGAAATCTGCCCGTGCCTTGACAAGTACCTCGATCTCCGTAAACAAGGCCTCAAGCGCGATACGCTCGCTGGCAAACTCACTCTGTCGGCACTTCTTACGCAGTTCAAATGTCCAATCTTCCCCAGTCTGTTCAAGTTCTTGAGCGAGAGCTGCTGCAGTCTCGACGGCGGTCAAGAGCTTACGGGCATCCTCAAGCACTTCTACCGTAGTCGCACGCAACGAAAGCAGGCCGCCCGTCGCCTCCGCTTCCTCAATAAGACGCATGGAAACGATAACGTTGTGCAGCTTCTGTATCTCCGTGGCCGGCAGCATTGCACCGCTGGAGGGGATGCGTGCCTGCACGTAGGACAAGTCTTCGCCCAGGCGTCTGCGCGCCTCGCGACCCTGACCTGCCTCTATGGCAGTCACGGGAGGGGCGTGTTCCGGCGCAAGGGACAAGATGTCGTCAAACCAGGAATGGCGAGAATTGCCATGGACGACTAGCTCAGCCATTTTCTGGGCTCTCATCGTGATCCCATCGACCTCGACATCTGAGAGTTGAGAGATTGCTATGTCATCGACCCGTCTGTCGATAGTGGCCAACTCCGCATGGGCGCGGTCGATTGCGCTCTGAAGACGAACAATTTCCGTGCGGGTAACTTCGGGATTGAGTTGCGAAACGTTATGAACAATGGTCTCAATTGACGATTGAAACTGACGCATCCCCTCACGGTCGCCAGATATCAAAGCCACAGTCAGGGGCCGCACCTCCTCAGGGATCTTTGACTGCAATACCTCCAACGCCTGCTCGCCTTTGGAAGTCACCAGCACCTTTCTGCCAGTGGCCAGGTAGTGACAAACAATGTTGGCAATGGTGTGTGTTTTTCCAGTGCCTGGTGGACCTTGAACAGTAATCCCGTCAGAGCGCTCCAACTGCTCAACTATGGTTACTTGTTCCTGGTTGTACGGAAGGGGAAAGTACAACTCTTGGACCGGCTTGCCTGCGTTGCCTGCATCACCGCCAGTTGACGACAGGCCTCTAAAAGAGATCTGAGCAAACCCAATAGACTCGTCAGATGGCGGCGTAACCAGGGCCACGCTGCCTGCCGGAATGTACTCACCGCCTTTGATCTTCGCTTTCAACCGTTCGATATCCTCGACCAGGTAATTGTTCGAGCGCGGCCTAGCAAAGATGACCCAGGCGTCAGTCACCACCAAGTCATTCGAAACCGGCGGCGCCTTCTCCTGTCCGGAGACATACTGACCGCTCTCATGAAGATTGCCAGCAGCAAGCTTGAGGATGTATTCAAAGCTGCCTGCATCAAACGGTGTCACAGGGCGGTCATCATGCTGCGCCAAGGCCTCTTTGCAGGCCTTTTCAATATCGGCAGCACTTTGGACCTCGCATGCAGCGAATGCGTCGAATTCAAACCTGGGGCCCACGGAGCGTGGCCGCAGAGTAATTGCCAGTGTTTGATCTTCAATGGCGACTTCCACGGATTGCGTAATCAGAGGGTATTGATAGTCAATGGTCGAAAGGCCATTACGCCCGTTGATGGAAGGACGCCACGAGGTGACACCCACGCCCCAGACGAGCTCGTATGGCTTGGCGGTTTCCTCCGACTCCATTTGATGCTTCAGAGAAAAAAGGTCACCATACAAGCTGATCGTGGCCCGTCTAGGCTTTTCTCCTTCTGCCCAAGCCTTCCATAACGGTTCGTAAGCGGCCAAGACGTCGCCCACCACACTGCGCTTTGCCAGGGCATTCTTTTCGGCCTGTTCGGCTGGAACCCCCCGGCGGTCCGAAGCCAGGCTGTGGTTGAGCGCAATTTCATTTATGGCCGGCTCTACCCCGCCAGGGTTGTCGGACACCGATATGAATCGCTGGACTGTTCTATCTGGGATTGGTGGTGGGGAATAGGCCTGAAGGCGTTCAACACGCATCCACACGTGGTCGCCCGCCACGCTCTTGTCAAACTCGATGCCTGGCAGCCCACTCAGGGAAGGCCTGTACCTTATGAAATCCTTGTAACCCTCAAGCTTGTATGCGGCTGGATTGGTTTCCTTTGACTGCTCTACAACGTAGTCAAGGAGATTCGAAAGCAAGCCAGCTACGCTTGTCATGAGGGCGTCTCTGACGATCTGGTCAGGAAGACCGGCACCCAAGAATTACCTATTCTGAAACTCCGCATCGAGATACCTTGTAGGCGACCGGCCTTTGATTGCGATTCTATGGTGGCCAAGTTCAAGAAATCGCCGATTCCATTTCCGGCGCAACCCGGCTTCACCCACCATCAACCACGAAAGTATCACCCCATCGACGCCAGCATGGCCGTCGCCACCATGTAGACCTCAGCATCACTCACCCGCCAAACGCCCCTGGATCGATCCTCAGGCGTTTTTTTGCGTCGCAAGCTTGCCATCCGGTGGGCATTTTTTTGTCTGTACTTTTTGGCGAGCCTATGAGAATTTTTGAATCCGTCGCCGGGTTGCCGGTCGCCAGTGCCGGGCGGGATTGGCCCGTTGACCGTGACCATGCTTGTGCACAAGACGCTGCAGTCGGCGCGGCGATTGGCCCAATGATCGTGTTCCGCCGCCGTCGGGTGCGCCGCGGGAGAGCCGTCACGTCGCCGCTCAGCAAGTCTTGCAGACAGTCTTGGAGCCAGCCCAGTTGCTCAGAGGGCCGCGCAGGTCAATGCCCCGGCGCAGTGCGGTCATTTCGGCCACGATGCTCATGGCAATTTCCGGCGGTGTCAGCGCGCCCAGGTTCAAACCCACGGGCCCGTGCATCCTGGCGGCTTCTCCCGGACTCACGTCGAACTCCAGCAGCCGTTCCCTGCGCCTGGCGTTGTTCTGCAGCGAGCCGAGCGCCCCGACGTAGAACGCGGGCGTGCGCAAAGCCTCCATCAAGGCCAGGTCGTCGAGCTTGGGGTCGTGGGTGACGGCAACCACGGCGCTGTTGTGGTCCAGATTCATGGCCAACACCAGGTCATCGGGCATGGTGGTCGATAAGGTCACGCCCGGGACCATGTCCCATCCCTCGTGGTATTCGACGCGTGGCTCGCAGATGGTGACCTGATAGTCCAGCATGCCGGCCATCGTGGCCAGGTAGCGGGACAACTGCCCGCCGCCGATGACGAGCAGGCGCAGGCGCGGGCCGTGTACGGTGGTCAACGTCGCTCCGTCAAAGACCACGCGGTCGCCTTCGTTGGCCGGTAGGTGGCGCACCAGCCCGGTGGTGGTATCGAGCCGGCGCTGCACGCGGCGGTGGCTTTGAATCTCGGCCAGCAGCTGACGCAATTGTGATTGGGGAGACAGTGGCTCCAGCACGATTTGCACCGTGCCTCCACATGGCAGTCCGAAGCGGCGCACCTCCTCGGCGGTCTGGCCATAAGTGGTGACCTCGGGCAATTTCATGGCGAGCTGCGAGCGCGCAACGCGGCCAATCAGGTCGTCCTCGATGCAGCCGCCCGAGACCGATCCGGCGACCTGGCCATCGTCGCGGATGATCATCAGCGATCCAGGCGGGCGCGGGGCTGAGCCCCAGGTGCGCACCACGGTTCCCATCACCACGCGATGGCCCCGGTCGAGCCAGTCGAGTGCGGTACGGATGACGTCGATGTCGATGCTGTTCATGGGTGCTCACTTGTCGTGGGGGCTCGATGGCAAATCTGCGGGTCGGCGATGGCGTGCGCTGACTCAGACATGGGCAAAAGGGTGCAACTGGTCCGATCCGGACACTGCGTGTACGCTGGCGTTGAACGATACGACGATGCGATCGGCCTGGCCCTGGTAGGGCATGGCCTGGTGCGGCAACCACGAAGGGAACACGACCAGCTGGCCAGGCAGGGGTGCGATATCGAGATGGGCCGACTGCAGGTAGGCGTTGCCGAAGTCCATGTGTGCGCCGCCGAGGTGCTGAAAGTGCGGGCCGTAAAAGCGTGTGGCGCCGTTGGCCGCGCCCAGCGCGGGATGCGCCGCACGACGGACATCGTCATCAGTCTGCACGCAATACACGCCCGACCATGAGCAGTTGCCGTGGGTGTGCACATCGTGGTGGCTGCCCTGGCTGCTGATCTGAAACCAGATGCCGCGCAAGGCGATCTGCAGGCCAGGCTTGGCCTCGGGCCACGCAGCCTGGTTGGCCAGCACCACGGTCTGTCGGATGCCGTCGACGAGGAAACGCACGAACTGCTCCCACTCTGCCACGTGGATACGCTGCAACAGATCGTCGCGGCTGGCGTAGAAGGCGGCGCCTGCCCGCGCGGCGGGGTCGGTGGCACGCATCGACTGGAACACGCGCGCCAGCAACGGGTTGACCTCTTGCGCCTGAGCAAAGTGGTGCACACCCAGGGGCGTGCACCAGAGTTGCAGCAGTGGATCAGGCGCCATCGCTGTGCGGGCAGTCAGGCCGGTTCGGGCAGGTCGGCAGGCCAGCGCAGTCGGTGACCCGTACGCGCGGCCAGTGCCTCGATGTCTGCAGGGCTGTCCACGTCGGTGCGATAGCGCCGGTTGGCCGAGACCCAGCGGTACACGGCTTCGGGGTTGGCCGATTGCCATTGTTTGCAGCCCACGCGCGCTTCGCCCGCAAGGATCAGGTCACGCACCTCACCGGTGAACATCACCGGATTGCCCGGCTGGTCATCCACCTCGGGCTGGACGACCTGGGTGCCCTCAGGTCGCTTCTTGTAGGCGCCGATCAGGTCGTTGATGTCCTGCCCGTTGATCAGCGGCTGATCAGCCAGCGCCACCAGCACGCCATCGACCTTCGACGAGAGCGCCATCAGCCCGAGCCGCAGCGAAGAGACCTGGCCCTCGTCCGGGTCCGGGTTGCGCACCAGCGTGACCGGAAAGTCCCGCACTGCCGGCTCGATGCGATCAGCATGGTGGCCCAGCACGACCACCAGTTCGTCCACGCCCGCGCCCGAGAGCGCGATCAGCTGGCGCCGGATCAGCGACACGCCACCGAGCTCCAGCAGGCACTTGGGTCGATTACCCATACGCGATCCCGAACCCGCCGCCAGCAGCACTGCGCCCACCACCAACCGGCTGTACAGACCGCCACCGCCTTTGAGAATGCAGCCCATATTCAGTCTCCGCAGCAGGACTTTTTGACCGGAGTGGCCGTCGCGGTCGCAATCGAACCCGATGCGGGATCCGCTGCGACTGCAGGCGCCGCTGCCGTGCCGGCGCCGCCGCAACAACTGCCGACAAGCGCGGTGTCGGCGGCGCGGGTCGTGGCCGGAGTGGCTGTCGGCGCAACGCCGGCAACCGCCTGTGGCTTGACCTGCAAGCGGCCGCGTTGCGCGGCGACTACGGCCGCAAGCACCGACAAGGCGATTTCTTCCGGGGTCTGGGCGCCGATGGACGCGCCGGCCGGCGCAATGATGCGGGCCACGCTTTCAGCATGTTCGCCCGCGGAGACCAGGCTCTGGCGCAGCACATCGGCCTTGCGCGTGCTGGCAACGAACCAAAGGAAATGGGGCTGCAGCGCCAGCGCCGCCTTCAAACCCTGCAGGTCGCGGCGGCCCTGCGTTGCCACCACCGCGTACCCGCCGCCGCCCAGTAGTTCGCGCACGCCGGCCGCATCGTCGCTGTCGATCACGCAGGCCGCGTCCGGGTACGCGTCGTTGCGCGCGCCCTGGGCTACCACCGCCACGCGCATGCCCACGCGCGGCGCCAGGCCGGCCAGTGCGCGGGCGACCGGTGAGTCGCCAAACACCGTCAGCCGGGTGGCGGGCAGCACCGGGTCGACAAAGAGTTCGAGCGTGCCACCGGAGTGGCAGGCCATGCCGAACTCGAGTACGTCGCCGAGCGTGCGCTCGGCCGTCTCGTCGGTGGGCGCAATGCGGATGGTCTGCGGATGGCCGTCGGCAAGGGTCTGGCGCACGGTTTTCAGAACGGCTGGCTGGGCACAGCCACCGCCGATCCAGCCGTGGATCTGGCCATCCGTCGTTACCAGGGCCTTGTCACCGGCCTTGGCGGACGTGGGCGCCTGAGCGCGCAGCACGGTCACCAGGGCGAAGGCCTGCTGTGCGTCCTGCAGCCGGGCGGCATGGGCAATCCAGTCGTTTCGGTTCATGGTGGTTCTCCTTCGATATTCAGTGCAGGATGTGGCGCGCCGCTGCCAGATCGGCGACGCTGGCCAGCGCGATAAAGCGGTCGATGCTGTCTCGGGCACCTTGCAGCGCAGCGGCAGCGGGCACCGCGCGGGTCGGATGAAACCAGGTGATGCGCGCACCACGGGCACGCAGCGCCTGCAACGCGGTGGCCAGGTGCTCGGGTGGGTCGGTATCGAAGCCGTCGGACAGCACCCAGACCCGGGTGCCGCGGCGCAACTGGGCGCGCGCGTGGACGCGGGCAAATTCACCCAGGCTGGCCGCGATCCGCGTGCCCGCGCCGAAGCCGGCCGTGACCGCGTTGACCTTTTCCTGAATCGCGGCCGAGTTGCGTTGCATCAGCGGGGTTACCTCCGCCAGTCGGGTGTGGAATACAAACACCCGGGCCCGGGCTTCGACGGCAAAGGCGCGCGCGATGCGCAGAAACAGCGGTGCGTGCGACTCCATGGAGCGGCTGACGTCGGCCAGGATGAACAGGCGCGGCGGTTCTTTGCGCCGCACCTGCCATGCCGGTGCCAGCGGCTCGCCGCCCCACGCCACGCTGCGCCGCAGGGTCTGGCGCAGGTCGAGCCGCCGGCCGGGTCGGGCGCTGCGCCAACGGCGCGTGGGGCGCGGTCGCAAGCGCGCGGTAATCTGGCGCGCGAGCAGTTGCAGGGCCCCCAGCTCCTGGGGTAGCCACATCTGGCCGTCTCGCTGGTGCAGCGGTTCGGTGCGGCTGGCGCCGCCTTGCGCGCGCGGCGTGGACGCCGCATCCTGCGCGTTCTGGTTGGCCGCAGATATGTCGCCTGCCGCCTGGGATGCCGACCGGGTCTGGTTGCCAGGTGGTTGCTGTGCTGCAGCGTCCAACTGATCATGCATCTGCTGCACCGCCTGGCGCAGGTTGCGCGACGCTCGCATCTGGCCGCTCACACGAATCTGGCCGCGGGTGCGCTGTGGGTGCCAGTAGCGGTCGAACAGGTCGGGCCACAGACGCCACTCACGCGCGCAGTGGCAGGCGATCGCCCGCCAGGCGGCGCGCAGCCGGTGTTCGTTCAGCGGCCCCAGTGCCAGCGCGGCACCGAGCATGGCCTGCTGCTCGGTGATGCCGACAGACAGGCCGTGGTCGCGCAGCAGGGCTGCAAAGCCGGCCAAGGTTTCGCTGGGAGCCGTGGCTGGCGTCAGTTTCATGGGTTGGCCGCGGTGGCAGGCGCTTTCTCGGCCACGCCCACCGTACGGCGACCTTCGACGATCTGGCGCGCGCGGTCAGCGCCCAGCAGGAAGCGGTCTTCCCGGGTCTTGAGCAGACAGCCCAGGGTGGTGAGCATCACTGTCATGTCCTCGGGCAGCGCATGGTGGTTCATGCGGTGCAGGGCGGCCACCCAGTCCAGGGTCTCCGCGATGCCGGGAATCTTGGCCAGGTCTTCGTGGCGCAGGCGTTGCACGAACTGCACCGCTTCCTCCACCAGACGGGTGTCGGCCTGGGGCAGCGCGCTCTTGATGATGGCCATCTCGCGCGCCAGCGTTGGATAGTCAAGGTGGTGGTAGAGGCAGCGTCGGCGCAGTGCGTCGGAGAGTTCACGCGTGCCGTTGCTGGTGAGAATCACCCGCGGTATGTGGCGCGCACGGATGGTGCCGATCTCAGGCACGGTGATCTGGTAGTCGGCCAGCACCTCGAGCAGGAAAGCCTCGAAAGCTTCATCGGCGCGGTCGATCTCGTCGATCAGCAACACACATGGACCGTCCTGGCTGATGGCCTTGAGCAGCGGGCGTTCCAGCAGGTAGTCGCGACTGAAGACGTCGGATTCATGCACGCGATCAGGTTGGCCCTCATGCAGACGGATGGCCATGAGTTGGCGCCCGTAGTTCCACTCGTAGGCGGCCTGTGCCATGTCCAGGCCTTCGAAGCACTGCAGACGTACCAGTTCTGCGCCAAGCGTTTTGGCCAGCGCGGTGGCCAGCGCCGTCTTGCCCACACCAGCGTCGCCCTCGAGCAGCAACGGGCGCTGCAATTCGCCGGCCAGCCACACCGTGGTCGCCAGATCGTCGTCTGCCAGGTAGCCCACCCGCTGCAGCGACTCGCGCAGCGCGCGGTCGGTGGGAGCAGGGTGGGTTGTAAGCATGCTCAACTCCGTTTGCCGAACAGGCCCGCCAACCAGTTCTTGATCAGGGCCCAGACAATGGCAAGGCCGTTGATCTCGCGCGCCACCGGCGGGGCGGCCGCCGCTGGTGCGGCTCCGACCGCCACCGCGGCATCCTGGGCACCTGCGGGTCCTGGCAGGGCCAGCGCGGTCAGGCGGAAATTCTCGACGAACTGCACCAACATCATGTCGGACACCTGCACCATCATTCGACCGCCAAACTGCGCGAACTTGCCGTTGACGATGACGGCGGCCTCGCCATGCAACACGCTGTGTAGCGGGTTGTCCGGGTTCTCCTCGATCATGGCGTTCATGTTCATCGAGGCGGACGAGCCCCCCTTGTCGGCGCCCTTGCCGCGCAGCACCATCTTGCGGGTGGCTTCGTCCTTCTCGATCACGTCGACCGTCCCGCCGAATTGCGCCACCGCCGGGCCGACCTTCACCTTCACGCCGCCCTTGTAGGAGGTCTCGGACAGCTGTTCGGTCAGCGCGGCGCCCGGCATGCAGCCGGCTACGGCCTTGAGGTCTCCGAGGATGGCCCAGGCCCGCGCCGGGTCCACATCCAGCGGGTAACGTTTGTCGATTTTGACTTCCATGCAGTTGACCTTTCGCGATCAGAGGTTCAGCCCGCGTGCCTTGAGTTCTTTCCAGACCCGGAAGGCGTTGTGCGGCATGTCCATGTGGGTCATGCCCAGATGGGCGAAGGCATCGACCATGGCCGAGGTGAAAGTCGGAATCGAGCCCACGTGGGGTGACTCGGCCACGCCTTTGGCTCCGATCGGGTGGTGTGGCGACGGGGTGACGGTGTGATCGGTCTCCCAGTGTGGTGTTTCCACGAAGGTCGGCAGGAAATAGTCCATCAGCGTGTTGCCCAACAGGTTCCCCTGTGCATCGAAGGGCATCTGCTGACCCATCGCCACCGCATAACCTTCGGTCAGGCCACCGTGGATCTGGCCCTCTATGACCATCGGGTTGATGCGGGTGCCGCAGTCGTCCAGCGCATAAAAGCGGCGGATCTTGGTCTCGCCCGTGCCACGGTCGATGTCCACGACACACAGGTAGATGCCAAATGGGAAGGTGAAGTTCGGCGGGTCGTAGTAATGCACGGCCTCCAGGCCGGGCTCCATCCCCGGGGGGGCCTGATGGTAGGCCTGCCACGCGACTTCGGTCATGGTCTTGAACTTGCTGTCGTCGCCCTTGACCTTGAAACGGTCCACCTCCCAGTCGAGGTCGGTTTCGTTCACCTCCAGCATATGCGCTGCGATCTTCCGCGCTTTTGCGTGGATCTTGCGCGACGCCATCGCGATCGCCGCTCCCGCCACCGGCGTGGAGCGCGAGCCATAGGTGCCCAGGCCATACGGTGCGGTGGAGGTGTCGCCCTCTTCGACCTGAATCACCTCCGACGCAATGCCCAGCTCGGTGGCAATGATCTGCGCATAGGTGGTGGCGTGCGCCTGGCCGGTGCTGACCGTGCCCATGCGCGCGATGGCGCTTCCCGTGGGGTGGATGCGAATTTCGCAGCTGTCGAACATGCCCACGCCCAGGATGTCGCACATCTTGCTCGGGCCGGCACCAACGACCTCGGTGAAGCTGACCAGGCCAATGCCCATCAGCGTGGGGCAGTCGGGGTCCGCGCGTTTGGCAGCTTGTTCGGCACGCAGGGCCGGGTAGTCCACCGCGTCGAGCACCTTCTTCAAGGCTGTGTGGTAGTCGCCCGAGTCGTATTCGAAGCCGAACGCGCTGGTGTAGGGGAACTGTTCCTTGCGGATGAAGTTCTTTTCCCGGATCGCTGCCTTGTCCATGCCCAGCTTCTGCGCCAGGATGTCAACCATGCGCTCCACCAGATACACCGCTTCGGTCACGCGGAAGCTGCAACGGTAAGCCACGCCTCCGGGAGCCTTGTTGGTGTAGACGCCCTTGACGCTGGCATAGGCAGCCGGAATATCGTAGCTGCCCGAGCAGATGTGGAACATGCCCGCCGGAAACTTGGTCGGGTCGGCGCAGGCGTCGAACGCCCCGTGGTCAGCAATCACGTTCACGCGCAGGCCGGTGATCTTGCCGTCGGCCGTGGCGGCGATTTCGCCATCCATGTGGTAGTCGCGGGCAAAGGCGGTGCTGGAGATGTTCTCTATGCGGTCTTCGACCCATTTCACCGGGCGACCCAGCACGATGGAGGCGACGATGGCACACACGTAGCCGGGATAAATGCCGACCTTGTTGCCGAAGCCGCCGCCGATGTCGGGGCTGACGATGCGGATCTTGGACTCGGGAATGCCCGAGAGCATGGACACCACGGTGCGCACCACGTGCGGCGCCTGCGAGGTGATGAAGGTGGTGAGCTCGCCCTTGATCGGGTCGAAGCTGGCCACGCAGCCGCAGGTTTCCAGCGGGCAGGGGTGCACGCGCGGGTAGTACATGTGTTGCGACACTTTCACCGGCGCGGCGTCGAATGCGGCGTCGGCCGCAGCCTTGTCGCCTGCGTCCCAGGTGAAGATGTGGTTGTGATGCTCTCGTTTGCCGTGGGCCCCTTCGGTCTTGCCGGCCAGGTCTTCGCGCAATACCGGCGCGTCGGGCGCCAGGGCGGCATAGGGGTCGAGCACCACGGGCAGTTCTTCGTATTCCACTTCTACCGCTTCCACGGCATCGGCGGCGATGTAGCGGTCGTCGGCGATCACGATGGCGACTTCCTGCATCTGGAAGTGCACTTTCTCGTCGGCGAGCACGGCGGCGACGTCGCCGGCCAGCGTGGGCATCCAGTGGAGCTTGAGGGGCTTGAGGTCGTCAGCCGTCAGCACCGCGTGCACGCCGGGGATGGCGAGTGCGGCTTCCTTGTTGATCCTCTTGATGCGGGCATGGGCCACGGGCGCGCGCACGATGTCCATGTGTAGCATGCCGGCCATCTTGATGTCGTCGACATAGTTGCCCTTGCCCTGGATGAAACGGGCGTCTTCCTTGCGCAGGCGCGAGGCGCCCATGCCAGCCAGGGCGATCTCACGGGCTTCGGCGGTTTGTACCGGTGCGTTCATGTGTGGTTCTCCGATGGATGGGGCTTCAGGCCGAAACGGGTTCTTGCAATTTTTTAGCCGCGTACTGCACCGCCTTGACGATGTTCTGGTAGCCGGTGCAGCGGCACAGGTTGCCGGCCATGCCGTGGCGGATCTCGTCTTCGCTCGGGTTGGGGTTCTCCTGCAAAAAGCGGTAGGCGCGCATCAACATGCCGGGAGTGCAGAAGCCGCACTGCAGACCATGTTCCTTGTAAAAGCCTTCCTGCACAGCGTGCAGCACGCCCTTGCTGGCCAGGCCTTCAACGGTCAGTACCTCGGAGCCGTCGCACTGCACCGCGAGGTGGGTGCACGACTTGACGGACTGGCCGTCGATGTCGACCGTGCAGGCGCCGCAGTGGCTGGTCTCGCAGCCGATATGCGCGCCGGTGAGGTTGAGTTCCTCGCGCAGAAAGTGAATCAGCAACGTGCGCGGCTCAACGGCCTTTTCCTCGGTGCGACCGTTGACTTTGACTGTGATCAGTATTTTGCTCATGGGTTTTCTCCAGCGATGGGTTGGGCTGCGACGGGGTCAGGCGCAACGCGCCCAGGCCTTGGACAGCGCGCGTTTGACCATTTCGCCAGCCATGGCGGTCTTGTATTCGATGTCACCGCGCAGGTCTTCGGCCGGGTCGCAGATCGCAGTGGCCGCGTCGGCGGCGGCTTGCAACGTGGCGGCGCTCAGTGGTTGGTTCAGCAGTGACGTCTCGGCGGCATTGGCGCGCAGTGCGGCTGGCGCCACGTTGGTCAGCGCAATGCGAACATGGCTGATCGTGTCGCCATTTCTGCGCATCACCACCGCACATCCGGCGGTCGCCCAGTCGCCTGTCTTGCGCTTGAGCTTTTCGTAGGCCCAGCCCGTGCCCTTGGCAAACGCCGGCACATGGATTTCGCACATCACTTCGTCTTCTTCCAGCAGCGTCATGTACGTGCCGAGGAAAAAACCATCGGCGGCGACTGTGCGGCGCCCTTTCGGACCTTCAAGAACAAACGAGGCTTCAACGGCGATGGCCAGGGCCGGGTGGTCGTTGCCCGGATCGCCGTGTGCGATGTCCCCGCCAATGGTGCCACGGTTGCGCACCTGCGGATCGGCAATCATCTTGGCAGCGTCTGCCAGCAGTGGCACCCTGGCCTGAATGATGGAAGATTTGATCAGTTCATTCTCGGATGTCATTGCGCCGATCACTACGGTGTCACCGGCCTCCTTGATGCCGCGCAACTCCGGGATACGGTTGATGTCGATCAGATGCTCAGGCTGGGCAAAACGCAGCTTCATCATCGGCAACAGGCTGTGACCGCCGGCCAACAACTTGGCGTCCGGCCCTAGTTTGCCCAGCAGGGCCACGGCTTCACCCACGGAGCGTGGGGCGTGGTACTCGAAACGCGGTGGAATCATGCATGTCTCCTTTGGATGGAAAAGCCGGCCACAACATGATCCTTGTTATTGATCCTTGTCATGGATCAATCAGTCTATTCGCTAATGATGGCCGCACACAGGCGTGGGGAATATCGACCGACCATCACCAGTGGTCGCGTTTTCCGCACGAATTGCACGATGCGTGCACGAATCGCTTGGATCACTTTATTGGATGTACGCAATCAGGGTAAGTACGGGGATGCACCCGCGTCGACGTTAATGGTGAACCAGTTGACCCAGGGATTTACGCAGGCTGCTTGCTTGCGCCCGGGAAACCGGAATCGGCGCCTTGGGCTTTCCGGTCAGCACAATCAACGTCTTGCTGCCGTCTCGCTCCAATGAGGCGACCGCCCGCAGGTTGACGATAAAACAGCGGTGCACCCGCATGAACTGCGCCGGATCCAGCCGCGACTGGAGGTCCCCGATGCTGAGGTTGCAGAAGTGGTAACCATCCCGCGTGAGTACGCGGGTGTAATGCGCCTGCGACTCGAGGCTCAGTACATCGTGCGTGTCGATAAATGCGACCTTGTGCTGCGCCACCATCGGAATGCGGTTCAGGCGCAGGCCGGGGACCGGCGCACCCATCGCCGCCGGAGGTGTTTCCTGGCTCACGATCTGGGTCACGTCGTAGAAGACCAGCACAAAGCCGGTGGTCTGGTTCAGATGATCACCGAGCCGCGTCACCTTGATCAGCAAGACCTGTTCCGGGATGTTGATGATCATGGTCATCGGCACCGCATTCGCCCCTGGGCAGCTGGAGGCCTGGTCCAGAAGAAAGTCGACCTTGGCCTTGGAGCGTTCCGGATGGAACGACGCCACGAGCTTGTCAAATGGCTGCTTCTCTCCCACTGGCAGCACCTTGCGGGCGAAATCGTTCATGGCGATAACCTTGCGCTGCGCGTCCAGGTGGATCACACCCACCTCGAACTTTTCGAACACGTACAGGGGCGAAGTGATCGCGGCCTGGGTTTGCATCGGCGGTCTCCTGGTCAGTCTGACAAGTGCTGGCTGGCGCGAAGGGTAACGCAACGCGACCATTGCCACCAGGTGACGGCTATTTTCGGGTGATGTCGGGCGCCGCATACGCTGCAAAGGCGGCTATCCACGACGACGACTCGAAGGTTCGCAAATGCCGCCTTAGAGCTTTGCACGGCCGATAAACGCCGCTACCGTGGCGACTTGGCTCGACCAGCGGCCGTCATGAGCGCACCGGCACCGTCTCCAGCAAGGAGAAGGCATGGGCGCTGGCGGGCGCACTCTGGTAGCGCTGCAACGGATCGGCCTGGCCGTCTGGCGCAGCAAATGGAATGCAGTTGATGAACAGCGAGAACAGCTCCGCCTGCGAGCCGATGTCGAGTTTGCGGTGAATGTTCTTGCGGTGGTTCTTGATGGTGCCTTCGGAAGTGTGCAGGCGCTGCGCCGTCAATGCCGATGAGTAACCGCTGATCATGTAAAACAGCACCTGGCGCTCACGTTGTGTCAATAACGAACGGGCGAAGTTGTCGATCGTGTTTTGCACCTTGCGGTGGGTCAATGTGTCGGTGTCCCGGCGCAACGCGGCGGATGTCAACTCATGGTGTTTGGCGGCGGCGGAAAAGATGACTGGCAACAACTGGTTGATGGCGAGCAGGTCACTGTTCTGGAACTTCGCATTGCGGATACTGCGTTCAATAAAGATGTTCAGCGCGCTGTCTGCGTCGATGCGCCACAACAGTTCGATCGAGTCCGACAAGCCGATCTGGCTGTAGAAGACCCGGTAGTACTCGCTATCAAAAAAGTCGTCTGGCGCGATGTCGCGCAGCCAATGCACACCGCTCGGGCAACCGGCGGCAAACAACTGGTAATGCGGATCCAGCACGTAGGGGCCCGACACATAGGCATCTTCCGGCAACGCGCGTTCCTGCGCATTGAAGCGATGCACGATGCGTCGTGGGCGCTGGGCTCGGTGGTACACCATGGCACCACCCGAATCGACTGCGCACACAGTACCCAGCAAGTTGAGCACCGACTCAAACCAATCCGGGGTACCGATGGCAGTCGTCATGCGTGCCAGTGCACCCACCAACACGGAGCCCAAAGGCAGGCACATCTCGATCTGATTCGTGTTGGGCATGGCCGCTAGCGTAACAGTCGAACGGTTGCTGGCGTGTGCTTGGTGCGGTGATAGCCATTCTTTCTGCCTCCAATCGGGAATGGATTTTTCAAACGTGATGTTGCGCCGTTTCCCGCCGCAGGGTCGCCGATGACCCCATGCACGATGCTCCAAATTCCTGACCCCAATTTTGGGGCTATGCAGGCCCCCAGTGGCGACCAACAATTGCCTGCACTGTCAGCGATGCCGAGGCGTTCGGCGTGGCCTGCGCGGTGAGCCGTCAACCATGCAGTGTGCCGCGGCCTGATTCGCTGCAACCCATCCCGCCCAGTCGATCAGCGCCCGCGTTCCCACAACTGCGTGCCCGCTTTGAACTGGCTCCAAGCGAACCAGAACGCCTGGTGGCTGGGCACTTCGACATCGCCGACATAGGCGCGCAGGCCACCGCCATCTGCGCGCAGGGTCACGCCTGCGCGGCTGACCTTTTCGCCGGCCTTCAACGCCAGTAGTGCGGCAGCGCGCGGAAAGGCAATGGCCGTGCCGTCAGACGCCGTCACGCCCAACACGACCTCGTGCACGCCCAGCCTCGGATCGACGTCACCGACCGGGAAGATCGGGCCCTTGGCGTCTCGCCCGCGCAGTGGATCGAGTGGGTAACGGCGGCCGATGCCACCGTCTTCGGCCAGGATGCTGGTCTGCGGGTAGGCTTGCCGCCAGGCAGCCCACGTCGAGACCACGACCGTGGTCTGCGGCAGCACCACGCCGGCCTTGTGCAGCGGGCCGGAGATGGCTTTGCCGGTGAAGGTGTCGAACCCCGAGAATGTGCTCAGGTCATACATGAACTTGTTGGAGCGCGACAGCAGCCCGGACGTGCGCAACAGCGGCTTTTGCTCGGGAACCTGGTCGGTGAAATAGGCCTGCACCGACAGGCACAAGGTGCAGTACGGCATGCCGATGCGGCGGCCGCCCAGCGTGTCGTTGACCATCTCGTGCACCTCCATCATGTTCTTCGGGTATGCACGTGCCTGGCCGTTGATGACCACGCCGAAAACGATGGCCTCGTCAGGGTACCAACTCCCTTGCGCGGCGGGGGTCGACTTCGGTTGGTCCAGCGCCGGAATGCAGCCGAGCGGACAGATTGCGCCTTGTGTGGCGTCGGGACGATCATCGATGAGCACGCCGCCCCAGCCGATCCAGCGCCAATCGATGGCCGAACGCTCGTCGTCAAAAAAGGGCTTCCAACGTGGCTCGATGAGCAGGAACAGATCGCGCTTCATCTCGCGGTAGCCCGGCGGCGCCGGCAGATTCCAGGCCAGCAGGCGGTCACCCATCCCGCTCGGCGCGTCCCGGGGCAGCGCTGCGCCGGTCACGCTTTCAAAGGCCGCCAGCAGGGCCAAGGCGGCATTGCGGTCAGGCACGAAGGGTGACAGGTCATACAGATACCAGGCCAGACGCGCGTCTTTCGACTGCGCCACTACCGTCAGCGGGGCCGATGGAAACTGATGCTTGCGCAGCGCCGCGGTCATCTGCGCCAGTGCCTTGCGCACCGGTGGCGCCAACGCACCGGTGCGCACAGCCGGTGCCGGTGGAAAGTCTTGGCCAGCCTTGTCTTTCAGCGGCGCGTTCGACACGGCGCCCGTTGGCGCACGCGCTGCCTCGGTTGCGGCCAGCGCAGCACCTGCTCCCGCCGCAGCCAGCGCAGCCGCCGCTGCGCATCGGCGCAAGCACTTGCAAAGGTTTGACATCGTCATTGAGAGCTCCTTCGGTACGGGCCGGCGACTGAGGGCAGTAGGCGATTGGTCGTCCCTGCGCATGGGTCCTTACCGTGTGGCAAGGTAAATATCGTCGAAGTATTCAGGCCGCAGCCATTGGCTCGCTCTTGCAGCGCGCCGCTGTGACAGATTGACCAATGGCCCGGTCCCAAAGGTTGGCCGGTGCTGCGCTACCGGCCCGCCGGGTTTCGGCGCCTTGCGCGGTTGGAACAGGTCGGGATGGTGAAGGTGATGGGCGCATTCGACCACGGTCATGGCAAGCACGACTTTGCGGCCTGAAGGTGCCGTCGTTCACGCGCAGGGTGTCAAGGGCTCGTCGCGCGTGCTGCTGGCAGCGGTGGCGGTGGCGGTGTTCGTGCTGCAGCTTGCCTTCACCTGCGCGCCGGTGATGCAGTCCCTGTTCGCGTCGACGCCCGGGTCACTCGGGCCCTTCCATTCGAGAAATTGGCGGCGGGAAACAGCCCAATAGGGTGTTTGAAATGCCTATCCCCAGGACCATTGTTCCATTACGCATTTTGGCTATCGCCAGCAACGTGGCGTTTATCGGGTACGGATTGCTTGGAGTGCGGGAAGGCGTTTCCTCGATCGTATTGCCGATTTTGCTGCTTCATCTGGCGCTCCTGCCGCTCAACATTGTCCGGTTGCTTGAATTGACACGCGTCTCCAAAGCGATGCGCAACATGGACCGTTCCTCTGTCCCATTCGACTTCCTGGTTCCGTTCATGAAAGATGTCGCTTATCCGTCCGGTCACAAGGTGTTTCGCAGAGGCGATTCTGTCGATGACGTCTACATTGTCAAGTCGGGAACAGTGTCATTGACCGAACTGGGTAAGCAGCTTGGGCCCGGTTCGATATTTGGGGAGGTCGCGGTGTTTTCTGACAAAGCATTGCGGACGGCGACCGCCGAATGCCGTACGGATTGCAAGCTGTACAAGATATCTGGCGACAAGGTGCTCGAGCTCTTTTATCAGGATAGAAACTTCGCGTTCCGGATTGCGCGCCTTTTGGCCGGCTATGCGGGTCTGACCGAGCCCGATCCGCTGGCCTTGGCAGCACGACGGTCGGACCCGGTGACGCAACTTGGCGCGGCTGGCGAAAACTATCGCCCATAAAAAAACCCGCGTGTTTGCGACGGCGGGTTTTTGGATTTTGGCTCGCCAACTGTCCCGAAGCTGAGAACTGGGAACTGGAGGTTTGTGTTTGCTAGCCTCGACTTTTCCAGAAAACTGAGGCGGTAGCTCGTCCAAAAAATCCACAGGCCGAAGGCCCGGCGAGCGCCCGGAGCTTCGCTCCTGTCTCTTATACACATCTGACGCTGCCGACGAATAGAG